>Ga0315282_10000831_pt1 | contig 60502 bp, 80 predicted proteins | sample YL17G07_20_MG_FD_203693 | JGI IMG/M metagenome (GOLD analysis project Ga0315282, IMG submission 203693) | Sediment microbial communities from Yellowstone Lake, YNP, Wyoming, USA - YL17G07_20 | ecosystem: Environmental > Aquatic > Freshwater > Lake > Sediment | place: USA: Wyoming | collected...
TTTCAATTTTAATCACGGCTATACTCCTTTCCCTGGTGTCTCACCAGCTTGCGAATTAGCGGAATCCGCAAGAAAGAGTATAGCCTTTTTTATTGGGCTAAACTAACTTTCTACATTATAGCAAGCTATGCGCTATGCTAATTTAATGGAGGAAACGATGCCTATTTACGAGTATCGATGTCGAAAATGCCAGAGGGTTTTTGAAAGATTCCAGAAGGTAGGAGAAGGGGGAGAGAAGCTCACGTGTCCCTATTGCAAAGAGAAGAAACCTGGAAAAATGATCTCCAGTTTTTCCTCTTCGAAGGGTGAAGCATCCGCTTCTTCGTGTGGAACCCATTCGTCGAAGTTCACCTGAGGGTAATAGAGCGCCGGTGGTCTACCGGCAACCGTTCAGGTAAAAGAAAAGGCCCTATACCGAGTCGGTATAGGGCCTTTTCTTATTTGGTCGATGAAAAATTTTATTTATTCTTCTCTTTCGAAGTTTTCTTTTCTTTTGGAGCCCCTTTACCTTCCTTGCCCTTCTTCTCCTTTTTTTCTTCTTTTTCCTTCCTCGTTCCCTTTTCCTTCTTCTCTATCTTTTTCTTTTTTCCCTTTTTTTCCTTCTTTTCTTCTATTTCTTCTTTCCCTTTCTTTTTGGGAGCGACCTTTTCGAGGGCTTCTTTCGCCTTTGTCACGGGCGATTTCTTCTTCTCCTCCGGATGTGAAAAAGTGGCCAGTTCAACCAGAGAGAGGGGGGCTCCATCTCCCTGCCGCCATCCCATCTTATAGATTCGTGTATAGCCTCCCTCTCGGTCCTTCAATTTAGGAGCGATCTCATCGAAGAGTTTCTTCACAATCTCGTGATTCCGGAGGAGTGCAAAGGCTTGTCTTCTGGCATGAAGCGTTCCCTTCTTTCCAAGGGTAATCATCCTATCTACCCAACCCCGGAATTCCTTTCCCTTGGCCAGAGTGGTTCGGATCCTTTCATGCTGGAGTAGAGATACCAACATATTTCGGAACATCAACTCTCGATGTTGGGTATGGCGACTTAACTTCCTGCCAGCAACACGATGCCTCATCCATTCCTCCTATCCCACCGCTCCGGATTCCATCTCTTCCTCTTTCTTGGGAGGCCAATTGTCCAACTTCATTCCCAGACTGAGTCCCATTTCAGAAAGAATCTCCTTGATCTCGTTGAGGGATTTTCTTCCAAAATTCTTTGTCGCCAGGATTTCGGCCTCTGTCTTTTGAACCAGGTCCCCGATCAACTTGATATTGGCATGTTTCAAACAATTGGCAGAACGGACAGAAAGTTCCAATTCATCTACACTGCGGAAGAGGTTTTCATTTAATTTTTCGGTGTCAGCTTGTTCTGCTGTGGTTTCCTTCTCCTCCTCTTCTTCTTCCTCTTCTTCAAAGGTGATGAAGATGGAGAGTTGGTCCTTAAGGATCTTTGCCGCATGGGCAACCGCCTCCTCGGGATTGATGCTTCCATCCGTCCAGGCCTCCAAGGTCAATTTATCGTAATCGGTGATCTGGCCCACCCGGGCATTGGTGATGTTATAGTTCACCTTCTTGATCGGGGAGAAGATGGCATCCATGGGAATGGTCCCGATAGGTTGATTTTCTTCCTTATTTCGCTCCGCGGGGACATAACCCCTGCCCATCTTCACCGTCATTTCCATGGAGAGTTTGCTATCCCTGGAGAGAGTGGCGAGGTAGTGGTCTGGATTGAGTATTTCCACGGCATCGCCCGTCTGGATATCCCCCGCCTTCAGAACCCTGGGACCTTCCGTCTTCACCCGAATGACTTTAGGGCCTTCGGTATGAAGTTTCAGCCGCACCTCCTTGAGGTTGAGGATGATCTCTGTCACATCCTCTTTGACCCCAGTGATGGTGGAAAATTCATGAAGCACGCCATCGATCTTTACCGATGTGATCGCCGCTCCTTGCAGAGAGGAAAGGAGGATACGGCGAAGTGAATTCCCAATGGTAATGCCAAAACCTCGTTCAAAAGGTTCTGCTGTAAACTTTCCGTAGAAAAGGGTCAACGTTTCCTTTTCCACCTCCAACCGTTTGGGTCGAATCAGGTCTTTCCAACTTTTGTATTGCATATCTCCTCCCTTAACGAAAAGGGTTAAAAAAGGTTATTTTGAATAGAGCTCTACGATCAACTTTTCTTGGATCGGAATAGTGATCTCTTCCCTCGTCGGCATTGATTTCACACTTCCCTTCATTTGATCCTTATCCACTTCCAGCCATTGAGGGATGCCCCGCCGGGCTACCCCCTCCAGGGCTTCTTGAATGCGGACGACCTTCTTGCTCTTCTCCCGCACCTCTATAACATCCCCGGGTTTCACGAGATAGGAAGGGATATTCACCTTTGACTGGTTGACTGCAAAATGATTGTGCCGCACAAGTTGCCGTGCTTCATCTCTCGAATTGGCAAAACCCAGCCGGTAGACAGTGTTGTCCAATCTACGCTCCAGCAGGAAGAGAAGAACCTCTCCAGTAATTCCCTTTTGTCGGTCTGCTTCTTTAAAGGTATTTCGGAACTGGTTTTCCAGAAGACCGTATAATCTTTTGACTTTCTGCTTTTCCCTCAGTTGGGCTCCATAATCCGAGAACTTCTTTCGACTTTGCCCATGCTGCCCGGGAGCGTAATTCCTACGATCAATGGCACACTTCTCGGTATAACACCTTTCCCCCTTGAGGAAGAGCTTCAAATTTTCTCTTCGACACAACCGACAAGCCGATTTTGTGTATCTCGCCAACGTTTACCTCCTTGTTTTAATTTCCTTAAAACTGACCACACCGATTACATCCAAGATTCCCCAGATTAAAATACCACACGTTTTAGACGTGTGTCTTATACACGTCTCCTTTTCGGTGGACGGCATCCATTGTGGGGAATAGGTGTGACATCTTTGATCAGGTGGACTTTCAACCCCGCGGCCTGAAGAGATCGCAGTGCGGATTCCCTTCCTGCCCCAGGACCTTTCACATAAACATCGATGGATCGCACGCCGTGTTCCATTGCCTTCTTCGCCGCATCCTCCGCAGCCATCTGGGCTGCAAAGGGAGTGCTCTTTCTGGACCCTTTGAAGCCTTGGGTGCCGGCACTGGACCAGGTGATCACATTTCCTTCCGGGTCGGTGATCGTGATGATGGTGTTATTAAACGTTGCCTGAATATGAGCAATCCCTGCCTGGATATTCTTCTTTACTTTCTTCTTCTTTGTCCCTGGACCTGTTGCCATATCTCCTCCATGGTTCTATTTAGAAAAAAGCCTCTCCATTGAAAGACTCAGAGGTCATCAGATGTTTGTCGAATCTTCAAAGCGGATTTATCCGGCCGCCCCTTTTACTTTTTCTTCCTTTTTCTTTCCAACGATGGCTCGACGGGGTCCTTTCCTTGTCCTGGCATTGGTATGTGTCCTCTGGCCGTGAACGGGCAGTGATTTGCGATGCCGGAGACCACGGTAGGAGCCTATGTCCATCAACCGCTTGATATTGGTGCCCACCTCCCGCCTGAGATCCCCTTCCACCTTAAATTCCTGTTCGATGATGTCTCGAATGTGAACCACTTCTGTTTCCGTCAATTTATTGACCTCGGTGTCTTTGTTAATATTGGCCTTTTCGAGAATTTTGTTGGAAGAAGGTCTTCCAATACCGTAGATATAGGTGAGAGCAATCTCAACTCTTTTATCCTTTGGAAGATCGATCCCTGCAATACGTGCCATGACTTAACTCCTTGTTTGAGGAGCGCTTCGCTTGAGGATCGCTACGCTTAAGGTATGAGGCATAACCTTCTTAGCCTCGGACCTAAAGTCCCACCAAAGGTGGGACGCTCCTCCCACCTTGAGCGGTGGGTTAGCCTTGTCGCTGTTTGTGTTTTGGGTTTTCGCAGATGACTCGGATGACCCCTCTACGCTTGACGATTTTACATTTATCACAAATTTTTTTGACCGAAGCCCTTACCTTCACGATCCTATTTCTCCCGGAAAATAATCCTTCCCCGAGTGAGGTCATAAGGTGAGAGCTCAACCGTCACTTTATCTCCGGGGAGGATTTTAATGAAGTGCATTCTCATCTTTCCAGAGATATGAGCCAATACCTTATGCCCATTCTCTAATTCCACTCGGAACATGGCATTCGGAAGGGTCTCCAGAACCCTCCCTTCCACCTGAATCGCTTCCTCTTTCGGCATGAAACACCCGGTCTCTCACCCTTCAGCGGTGCATTGCATCTGTGTGGTTAACGATTCGCTCAAAAATTTGATTCTGTTCACCCACTCCCGTAATGGAGCGAAGTTTCTTCTTCTCCTGGTAATACTGGATAAGGGGTGCGGTTTGCCTCTGGTACTCTTTCAACCGTGTTCGGATGGTCTCTTCTTTATCGTCATCTCTTTGATAGAGAAAACCACCGCACCGGTCACACATCCCTTCTTTCTTGGGAGGGTAGAAGCTCAGGTGAAACATGGCCCCGCAGTTCTTGCAAGTCCTTCGGCCTGTAAGACGGCGGACCAATTCTTCATCTTCTACTTCGATATTGATGACGTGGTCAATCGATTTCCCCATCTTGGCGAGGATGGGTTGAAGGGCCTCCGCTTGGGCTATCGTTCTAGGAAATCCATCGAGGATGAATCCCGGGCGGCAATCCGAGGCTTTCAGGCGTTCCTCGATGATTCCGATGACTAACTCATCCGGCACCAGCTTTCCTTGGTCCATAAATTCTTTGGCCTTTGCCCCTAAAGGGGTTTTTCCCTTCACGGCTGCCCTCAGAATATCCCCTGTGGAGATTTGGGGGATGTGGTAGCGATCGACAATCATCTGTGCCTGCGTACCCTTTCCTGCTCCCGGAGGGCCAAGAAGAATAAGATTCATTTGACCCTCATTGCAAATTGAAAATTGTAAATTGCAAATTAAACCTCTACCCCCGTCTTCCCTTCAATCTGCCCTTTTTCATCAATCCTTCATAGTGCCTCGTCAGCATATGAGCTTCTATCTGCTGAACCGTATCCAAAGCCACACCAACGACGATCAAGAGAGAGGTTCCTCCAAAATAGAAGGGGACATTGAACCTCCTGTAAAGGATGGTTGGGAGAACACAGACCGCCGAAACATAAAGGGCTCCCCCTAGGGTGATCCGGGTGAGGACTTTGTCGATATATTCAGCAGTCTTCTGGCCTGGGCGGAGGCCGGGAATGTAGCCGCCAAACTTTTTCATATTTTCTGCAACATCATTCGGGTTGAAGGTCACGGCCGTGTAGAAATAGCAGAAGAAGATGATGAACCCGACATAGAGAAGATTGTATAGCAAGGCACCGGGTCCCAAACTGTTAAGGATAGATTGAACCCAGGGATGCTCCTGCAGCCAAGCCTTTGGCATGAAATTGGCAATCGTCAATGGAAACATCAAGATCGAGGAAGCAAAGATGGGAGGGATAACTCCCGAGGTATTCAGTTTGAGAGGAAGATGGGTACTCTGACCCCCATAGACCCTCCTTCCCACAATGCGCTTGGCATATTGAACGGGGAGTCTTCGCTGACCTGTTTCGACAAAGATGATCACGGCCACCACGAATACCATAAGGAGGATCAGGACAAGGACAGTAATAATGCTCATCTGTCCTACACTAAAAAGTTCGTAACTCTGGGCAATCGCATTGGGCATTCGGGCCACGATTCCAGCGAAGATGATCAGAGAAATCCCGTTCCCAATCCCTCGCTCTGTGATCTGTTCACCCAGCCACATGATGAAGGCAGTACCAGCGGTCAAGGTGATGACGGTCATGATTCGGAAAGACCATCCTGGTATCAAGACGATCGCTTCACCCCCCGTTCCTCTCATATTTTCCAAGCCGATGGCAATGCCAAACCCCTGGATCATACTGAGGACAACCGTTCCATAACGGGTATACTGAACGATCTTTTTCCGGCCCATCTCTCCTTCCTTCTGAAGGCGTTCGAGATAGGGGATCACGACCGTGAGAAGTTGGAGAATAATGGAGGCGCTAATATAGGGCATGATGCCCAGGGCAAAAACAGAGAGCCTCTCGAAAGCCCCTCCTGAGAACATATCGATGAGGCCGAAAAGCGTACCGCTCATTTGTTTAAAAAAGGAAGCTAAAGCGTCCCCATTAATTCCCGGCGTCGGTATATGAACGCCCACCCGGTAGACGGCCAAGAATAGGAAGGTGATCAGAATCCTTCGCTTCAGTTCGGGTATCTTAAAGATATTCGTGGCACCTGAAATCATGCGCCGATAACCTCCACCCTTCCCGAAACGGCTTCCACTTTTTTCAATGCTGCTTTACTCGCCCGATGGACACGGATGGTCAACGGGTGCTCGAGTTCTCCATCCGAGAGAAGTTTTATGAACTCATTTTTCTTTACGAGACCAGATTGATAGAGAAGTTCGGGTTCCACTACCGAGTCTTTCGGAAACTGGTTTAAATCTTTGAGATGGATGATCGAAAACTCTTTTCTAAAAAGAGAGCGAAATCCTCGTTTGGGGAGGCGTCGTTGGAGAGGCATCTGTCCTCCCTCAAAACCAGCCCGCCTGGTGCCTCCGGATCTAGCTCTCTGTCCTTTCGATCCACGGCAAGCTGTTTTGCCATGACCGGACCCTGTCCCTCGGCCTACCCTTTTTCTCTTCTTTCTTGCTCCCTTTGGTGGTTTCAGTTCTCCCAGTATCATCCGTCTTCCCTTTTCACTCATTCCATCACTTCCAACAAATGGATCACACGATCGATCATTCCCCGAATTGCGGGGCGATCCGGCAAGACAAGGGTCTGATTCAATCGTTTGAATCCTAGGCCCTGGATGGTCTGGCGCTGATTTTCAGGTCGCCCGATCGCACTCCTCTTCCACCGGACCGTAATCGTCTTCTCCTTATTGACCTTTTCCGTTTTCTGCTTTTTCATGCCTTTTTTCCAAGACCTCCTCAGGGACCTTCAACTGGTTGATGGCCTGAAAGGTGGCCTTCGTAAGATTGTAGGGATTATTCGAACCGAGAGATTTGGTCAGGATATTTTGAATTCCCGCCGATTGGGCAATGGCTCTGACGACGGCACCCGCGATAACCCCTGTTCCCTCGGAGGCGGGTTTGAGCATGACCTTCGCGGCTCCGTATCTTCCCATCACTTCATAAGGAATCGTTTTATTGAGGATGGGGACTTTGACCAAGTTACGTTTGGCATGTTCGATCCCCTTCCGGATGGCTTCAGGGACTTCATTGGCTTTTCCCATCCCGCTCCCCACACAGCCATTCCCATCTCCGACTACGACGAGGGCGCTGAAACTAAACCGCCTACCTCCCTTCACCACTTTGGCAACCCGGTTAATGTGAACTACCCGGTCCGTCAATTCCAATGTACTCGGATCAATCTTCGGCAATGTCCATACCTCCTGGGTCTTCCTTCTTATTAAAAGATCAAACCGGCCGCTCGTGCGGCTTCGGCCAATGCCTTCACTCTGCCGTGATAGAGGTATCCATTCCGGTCAAAAATGACCTTTTGAATCCCTTTTTCAAGGCACTTTTTTGCAATGAGTTCTCCCACCTTTTTTGCTGCCTCTACATTCCCTGGATGGTTTAGGCTTCCCTTCAGCTCCGGACTCAAGCTGGAGACACTGACCAGGGTTCTCCCAGCAGAATCTTCAATGGCTTGGGCATAGATATGTTTCAGGCTTCGGAAGACATTGAGGCGAGGCCGCTCTGAAGTTCCCTTGACACGACTTCTCACCCTTGTCTTCCTTTTCATCCGAGCCAATATCTTCTTATCCTTCAAGGAATCTCCTCCCTATCCCGTTTAGGCGAGACCCATGTCCTAAGCTTTAGCCTTTCCGACCTTTTTCCGGACCCGTTCCCCGGCATAACGGATTCCTTTCCCTTTATAAGGTTCCGGGGATTTGAGGGAACGGAGTCTAGCGGCTAGGATTCCCACCTGTTGCTTATCGATCCCCTTGATGGTGATCAGAGTCTGTTTTTCCACTTCCACTTTGATCCCTTCTGGAATGGGAAAGAGGACAGGATGGGAAAATCCTAAAGAGATTTTCAGCGCCTTAGCTTGGACATCGGCACGGTAGCCGATCCCTATGACCTCAAGACGTTTTTCAAATCCTTGGATGACTCCGGTAACCATATTAGCCAAGAGACTTCGCGTCAGCCCTTGGAGCGCTCTGGACGAGCGCTGATCATCCACGCGGTGAACCAGGACCTTCTCTGCCTCCTGGGTGACCGAAATCCCCTGAGGGAGAGTGTGAACGAGGTGCCCCTTGGGTCCACTCACCTCTACCTTGGCGGAGTCAGAGGAAACTTTAACCCCCTTTGGCAGTGCAATCGGCATCCTTCCAATTCGAGACATAGCAACCTCGGAAATGACAAATGTCAAAGTTCAAATTTCAAATGAATTCCAAAATTCAAATGTCAAAAAGTTTTGATATTTGACATTCATTGGGCATTTGGATTTTGACATTTGAAATTGAACGTCTTTACCACACATGGCATAAAACCTCTCCTCCCACGTTGGCCCTTCGGGCCGATTTGTCCGTCAGGATTCCTTGCGGGGTGGAGAGGATCGAAATTCCCAATCCGGTCATGACGGAGGTGATACGATCTTTTCCCACATAGATCCTCCGCCCTGGTCGACTGATCCGCCGGATACGGATGACCTCCTTGCGGCTCGCATCATATTTGAGGAAGACTCGGAGCTTCTCATGTTGGTCCTCATCCGTAACCACTTTAAAGTTTTTTATAAATCCTTCTTCCTTCAAAATCTTCGCAACCTCTCTTTTCAATTTGGAAGAAGGGATATCCACCTTTTCGAACTTGGCTTTCGATCCGTTTCGAATTCGGGTGAACATATCTGCCAAAGGATCTGTCATTGACATATTACCCCCGCACCCATCACCAGCTGGACTTGATCACTCCGGGTATTTCTCCCCGGGAGGCATACTTTCTAAAGCAGAGCCGGCACATATCAAATTTTCGATAATAAGCTCTGGGCCTTCCACAAAGAGGGCATCGATGGTATTGGCGTACCTTAAATTTTTGAGGCCGCTGTGCTTTGATCATTAATGAAGTTTTCGCCAATTTTTTCCTCCCTTAAACGCTAAGCGCTTAGCCCCATGCGCGTAGCGCCATCTAATTCCTGAAGGGCATTCCCAGCAGCTTCAGGAGTTCTTTTCCCTCTTCATCCGTCTTGGCCGTGGTCACAATGATGATATTCATCCCTTTCACTTTATCGATTTTGTCGTAATGGATTTCCGGAAAGATCAGTTGTTCCCGGATTCCTAGGGCATAATTTCCTCTTCCATCAAAGGACTTTCCAGAGAGGCCCTTGAAGTCCCTCACTCTGGGAAGGGCGACATTCACCAGGCGACTGAAGAATTCATACATTCTCTCTTTCCGCAGCGTGACCATGCATCCGATCGGCATCCCTGTCCTTAATTTGAATTGGGCAATTGATTTTTTCGCCTTGGTGATGATGGGCTTCTGTCCCGTAATCTGGCTCAATTCCTGAACCGCAGAATCAAGGATCTTAATATTCTGGATGGCTTCCCCCAATCCCATGTTGATGACGATCTTCTCCAATCGGGGGACTTCCATCCTATTCTGATAGCCGAATCGCTTCATCAATGCAGGGGCCGCTTTCTCCTGGTAAACGTCTTTCATTTTGGCCATCGCATCACCTATTTATCGAAGATCTCCCCACATTTCCGGCAGACCCTTACTTTCTTACCCCCCTCCACGATACGATGCCCAATCCGAACGGGTTTGTTGCATTTCTCGCAGAGGAGCATCACATTGGAGAGAGCGAGGGGAGCCTCTTTTTCAATGATTCCCCCCTGCCTTTGCTGTCCATGAGGCCGAGAATGTCTCTTCACGAAATTGATCTTTTCAAGGAGCACCTTCTCCTTCTCTGGAAAGACCCTGAGTACTCGACCACTTTTCCCCTTTTCCCTTCCGTTGGTCACCACGACGAGGTCATTTTTCTTAATATGGTATTTCGCAACGATCATTGAAAATTCCTCTTTCAGAGAACTTCTGGCGCCAAGGAGATGATCTTCATATACCGTTTGGCGCGCAATTCTCTTGCCACTGGACCGAAGATTCGTGTCCCGAGAGGTTCCCCTTGCGGGTTGATGAGCACAGCAGAATTGTCATCAAACTTGATATAGGAGCCGTCGGGACGCTTCACTTCTTTTTTCGTCCGGACAATGACGGCGCGGACCACATCCCCTTTCTTAATCTTGGAATTGGGCAGGGCGTCTTTGACAGAAACAACGATGACATCCCCCAGGGTCGCATACTTTCGACGGGTCCCTCCAAGGACCTTAATGCACCCCAATTTCTTAGCCCCCGAGTTATCGGCGGCCTCGAGGATACTGCGCATCTGGATCATCATCGACTCCTATGGTGCTGCCCCATTCCCACAAGCCACTTTCGCTTTTCTTTTTATGCAGCCCGTGCGAGGATCTCTTTGACACGCCATCGTTTTTCTTTGCTGAAGGGGCGCGTTTCAATCAAGAGCACTTTATCGCCAATACGACATTCGTTCTTTTCGTCGTGGGCTTTCACCTTTTTCCTCTTCCGGATATATTTCTTATAACCAGGATGGAGGACCAGACGATTGACCATCACGATAACCGTCTTTTCCATCTTATCGCTCCACACCACGCCCGTTAGGGTCTTTCGTTTCCCTCTTTCTCTCATCGCCTTCACTTTCCTTTATTCAGAGCCTTCTCTTTGAGGATCGTCTTCAACCGTGCGATATCGTTTTTTACCTGAGGGACTCGCATCACATTCTCTAGTTGTCCCGTGGCGTGCTGGAAACGAAGATTGAAAAGTTCCTCGTTGAGCTCTTTCGCCTTCTCGAGTAACTCCCCTTCGCTTAGGAGGCGCAGATCCTTTGATTTCATAGATGGCTCCCCCTCATGATGAACTTGGTGCGAATCGGCAATTTATGAGAGGCCAACAGAAATGCCTCTCTGGCACTCTCTTCCGCGACGCCTTCCATCTCATAGAGAATTCGACCGGGCCGAATCACGGCCACCCAGTCTTCGGGAGGGCCTTTCCCTTTTCCCATCCGGGTCTCTGCAGGTTTCTTGGTAATGGGTTTATCGGGAAAGATTCGGATCCAGATTCGACCCGTTCGTTTAATGAATCGGGTCATAGCAATTCGGGCAGCTTCGATCTGCCGAGAAGTCAACCAGCCGCATTGGACGGCCTGGAGCCCAAAATCACCGAAGTTGAGCATATTTCCACGGGAGGCCTTCCCCCTCATTTTCCCTTTCTGTTGCTTCCGGTATTTCGTTTTCGCGGGCATCAACATAACGATCACCTTGAACAAAAATAGCAAATAACTGTCGATATAAGGTTTAAGGCTGAGGTTAAGGTTGAGAGATAATTGCTTAGGGCCTGAACCTTAGCCTTAACCTTAACCTGCTTCAGGCGGCTTGTTCTTCTCCTTCTTTCGTCGGGAAAACCTCCCCTTTGAAAATCCATACCTTCACACCGATGATCCCATAAGTCGTTTTGGCCTCTGCCAGTCCGAAATCGATATCTGCTCGAAGGGTGTGAAGCGGAACTCGACCTTCCCGGTACCATTCCCGCCTGGCCATTTCTGCTCCTCCCAACCTTCCAGCACAATGGATCTTAATTCCCCTTGCTCCCAGTTTGAGGGCAGAACCGACGGCCTTCTTCATCGCCCTTCGAAATCCCACTCGTCTCTCTAATTGAAGAGCCACATTCTCAGCGACCAATTGGGCATTGATTTCAGCCCTCTTGACCTCTTGAATGTTGATAAAGATCTCTTTTTGAGTCATCTTTTGAAGTTCTCTTTTTAGGTTCTCGACCTCCGCTCCCTTTTTCCCAATGATGATACCAGGGCGAGCCGTGTAAATACTAACCTTGGCCTTCTTCGCCTTACTGGCCGCTCGCTCAATCTCGATCCTGGAGACCCCGGCATGGTAAAGTTTTTTCTTTAAATAGTTGCGGATCCGGATATCTTCGATGAGGAGTTGAGGATAATCCTTCTCCGCATACCACCGGGAATCCCAACTCTTGATGAAACCCAATCGAAAACTAATTGGATGTACTTTCTGTCCCAAGGTTCCTCCTCCTTTACCCTGTTAGAAAGGACGGGGCTTCTATCCCGCCCTCAATAAAGAATGAACATTTTCTTTCTTCATCCCCGTTATGAATGGCGAAGCCTTCTAACGGGGTTTACCTTTCGTCCAGGACGATGTTGATATGGCTGGTTCTCTTTCGGATCGTTGTGGCACGTCCCAGGGCCCTGGGTTGGAATCGTTTCATGGTCGGTCCTTGATCCACCATGATCTGTTTCACATAAAGGCGATCAATATCGATGGTCTTTTTCTGGGTCGCATTGGCGATGGCTGACTTCAATAACTTGATGAGGATTTTAGCAGATGCCTTTTTGGTAAAACTGAGGATGTTCAGCGCCTCCTCCGACCTTTTCCCCCGTACCAGATCGGCCACCAAACGGGCTTTCCTAGGTGAAATCCTCGCAAATCTCAATCTCGCTTTAACTTCCATCTTCTCCCTGATCTCTTATGCCGGCTTGGCTTTGATTTTGGTCTTTCGGTCCCCGGAATGACCATGAAAGGTTCGCGTCGGTGAAAATTCCCCTAGCTTGTGCCCGACCATTTCTTCTGTCACGAAGACTGGAATAAATTTTTTTCCATTATGGACCGCAAAGGTCAACCCAACCATTTCAGGTATGACGGTGGACCGTCTGGACCAGGTTTTGATTACCTTCCCCTCCTTCGTCCTCCGGGCCTCTTCTACTTTTTTCATGAGATGGGCATCGACAAAGGGTCCTTTTTTGATCGACCGGGCCATCAATCTCTCCTCTTCAGAATATACTTGTCGGTTGCTTTATTCTTTCTTGTCTTTTTCTCAAGTACGCCCCATGGCGTGCAGGGATGCCTTCCCCCTGAACTCTTTCCTTCGCCTCCACCCAGGGGATGATCGATGGGGTTCATGGCCACGCCGCGAACCGTAGGCTTCCAACCCATCCACCGATTTCTTCCGGCTTTTCCCACGGAGACAATTTCATGCTCCAGATTGCTGACTTGCCCCACAGTGGCATAGCAATCCTGAAGAATGAGCCGAACTTCTCCGGAAGGAAGCTTCACATGGGCATACTTTCCTTCCTTGGCCATCAATTGGCCAGAAGCTCCTGCACTTCTGACGATCTGGCCACCCCTCCCCACTTTCAACTCGATATTGTGGATCGACGTACCAGCGGGGATATTCCGGAGAGGAAGGGCGTTGCCGGGTTTGATGTCAGCCCCAGGGCCAGCGATCACCTGATCTCCCACCTTTAGTTGGTCGGGTGCAAGAACATAGCGCTTCTCCCCATCCGTGTAATGGAGGAGAGCAATGCGCGCGGATCGATTGGGATCGTACTCAATCGAGGCGACCTTGGCTGGGATCTCCCGTTTTTCTCGCTTGAAGTCGATGAGCCGATACATCCTCTTATGGCCCCCTCCCCGGTGCCAGGAGGTGACTCTTCCGTAGCAATTCCTACCCCCCGATTTCTTCAATGGCAGAAGGAGGCTTTTCTCTGGAGTGGTGGAAGTGATTTCCTCAAAGGTAGACACCGTTTGAAACCTTCTTGCCGGTGAAGTCGGTCTGTATTTTTTAATAGCCATGACTAAACTCCTAATTCAATTCCAAATGTCAAAGTTCAAATTTCAAATCAAATCCAAATTCTAAATGTCAAAAAGTTTTAAATTTTGAGGTTCATTTGACATTTGGATTTTGACATTTGAACTTTACTATTTTTTTAGGCTCCTTCGAAGAAATCGATCCGATCTCCTTCTTTCAAAGTGACAATAGCCTTCTTCCAGTCAGGCCTCTTCCCATATTTTCTACCCAGTCGCTTCACTTTACCCAGGGCCCTGCAGGTGCGCACCTGAAAGACCTTTACCTTGAAGAGACGCTCGACAGCCGATTGGATCTCAATCTTGTTTGCCTTCGGATCCACCTCGAAGGCATACTGGTTGCTTTTCTCTTTCTGCTGAGTGCTTTTTTCCGTGACCAAAGGCCTTCGGATAATCTGATGGGCTTCCTTCATGATGCGAGCACCCCTTGGATCCTTGTGAGGACCGGACTGAGCAAGATCAGATGTTCATGTTTTAGGATGTCATAAACATTCAACTCATCGGCACGGAGGACCTCTACGCTAGAGATATTACTTGTCGATCGTTCCAAGAAAATATTTTTTTCATTGGTCACAATGAGAGCATTCTCTACATTAAATCTTTTCAAAACTTCAAGGACCTGTTTCGTTTTAAATCCATTCAATGGAAATTCATCCAGAAGGATGAGCTTTTCCTCTTGAAGCTTCAGGCTGAGAGCCGCCCGTAGTGCTGCCCTTCGCTCCTTTTTAGGCAGGGAGAAGGCATAGTCCTTTGGCATCGGGCCGAAGATGGTTCCCCCTCCCCTCCAAAGGGGAGATCGTCGAGATCCTGCACGGGCTCTTCCTGTTCCTTTCTGCCGCCAGGGTTTTGCTCCCCCTCCTCGGACCAGGGCTCTGTTCTTCGTCGCTGCAGACCCTTTTCTCTGAGAAGCCAGATTCATGCGAACGGCGTCATAGAAGAGAGTTGGGTTGCTCTTCACCTTGAAAATCTGATCGTCGAGTTCGATATCGTTCACCTTCTGGTTCCCGATATTATAGACAGCTAATTTGGTCATCCCGTCTCACCCCTTAAGCCGATGCAGAAGCGGATTTCTTTCTCTTGGTGCCACTTCGAATGAGGATCAACCCATTTCGGCTTCCAGGGATTCCCCCTTGAAGGAAGATAAGGTGTTGATCCTCTTTTACATCTAAGACCTTGATATTTTGAATTGTCACCCGTTGGTTTCCATGATGTCCTGGCATTCGGTGACCTTTAAAGACATGGTGAGGAAACGTATTTGCACCGACAGAGCCTCCATGGCGGAAATACTCATGGGTCCCATGAGATCCAGGAGATCCATGGAATCCGTGGCGTTTCATCACACCGGCAAATCCTCTGCCTTTGCTCAGCCCTGTCACATCCACGATATCTCCGGGTTTGAAGAGGCCGAGAGTGATCTCGCCTCCCAAATCAACCCCTTCGACGGATTCCATGCGAAACTCTCTCAAAAATTGAAACGAACCTACTCCCGCCTTCTTAAAATGGCCACCCAGAGGTTTATTGACTCCCCTGGCCTTCGGAAGGAAGCTGAGCTGTACGGCATTATAACCGTCCTTTCCCTCTATCTTCTTCTGCACCACGGTGCAGGGGCCAGCTTCGACGACTGTCACGGGGACAACAGCCCCATCATCTAAAAAGACTTGGGTCATCCCTACTTTTCTTCCAATAATTCCAAGTGTCTTCTTCATCGCTTCTAATCCTAAGTTACTCTTGGAAATTAGAGTTTTATCTCTACGTCAATGCCGGCTGCGAGATCGAGTTTCATGAGGGCATCCACTGTTTGCTGAGTAGGCTCTAAGATATCGATGAGTCGTTTATGAGTGCGAATTTCGAACTGTTCTCGCGATTTCTTGTCGACATGGGGTGATCTCAACACGCAGTATTTGTTTATTTTAGTCGGAAGGGGAATGGGACCTGCGATACTGGCACCTGTCCGGCGGACCGTCTCAACGATCTCTGCTGTTGACTTATCGAGAAGTTTATGGTCATAAGATTTTAGACAGACCCTGATCTTCTGCGTTGTCATCGTTCAACCCCTTCTTCCTATTCGAGCACGTCGCTGATGACGCCGGCTCCCACGGTTCGCCCCCCCTCCCGAATCGCAAACCGCAACTCCTTCTCCATCGCTATCGGCGTGATCAACTCCACCGTCAACTGTACATTGTCCCCAGGCATCACCATCTCTACCCCCTCCGGCAACACCGCCACCCCCGTCACATCCGTCGTCCGAAAATAATACTGTGGCCGATACCCATTGAAAAACGGCGTGTGCCGACCCCCCTCCTCCTTCGTCAAGATATACGTCTCCGCCTTAAACTTCCGATGTGGCGTGATCGACCCAGGCTTCGCCACCACCTGCCCCCGCTCCACCTCCTCACGCTTCACCCCTCGAAGCAACACCCCAATGTTATCCCCAGCCTGACCCTGATCCAGGGTCTTGCGAAACATCTCCACCCCCGTGCAGACCGTCTTCTGCGTCGGCCGTATCCCTACCACCTCCACCTCATCCCCCACCTTGATCACCCCTCGCTCCGCTCGCCCCGTCACCACCGTCCCTCGCCCTGAGATCGTAAACACATCCTCCACCGGCAGCAAAAACGGCTTGTCTATCTCCCGAACCGGCTCCGGTATAAACGTGTCCACCGCATCCATCAACTTCCAGATCCCACTACACCACTGACACTCCGGCTTCCCACACCCACACTCCAACGCCTTCAACGCACTCCCCCGGATCACCGGCGTCTGCTCCCCAGGAAAACCATACCCACTCAGCAACTCCCTCACCTCCAACTCCACCAAATCCAATAACTCCGGATCATCCACCATGTCCACCTTGTTCAAAAACACCACAATATAGGGCACCCGAACCTGCTTCGCCAACAACACATGCTCCCGAGTCTGGGGCATCGGTCCATCCGCCGCCGAGACCACCAATATCGTCCCGTCCATCTGAGCCGCCCCCGTGATCATGTTCTTGATGTAGTCCGCATGCCCAGGACAATCAATGTGCGCATAATGACGCTTCACCGTCTCATACTCCACATGCGCTATCGCGATCGTCAACCCCCGCTCCTTCTCCTCCGGCGCCTTGTCGATCTGATCAAACGCCATATAGGAGGCCAACTTCTTCGTCGCCAATACCTTCGTGATCGCTGAGGTTAACGTCGTCTTCCCATGATCCACATGCCCAATCGTCCCCACATTCACGTGCGGCTTCGTCCTCTCAAACTTCGGCTTCGACATGGCTCAAACCCTCCTTTAGATTCCGGGTGCTCTCAGGCAACCCTTTTCAATTGGGAAAGGATCTCCTCACTCAGGGAGGGAGGCACAGGGCTGTAATGCGAGAATTGAAGTGTGAACGTGGCCCTTCCTTGGGTGAGAGATCGAAGGTCTGTTGCGTATCCGAACATATTGGCAAGGGGAGCTTCTCCGGCAATCACATTCGTCCCCGCTCGGTATTCCACCTTTGTTGTTTTGCCTCTTCTCGAGGTGAGATCGCTCAGCACCTGTCCCATAAACTCATCGGAGGTGATGATCTCGATAGACATCATGGGTTCCAGGAGAATAGGATGGGCACTCCGGGCTCCTTCTTTAAAACCAATGGACCCAGCAATTCTAAAAGCCATCTCTGAGGAGTCTACGTCATGATAAGAACCATCCAAGAGGGTGACTTTAATATCCACCATGGGATATCCAGCCAGAACTCCTTTCTCCATGGCCTCCATCACACCCTTTTGAACAGCCGGGATATATTCCCGCGGGACCCTTCCCCCTACGATTTTATTAACGAATTCAAAACCTTTTCCAGGAGGCTGCGGTTCCAGCATCAACCAGACATGACCGTACTGGCCTTTCCCACCGGACTGGCGGATAAATCGTCCTTCCGACTTGATGGCCTTCGTAATCGTCTCCCGATAGGCCACCTGGGGCTTCCCCACATTGGCCTCTACGTTGAACTCCCTCAAGAGTCGATCGACAATAATCTCAAGGTGGAGTTCCCCCATTCCCGAGATGATGGTCTGGGCTGTCTCTTCATCTGTTTTCACCTTGAAAGAAGGATCTTCCAAAGCCAGTTTGTGGAGTGAACTCCCAAGCTTGTCGACGTCTCCCTTGGTCTTAGGCTCGATCGCAATGGAGATCACGGGTTCGGGAAAGTGTATCGATTCGAGGATGATTGGTTTTTTCTCGAGACAGATCGTATCCCCTGTGGTCGTATATTTGAGGCCCACTGCAGCGAAGATGTCCCCTGCAGTAACCTCTTCAATCTCCTCCCGTTTATTCGCATGCATTTTGAGCAGGCGGCCAATCCGCTCCCGTTTCCCTTTCGTGGGATTAAAGACCGAATCCCCGGACTTGAGAGATCCGGAATAGATTCGAAAAAAAGTCAGCTGTCCCGTGTAGGGATCATTCATGATTTTGAAAGCCAATGCGGAGAGAGGGTGACCGTTGTTGGCGGAGAAAGAGAGCGTGTGTCCCTGGAGGTCAATGCCCTTCACTGGCGGGATGTCTAAGGGCGAAGGCAAGTAATCAACGATCGCGTCGAGAAGTGGTTGAACACCCTTGTTACGAAAGGCTGCACCGCAAAGCACTGGAATTCCTTCCAGTCGGAGTGTAACCTCCCTGAGGGTCCGCTTCAGCTCTGATTCTGAAACCTCCTGGCCATCAACAAATTTTTCCATTAGAAAATCATCCCGTTCGGCCAATCGTTCAATTAGAAATTCGCGTTGCTGAGAGGCCTCCTTCAAATAATCTTCTGGGATATCCAAAACGTCATAATGGTCGCCGAGGCTGAGGGAATCATAAATGATGGCTTTCATCTTAATGAGATCGATGACGCCCTGGAAGTCTTCCTCTTTGCCCATCGGAAGCTGAATGGGGAGAGGAGTTGTTTTAAGACGATCGACCATCATCCGGAGGCATCCCTGAAAGTCAGCTCCTGTCCGGTCCATCTTGTTGATGAAGGCAATCCTTGGAATCTTATATTTGTCAGCCTGCCGCCAAACTGTTTCGGATTGGGGCTCTACGCCTCCTACCGAACAAAAAACAGCAACCGCCCCGTCCAAAACACGGAGGGAACGTTCGACCTCTATCGTGAAATCGACATGTCCAGGGGTATCGATGACATTGATCCGGTGATCCTTCCAGAAACAGGTGGTGGCGGCGGAGGTGATGGTGATCCCTCTCTCCTTTTCCTGTTCCATCCAATCCATGGTTGCGGAGCCCTCATCCACCTCGCCAATCCTGTGGGTGACGCCGGTGTAATAGAGGATCCTCTCTGTAGTGGTCGTCTTTCCCGCATCGATGTGAGCCATGATGCCGATATTACGGGTGTGTTCTTTTAATAGAGAATTTGACACCAAAACACCTCTACCAGCGATAATGGGCGAAGGCTTTATTCGCCTCTGCCATTTTGTGGGTATCCTCTCTCTTTTTAATCGCAGCCCCTCGATTGTTTGCTGCGTCGATCAACTCTCCTGCAAGTTTTTCTTCCATTGTCTTCTCGGAACGCTGTTTTGCAAAGCCGATGATCCATCGGATCGCCAGGGCCATCTTTCTTGAAGGCCTCACTTCCACTGGAACTTGATAGGTTGCCCCTCCCACTCTCCTGGGCCTGACCTCAAGCAGAGGCCTCACATTATCCATGGCCTGCTTAAACGTCTTCAGAGGGTCCGACTGGGTTCGTTCCTTGATAATGTCAAGAGATCGATAAAAAATGTGTTCTGCGACACTCTTCTTTCCGAGACGCATGATTCCGTTAACAAATTTTGCGGTCAGCGTATCACGATATTTGGGGTCAGGTAGTATCTCCCTTTTCCTCACTTCTCTTTTTCTGGGCATAACCGTTCCTTCTTCTTTCTGCTTTTTTTGAGTCTCAGGGGAGAAGTTTTCTTACTTGGGTTTCTTGGCTCCGTATTTGGAGCGGCTCTGTTTCCTGTCTTGAACGCCTACTGAATCTAAGGTGCCACGGATGATGTGATACCGAACTCCTGGAAGGTCTTTCACCCTTCCTCCCCGGATGAGAACAACAGAATGCTCCTGAAGGTTGTGACCAATTCCCGGAATGTAGGTGGTCACTTCAATTCCGTTGGTCAATCTCACTCGGGCAACCTTTCGAAGGGCGGAATTAGGTTTTTTGGGAGTGGTTGTGTAGACTCGTATGCAAACCCCTCTTTTTTGGGGAGATCCCGTGAGAGCGGGGGCAGACGTCTTCCTTTTAATCCCTTTCCTTCCCTCTCGAACCAGTTGACTAATCGTAGGCATTTACCCCTCTCAGAACAGCCAAAAATAAGTTATTTCAAAAGGTTAAAAGATATAGAACAGCTCCCTTTTTTAAAATGGAAAAACTTATAAAATTTATCAGATTTTTTTCTATTTGTCAAACATTTTTTGGATTTTTCAAAAAAAAAGATTTATATGGAAGAAGAAACGCGGGAATGGAGCAACAAAAAGGGTGCTTAAAGCCTAAGCCTCTAATATTAAACTAGATTTATCTCTTTGTCAGCTTTTGTAATATTTCATCGCCTCCTCAATATGGGTTTTGATGTCTTTGATTCGTGTCTCAGGGGCAGGGTGGATCGACAGGAATTCGGGGGGGCGGCTTCTGATCATAGGTATTGAATCCTTTACTAAATTTAGTGTAGGTCAAAACCATCACCCTGTCAAGAGAGGGTGACGCCCCCCATTTCTCTTGCAAAGCGTGAAAGCCTGTGATATTCGCTGGGGAAAGTTGGATGAGATGATTTTCCCTTGACGGTGACAGATAACGAACCTAAGGGGAGGCCAATTTGAATAGAGGGGTACTAGGGAAAATTCGTCAATTCTTTTTTCCTCCTTTGACCAAGGGGTTTTTCATCAGAATCTTTTTCATCGCCATCACAGCCTATCTCTTCTTTAGTAATATCTGCCTCCCTCTCCAGATTAAGGGGAATAGCATGGAGCCCACCTATCGCAGCAGAGGGGTCAATTTCTGTTGGAGGCTGCGGTATCTTTTTTCAAAGCCAACGCGGCATGATGTGGTTGTGGTTCGTTTTGCCGGCAGCAAGGTGATGCTTCTAAAAAGGGTAGTGGGTTTGGAGGGTGAGCAAGTCGAATTCCGCGATGGAAAACTCTTTGTGAATGGAAACCCGTTGGAAGAGCCTTATGTCCGTCATCCATGCAACTGGAATCTTTCGCCGCGAAAAGTTGATAACCATTGTGTCTATGTGGTAGGGGATAACAGGAGCATGCCAATCGAGAATCACTATTTTGGCCAGACCTCAATGGAGCGGATCATGGGGGAACCCTTATGGTAAAGATTAAATATCTTATCGTCGCTTTGTTGATTGTGATGGTTGGGATATCCGCAACCTTTCTCTTTTTTCCAAGTGAAGAGAAGAAGGTGAAGAAGAGGTTTGCTCTCCTTTCAGAGCATATGTCGAAGGATTCCGGAGAAAACACCTTCATCATGGCGAATAAGATCAAGGGAATAAGCGCACTCTTTGGGGAGAATTGTAATTTCACAGTTTCCGATTATTCCCTCTCAGGCAATTATACCCGCGAAGAGATTTCAGGTATTGCCTTACGGGGCCGCGCACATTTTTCAACCCTCGTTTTGAAATTTTACGATTTGAAGGGTTCTTTTCCTGAAAAGGATCTTGCCCAGGTGAATTTAATAGCTAGGCTCACGGGCAAATCGGTCTATGGAGAACATGTGGACGAGACGCACGAGCTCATCTGCCTTCTGAAAAAGGTCGAAAAGAAGTGGCTCTTCAGTAGCCTTGAGGTGATCGAGGTCTTGAAAAGATAGATGGAGCTTTATGGAACCTCGTAAATCTCCGCGGTAAAGGAGACAATGGTCAATACCTCGGTGAAGATATTCATCACGATATCCAAGAAAGACCACTTTGTTTCCACTCTAACCTTTTTGGCAGTTGCTGGAATGATGCTGTCGATAGAATTATCATTCAGTGGAATCAGGCCGAAGAGGATAAACCAGCATCTCTTTTGAGCGACCTTGGACCCTTCCTCTGTACTTGGAGCAAGCTGGGCTTTGCCACCAATCTTCATCGTGATACATCCAACCGTGCTAGTGGCAAATAGCAAAAGGATGAACAAAGCGATCCATCTTTGATTCTTGATCATTTCTCATTCCTCCTTTGACGGGAATATAAGGTGATATTACCTTGTCGGGAAGCCTCATTCAAATTTACACAGTACTTGGAAATCCTGTCAAGAAGAATAAAAGAGAGCTCCGAAAAAGTAGTTAGAAAGAACGGAGAAGTATAATTCCAAAACTTTCGAATGCAGTCCACCTCTCCGTTCTTTGAAAGTTGGAAACACTTTTTCAGAGGTCTCTCAAAGAGGAGCATGATGAATTCTGTGCGTTTAGATCTCATTCAAGAAATCGATCAACTCTGGAATCCCATTTATCCTTACTTGGCCCGGCACATCTTTGAACTTTATGGTCGCAGAGATGGAGACATTGTTGAAATCGGTCCCTTCTGCGGAGTGATCTTTTCCTTGTTTAGAGAGAAGATAGGCCATTCCTTCAGGATGGCTGCCTTTCCTGAAGGGATGGGTCATTTCTTCCGGCAGGAAGCAGAGAAACTGAATTTAGTAGAGCGAATCGAGATTATTGAAACGGATCCCTCTCTGGTTGGCTTGGAGGAGGGTCACTGCGATCTGGCCATTTTCCGTGGAGCCTTTTTCTTTCCCTCTCTCTTTCACGTCGACTTTTCAGCACTCTATAGGATTCTAAGAGGGGGAGGAATAGCACTGTTAGGCGGAGGGTTCGGTAAGTTTACGCCAGAGTTAATGATTGAGAAGATCAAGAGAAGATCCCGAGACCTCAACCTCTCGATCGGAAAAACTGAAATCGATGAGGATCAGTTCATTCAAGACCTCCGGACAAGGAATTTGAAAGGAAGATTTGAATTCCTCACCGAAGGAGGTCTCTGGGTATTGATGAGAAAGTAAAACGGAGCTTAGGATCACTCCACCTTGAATTTTATATCTTTGACCAAGTTACCTTTGACGTCCCGAACCTCTACTTTCCAATCCCCTTTCATTCCCCCTATGTTCTTGTTAGCAAAAGTCCTCCACTTCGGTCCCGTTTGTAGAGGGAGATTGGTCTTCAACATCTCCTTCTCGCCATGGAACCAAACGAAGGAGATTTCAGTATCTTTAGGTATTTCAGTCGCTTCCAAGAAGCAGTAGACTTTCTCTGTCGTTGCCGGAAAGGTCTCGGCCACACCCACCGGTTCCCTGTTTTCTACCCCTGTTCCAACTACGAACCGGGCAATCACAAATTCCTTTTCCTGGCCAGAAACAGGGAGGCTAATAACCAGAATGACCATGATGAATAAGATGGAGAGAACGATCCCTTTTTTCATCTTATTTCCTCCTTTCTCAGATTGTTGACTCGATGATACCATAAATTTCTTCCTTTGAATCGAAAAATTATACAGGATCAGATGGAGGCAGCCCCTTTTTTGCCCAGCTCATAAGCCTCTTTCTTAACCTTCTCATTCTTTTCAATCTCTCCCTTTTCCGTGGCCGAGGCTTGAACAAGACCCAGCCACTTGATCCCAGCGAATTGACAGGTGGTCTTGAAGCTGTGGACAATGGGGTTGGCTGTCGAGACATCGGGATCTCCGCAGACCGTGATCAGGCCAATCCTCTTTTTTTTCATTATGGGAGAGTAGGTTTTGTGCAAAACCCATTGAGCATCAAAAAAGACACACCAGCGGTCGAGGTAAGCTTTCATCTGGGAAGTCATGGCCCAAAAATAAACCGGCCCACTGTGGATGACGGTATCTGCCGCGAGAATCTTCTGCTGGATTTCCTTCATGTCGTCTTTGATGGCGCAGACCCCGGCCTCATTGCATTTTCCACAGTCTAAACATCCAGCAATCTTTTTCCGGCTCAAGATGATCTTCTCCGTTTCGGCCCCTCCATCTCGAGCTCCGGCTAGGGCTTGGTCTAAGAGAACGTCGCTATTTCCTCCTATTCGAGGGCTTCCCAGAATTCCAAGAATTTTCATTTTTCTCCTCCTCATTTAAAATCATCTGGAAATTAGATGTCCTAAAAGTTATGTTAAATACATCTCTTTTCAGAGTCAATCACATTTTCCATTGAAAAGGAGAGAGAATGGAGGAGAAAAAGAGATTAGCCGTCGTCATTGACCATTGGATTGAGCATAATCAGAGCCATATGGGTGAGTACAAGAAGTGGGCTCAAAAAGCGAGCACTCTGAACCTAGGAGGGGTGCAAACTGAAATCGAGGAGGCGATTGGGAAGCTCTCCTTGGTCAATCATCACTTAGAAAGGGCCATGAAAGCGTTAACCTCTTCTTAAGAGGTGGACTTCGATAACGGTCTCATTCAAGACCTAACGCTACGGTGGCTAATCCTTACCTGCAGCAAAAAGAGTTTCATTCTACAACCTCTGGATGAGGTAAATAAAGGTTGGAAGACGGCTCTCGATCTTGAATTGATTGAATTTTCTTAGCAGTTCCTTTCTTCTTTCTCTCTCTTTCGTCCCTCCGCCCATAAGAGGTGAGAGGTAGAAGGCTCCCTTATTACGGGAAGGAGCCCATCGACGGGTCAGCAGGTTAAAAAGGGAATCAAAATGTGTCAGGGGAAGATCGTTTCCGAATACAAAATTCGCAGTGACTTCGATTTTTTCATATCGCCTGTTTATCTCTCCCATCCTTGAAAAGGCTTCCCCCACTTTTTCAGCAGAGAGAGGCTTTTTCAGCGAAGACAATGTTGCCGGATCGGCAGACTCAAGACCGATGTTGATATAGGTGGAATAGGGAAAACGGTTTATGGACTCAAAGACCTTCTCTTGCGATTGGAGGAAGGAGTCCACACTGCCGAATAAGAAGAGATAGGCATCCTTGAGGTAAGATCGCTTCAATTCGAAAAGTTCGTAGGTCTTTGCTGCCGAAAACTGAAGCAGGTCCAAGCCTGCATGAAGGGCATCATGCTGTCCCAAAAATAAGGAGGTGTAATTCGGAAGGTCTTGGCCGTAAAACCGTTTCAGGTTCTCAATCTGTTCATTTATGTTTTCATGGGTTCGAGGGACGAAATTCTTCCCTGACTTCACTCGACAGAAACCACAATGATAGAGACAACCATCCGCGATTGTAAGAGGGATGACATCGTAGTCCACATGGCGGGTATCGGGTGGAAGAACCGTTACCGGCCCTCCGATGACCTTATGAAAATGTTGTGACCTTTGGCTCAGAATATCCTCATCCCCTTCAAGGACGTTCCTCAGAAAATTGTGAAGGTTCTTGGGCATCGGGCGGGAGACCCGTTGTTTTATTTCAGCCCGGAGTTGCTGCCAGGAGCTCATCGCCGACCGAACGGGTCTTTCGTTAAATGGATCGCCCTCCAGGATGGAGTTGCTTGAGTAAGAGAGATACGGGTAGTAATATTCTCCGATGAGATTGTGGAACCCCTGATAATCGCCGGCTGAATAATAAACCCAATCATTTCCCAACGTGCGTTTCAGCCATTCAGTCGGGGGGAGTCCATGCGGGCCCCTTCCTTGAATAAATTTTATCTCCCCATTGAGGTTGAACTGGAAGAGGGTGTCCTCCGTTTCGATTTCCGAAAAAAGGCCATAGCGAATGGGAAAGCCCACCTTAACATATTCTTTCGCCCCTTCTTTATGAAGCGTGATACGGACGTGACCGAGCGGATAAGTTTCCATAAAACCTTCTGAGGGTTAAGTTATTATAAAGCTAAAATTGAATTCCTATCAAATTTAAAAAATGGTCCCCTCAGCTCTGCCTTTATCTTGACAACTCCCTTTTGTTGTTATACGTTGCCTCCGGGTCAGGGGGTGGTTCTTCCCCCATGGGTCATGGTATCTGACAAGGAGGAACGCTATGAATTACCGTGTGTTTGTAGATGAGCAGATTGCTTCCATTAGGGAGACGGTGGGAAACGGCCTTGCGATCAATGCCCTCAGCGGTGGTGTGGATAGCTCTGTCGTTACCGTTCTCGGACATCGAAGCCTTAAGGACAGGCTCAAGACCGTATTCATCGATAACGGACTTATGCGGCAGGATGAGCCTGAACAGGTCGTGAAGATATTTGCCCGCCTGGGAATTCCTGTCGAACTGGTGAATACCCGTTTCGAATTCTTAGGTGCCCTCAAAGGATTGACCGATCCCGAGGAGAAGCGAAACGCAATCACCAAAACCTTTTATGCCAATGTGTTTGGAAGAATTGTCCGTGAGACGGGGGCGAAATACCTTTTGCACGGTACGATCCTCACCGACATTGAGGAGACAGTGGCGGGCATCAAGCGCCAGCACAACGTCTTGGCCCAGCTCGGTATTGATCCTGAAAGAGAGTATGGATACCAGGTCTTAGAACCGTTAAAGACGCTTCGAAAAGATGGGGTCAGGGAAGTCGCTAAAGTGCTGAAGCTCCCGGCAAAGATTGCGAAGAGGATTCCCTTCCCCGGTCCTGCCCTAGCCACGCGGATTGTAGGTGAGGTTACGGAGCCAAGGCTTGATATGGTTCGCGCTGCCACCGCCATCGTTGAGGAGGAACTGAAAAATAGCGGAGCTTTTCAGTATCTGGCGGTCCTCCTTAATGATAAAGCAACTGGTATCCGTGAAGGCAAAAGAGAGTTCGGGCAGATCATCGTCGTGCGATGCATTCATAGCGTGGATGCGAGAACCGCAACACCCGTCGAGATCCCGTGGAAAAAACTTCACCGGATATGCAAGCGGATCACCGCCCTTGAGGGAGTCAATCGTTGCCTTTATGACCTAACCCCCAAGCCGCCTGCTACGGTTGAGTACATTTGATTCGGAGGATTATCTCTTACCCATACTCATCAGCTCTTTCAGTCTTTCTACTGCCGGGGGTAACACTTGTCCTATCTTTTCATCGAAACGGAGGTGGCAACTTGCGTCCAGAGGGGTTTCTCCCTTATTGATGATGACCAGTCTGGCTCCCGATCGAAGGGCAGTCCTGGGCATCTCATTGGCTGGACTGACGACCAGGCTGGAGCCGACCACGATGAAGAGATCGCATCGGCTTGCATGGTCGAAAGAATCGTGCAACTCTTTGGCAGGAAGAGAATCTCCGAAGTTCACGACACTTGATACGAGTGGGCTCCCACAGGAACAGGTCTTCAACCCCAGGGATTTATCTACCTGAGCTTTGCACCGTACGCATCTAAGCTTCGTGGTATTGCCATGCAGTTCTGCCAGGAGATCGGGTCGGATGCCTGACTGAAGATGGAGATTGTCAACGTTCTGCGAGATGAGAAATTGTAATTTTCCTAACTTCTGCAGTTCGACGATAGCCTGATGGCCCGCATTGGGTTCGACTTCAGAGAATTGACGGGGTGGGGGAGGGAGTCCCTTTTCCTGCCTGGTCCAGATGCCATCGGGTCCTCGAAAGTCGGGAAGCCCTGATTCGGTGCTGATACCCGCCCCAGTGAAGACGACAAGGTAGTTCGCTTCGAATACCCACTGGGCTAATTTTTGAATCCTCTCTTCTAAGTTCCTCATCTTTCCGAGAATCGTGGAAATCCTTGCCCGGCCTTAAGAGGGATCAACCTCGCTGATCGGATCAGGCAAGAAATTTCGACAGCTTCGTCTTCCTTTAATGGCCGCAAAGAGGTCCATTTCGCCCCTCCTTTCCTCGGGAAGACGAATCAAATTTTGAGCTCCCGTCTCTTTTGAGTGAGAATGGAGATATGCCTAATCTCCTCGTTTATCAGGAGATCGATCTTATCCTTTCCGAGATGTTCGGGAACAACTCTTTTCATTGTCGTAAAGAAAACTACGGAATCCTTTTCAAAGATGATCGCGAGGTCTAGGGCCTCTTGGGGTGTCTTGCACTTGGATGCCAGTCCGTAAACATCTTTGTTCTTTATGAAGACATGGCTTTCGGCCATGGCTTGCAGATAGAGAGAAGATTCTCCTTGGGGATCGAAGAGGATCTCCCGCTTTGCTGAATCGGGCAAGGCTTTTCTAAGGTTTTCAAAAAGCTGTTGATGTTTAGACTCCCATTTCGAAAGCTCTGAGAACAGGCCTTTCACAGAAGGGTCCACACTATTTTTTGCCACCGTTTCATAGAATTGTTTCCCATTCGTTTCAATCTGAATCCCCAGTTGGAAAATCTCATCGGCATTGAAATCGATCGACATCGTCACCCCCTATCCAAGGCATTGGAAAAAAGTATAAATCCGATAGAAGGGAGTGTCAATCTTCGAAATTCCTTTTTAAAGGGTGGTATGTTATAAAAAGATCGCATGTCTAAAAAGGTCCGAGCTCTGTTTTCTTTCTCCGCCTTCCATTTCATTGACGATGGCTTTACCGATTCGATCTACCTCCTCCTTCCTTTTGTTGCCTTAGAATTGAACCTCTCCTTCAGTCAGGTGGGGCTCTTGAAAGGAGTCTTCTCCGGATCGATGAGTCTCATTCAATTTCCCCTGAGCCTTCTGGGTGAAAGGATCGGAGAGTTGACCGTTATTGCCGTGGGAACTCTTGGGTTGACCACTGGATTCTTGATACTGAGTAAAGTCTATACTTTCCCTCTTATTCTTCTCTCCCTCATCTTTGCAAAGGGAACAGGTGGCGGTCAGCACGGATTGAGCTCTTCTCTCCTCTCCCGGGTCTTTGAAATTTCTGGCCGCAGAGCGGCCATGGGGACCTATAACTTTTCTGGAGATATGGGAAAAGTGTGTTTCCCTTTTCTTCTGGCTTTGATGATCAATTGGTGGGGCTGGAGGCGCGCGGTCTTCAATCTTTCCATCATCGGCCTCATCGCAGGCGCAGTTCTATGGGGTTTGGTAAGAAAGAACGCTCCTCCTGTCATACCTTCATCCAAAGAGAGAATGATTTCAAAGAAGAGTGACTGGGGGATTCACAATGCGAAAAGCTTTTCTGCCCTTCTGACCATTGGGATCATCGACATCATGACCCGCAATGCCTTGCTCACTTTTCTTCCTTTTCTTCTTTTGGAAAAGGGGATTTCAGAAACCCAGATCGGCTTTGCGCTCACCCTTCTCTTTGCAGGCGGTGCAGCGGGGAAATTTACATGCGGTCTTCTCGCCGAGTGGCTCGGAGTCATTCCCATGGTGGTGGGGACGGAGATCCTGACCTCTGCTGGGATTCTCTCGCTGATTTGGTTTTCACCTTCAGGGATCTGGATTCTCCTTCCCTTTGTGGGAGTTGTTTTAAATGGGACTTCTTCTGTTCTTTATGCAACGGTTGCAGAGATCATTTCTCCCATGGCACGTTCTCGAGGATATGGTTTCTACTATGCCATCACCTTAGGTTCCGGCGCTGTCTCTCCTTTGGTCTATGGCTTGCTCACCGATGCTCTGGGCCTCTCCTTTTCGATCATCTGTGCGGCCTTAATGGTTCTCCTGACCCTTCCTTTGAGCCGGTACTTATCAAGAGCCAAGACCGTTTCGTCTTGAGTATTCCTTTCGAGAAAGGAGATGGAATGAATCACGAAGATTGGGTACGACAGGAATTACGGAAATTGAGCAGATCTCTCGGGTTCCGTTACACACCCCTTGACGAGATAGAAAGCCGCCTCGATAGAGTAAAAACCCGCATGGAAAAGCAGGGAATAGAGGCCCTGCTGGTGGTTCAGAAGATGGACTTCTATTATCTCACAGGAACCACGCAGGATGGTCTCCTCTTCTTACCCTTAGAAGGAAATCCCCTTCTCATGATCAAAAGGGAACTCGAGCGGGCCAAAGTGGAATCCCCCCTAGGAGGCGTCGTAGCGTTGAAATCACTTCGCGACATCCCCTCATTAATCCAGACTTATTGGCATAGACTTCCCCACAGCCTGGGACTGGAGTTTGATGTTCTCCCCGTGAGTGATTACTTGAGACTTCAAGAATTTTTTTCAGGCATCAGGTTCGTGGACATCTCTTCAATTTTGCGAGAAACTCGGAAGATAAAATCTCCCTTTGAAATTGATCTCATGAGAGCGGCAGGGAAAATTGGAAAGCGGGTTTACCAGGAAGCCAGGAAAATCCTCAGAAAGGGGATGGCCGAGATTGAGTTCGGTGGCCTCTTGGAAGCGGTTGCCAAAAGGCATGGTCACGAAGGGCTTCTCAGGGTGAGGTCTCTCAACTACGAAGCTTACACCTGGCATGTTCTAAGCGGGCCCACCGGGGGAATCGTTAGCCAGTCGGATTCTCCCATGGGTGGACTGGGACTTTCGCCGGCCTTTCCAGTAGGAGCAAGCCGCAGAGCCATGAGAGCCCATGAGCCCATCCTGGTAGACTTTGGGACGTGCTACCATGGTTACCAGGCGGATGAAACGCGGATGTTTTCTATTGGGAAGTTGAAACAGAAATTCGTTGATGCCTACAAAGCCTGTCGAGAGATCCATGATGCTGTCTTGGAAGAAACCCGTCCAGGAGCAGACTGCGAAGCCATCTTTATGAAGACCCTTGGGCTCGCAGACAAGCTAGGTTACAAGGACAGTTACCTAGGACCCCCAGGGCTTCAGACCCGTTTCATCGCTCATGGCATTGGTCTGGAACTGAACGAATTACCCTTTATCGCCCGAGGGCAATCTTATCCTTTAGAGAGAGGAATGACTTTCGCTGTGGAGCCCAAGATCGTTTTTCCTGGGGAGGGATCGGTGGGAATTGAGAACACCGTGGTGGTCACTGAGAACGGTTACGAAATCCTTACCCCAGTGGCAAAAAACATCTTTCAAATTTAAAGGGATCTTCCCTTCACGTCGGTATTGCTTCCACCTGCAAAGGATTGGGAACAGTCTTCACTAAGGCTTGTTGATCTGCAATTGAAAGAGAGCATAACGGTTGAAATGTAAATGTTAAGAGCTTCCCGAACAGGTCAATGGGGAGGGGTTTATTCCTTCATTTTACTAGCGGCGCAATAGCTAATTCTCCAGCTCTCAGACTTACCAATATTTACGAAGAATTGGTGCAAAGCTTCGTACCCGCTTCTCGGCGATTGTGGTTGGAGTGTGCGGCATACCCTTTCCGGCTTCCTCAAAAGCTGTAGCGAATCCCCATTGCCCATGCATTGGAGCCGCCGCTAACCCCGCTGAAAACTCCACCTGCACCGGAGCGGTGATGAAGGCGAATGACCAGGCCCCACTGTGGAACACGGGGAGGCGAAAAAGCTAATTCAAACATCAGTGCCCCTAAGAATCGGCCGGCCACATTATCGTGGTTCTTCGCTTCAATTTCCGGCACGGAGGTGGCATAGGACACCCCCGCCCCTGCAGCGAAACTTGTGTCTAAATGTGCGTCCCAGGGGAAGACCAGCCAACGAAAGTAGGGCACCACATTAAATTCCCAATGATCCTGGTCTCCAAAATGTTTGGCGATCTGCCCCTCGATTTCGATATTGCAGTAGTCTCGAAAGGTGTATAATCTTCTCGATAGGGCCAGGTCGATAAAATAGGCATTTTCAAATTTGAAATTGAATGTAGCAGTTTCCCCGATACCTGAATCGGTCAACCTCCCAGAATAGAGCGTTAGTGCCCAATCCCTTTCTGCGTCCGCAGCAGTAGCAGCAGTAAATGGGATAAAGCTGAAAAAAATCACCGCTAGTGCGTAAAATCCAAGCTGCCATCGACCCATTTGCTTCTCCTCTTCGTAACCAAAAGGATAAAGGAAAGTTGCTGAGAATATGAATTTCTCATAGACCTAAAGTTATAATTTGAGGAACGTCCCTATTGGGCTTAGACTCTTCAAGAACGTTAACAGGTTCGTGTTGAAGACCTCAGACTGTTCCACGTTTGGGAGGTGACGGGCCGATTGAATGATGACCAATTTTGAATTGGATATCTTCTTATGAATGGCTTGGGAGGCAGAGATCGGTGTTCCGGGATCGTCTTCTCCCACCATGATCAAAGTGGGGATTTTGATCTTGGAGAGGCGATCGAGAAAATTGAGCCTTCGGATCGCTTCAACGCAGCCAAGATAACCTTCGGCTGGTGTCGCCAGGAATTGTTTTCGGATGACTCCCAACATGGGAGGATTTGATTTGAGAAAGGATAGGGTGAAATATCGCTCCATAGTGGGCTCCATCTGCGATTCAATGCCTTTTCTACGAACGGCATCGATACGCTCCTGCCATAGGGGCTGAGCCTCCGGCGGAATAGCTGCCGTTGTGTCACACAAAGTGAGGCTCTTAAGACGGTCGGAATGATTTAAAGCGACGGCCTGGCCGATCATTCCGCCCATGGAGAGCCCGACCCAGTGAACCTTATCGATTTCCAAAGCATCCAACAAGGCAATAGCGTCTTTCGCCAGTAGTTCCGGTGTGTACGGCCCGGGCGGTACTTCGCTTCTCCCATGGCCGCGGATATCGTAGCGCAAGATTTGGAAATGAGGTCCCAAGGCATCCATCTGAGGATCCCACATCCCCAGACTGCAGCCCAGAGAATGGCTCAGGATTACCACCGATGCCTTCGTTTTGGCAGACAGTTCGTAATTCATTTGAATGCCATTGGCCTTGATAAGCATTTTCTTTCCTCCTTAGGAAAGAAGGGTTTTAGATCCTACTATTCCCTAAAGGAGGATTAAAATCAAGATGGTCCTAATCTCGAAGCGAACGGGAATCGTAATTTTCATATGTGGAGCAAAGGGACGTCCCTGAAATTATGATTTACGAAAATGCTGCAGATTGCCCCGCCGTGCCTGTCCCGTCCTAACGGGATGGGCGGGGATGAATGCAGCGATTTCAAAAACCCGATAGGCCGGACATTCTTGTCCGGCAATCGCATTTTCGCCGAGGCTTCGTCGTGAGCTCAGCCGAACGACTGGAAAGTCTCGGCTATCCCCTCTACCTCTGTACATGTTTTTGAAGCGCGACTATTTGTCAGAATTTGAAAAATTTAACCTTTATTTCACACTCTCCTACCAAAAAACTTGTTAGAAAATGAAAACTTATAATTTTTCTACCTTGGCATTAGAAATGCAGGAAATCCAAAAAATCGATTCAGAAAAAGCCATCCAAAGCATCATCCAAGGCGGACCAAAAGGTTCGTCAGCAATCTAAAACATAAGAAATAGAGAATCTACGATGCCTCCCTTAAAGTATTTCTTAGATCTCATCTCTGTTCCCTCCCTGATCCTCTCCTTAAAGCCACGTCAACATGGAAGTTTTGCGGCAGAAAGTCCCCTCCATTTTGAACCGACGAAACTGAAACTGACAGGAATGGTCGAAGATATCATCGCTATGGGGACGCAGACGAGGACAAGGATCCTTAACTTTGGTTTTGTTCATCCACCAAAGAAGGTGCGAGAGAATCTAAGACTAAATGGGGATGCCAAGGTTCTTCGGATCGAGCGTATAAGATTCATCAAAGGACAACCTATTTCTTATACGGTCAGTTATATCCCGTCTGATTTGGGAGCAAAGATCAATATCAAAGATCTCGTTGTTCAACCCTTAATGAACGTACTAGAAGATAAATGCAAAATTAAAATTGTAAGGGGAAGTCAAGTCATAGGGGCAACTCTGGCGGACAGTCGGGTAGCTTCCTTTCTTGAAGTCATGGCAGGTTTCCCACTGCTTAAAATCGAGAGAGTAGCTTTTGACACTAGGAAAAGACCGGTCGAGTATATTTCAATCCTTTATCGATCTGATCGGTATCATTTTAACGTAGACTTCACAAGGAGAAGGTCAGAATCAAAAGCCCAATGGGATTATGCAGGGCCGTAATCACGATTCCCTAACTCAAAGCATACTTGCGCAACCATGAAAGAAAGCTCAGAAAAAATCGACGTTTTTTTGAATAGGGATTCTGTCTTCGAAGGGAAGATGACCTTTGAAGGGGTATTTCGTCTCGATGGGAAAGTGGTGGGAGAGATCCTCAATAGCGGGACGCTCATCTTAGGCGAGACGGCCATCGTCAAGGGGACATTAGGAATCAACGCCCTCATCCTCAACGGGAGGGTGGAAGGCGAAGTGAATGCCAGAGAACGAGTAGAGATCCATTCTAAAGGGAAGATCTATGGAACCATTATGGCTCCGATTCTTGTTATCCAGGATGGCGGGATCTTTGAGGGAAATTGTAAAATGGTTTCCAAATCTGATGATGAAAGTCATTTGGAGGGTGCCAGAACAGACATGAAATCAGAACTTAAGATCTGAGGAGGTAATAAAAATGTTTGTCAAGAAAATTCTATGGTTTTTTCTGATGGTACCTATTTTGGGGTCATGGCTTACAATCTCTCCAGTTTATGCTAAGGAGAATTCATTGCAATACCAACTCTTGGATCATGCTGGAAAATCGTATTCAGGGGCTCAAGACCCTTCTTACTTGGACTATGATCTTGCATTGCGAAAGTATGTAGCCGATCGAATTCTTAAACGATTTGGTATCGCCCTCGACCCACAAATCTATTCCGGGTTTGACCTCCTTGACATCGAAGCTCTTTTCAAGTGTAAAAAATCAGAAGAACCTTTCGATCTCTTCTTAAAAAAGTCTTCCAAATAACTCTCGTGTTATCTGAAGATGGCTTTTGAGAATTTCTCCTGTCACCTAAGCTGGGTATTAGATTTTGGTTGAAATCATTGCGTGTGCGCTGTCAGAAGATCGATCACACACTCTCCAAGAACTTTATCAGATTGCTGTTAAAAACCTCCGGTTGTTCTACATTGGATAGATGGCGGGCGGATTTGATGATCATAAGTTTTGAGTTGGGGATTCGTTGCTGCATGGCCTCTGAGGCCGAGACGGGTGTTCCCGGATCGTCCTCTCCTACCATGATGAGTGTGGGAATTTTAATCTCAGAGAGTCGGTTCAAGTAATTGAGCTTCCGAATCGCATAAATACAGCCAAGATAACCTTTCGCCGGTGTGGCCAGAAATTCCTCTCGGATGACTCCCAGCATGTAAGGACTTAAGTTGAGAAAGGTTGGGGTAAACCACCGTTCCATGGTTGGCTCCCACTGAGAAGCCACACCTTTTTCACGAACGGCATCGATACGTTCCTGCCATATGGGCTGCGCTTCTTCAGGAACGACGGCCATGGTATCGCAGAGGGTGAGGCTCTGAAGGCGTTTGGGATAATTCAAGGCGATGCTCTGTCCGATCATTCCACCCATGGAGAGGCCAACCCAGTGAACTTGATCGATCCCGAGAGCAACGGCATCTTCCCCCAGCAGATCAAGAGTATAAACCCCTGGGGGTGCTTCGCTTTTACCATGGCCACGGGTATCATATCGAAGGATCTGGAAAAGAGATTCCAACACCTTCTTCTGGGGGTTCCACATCAAAAGACTTGAGCCAAGGGAATGGCTCAGGATTACGAAAGGGCCATCTTTGTTACCCGAGAGTTCGTAATTCATTTGAATCCCATTGGCTTTGATGAGCATCGTTTCTCCTTACCTCTATGTTTCGAGAACCTTCAATGCCTCGGGCGCTGTTACCTTCAGAATAGATAGGCACTCACTGCTTGTCAACAGAAATTCTTGAGAGATTAATCATTCATTCGGTTCACCACTCCTTCATTCGATAGACCTAACGTTTCACCAAATTTCATGGTAATAAACTGTCCTTCCTCAATACCATCTTCTCGTAGGGCTTTTCTCAAGTAGGCAGGTGGTTCTCCGAGAGGTTCGTCTGAGAGTTTGAATGTTCCCCAGTGACCGGCTATTGCTATTTGGGAATGCGTATCTTTCAGAATCTTGATCGCCTCTGGAGGATCGACATGGACCGGGCTCATGAACCAGCGAGGTTTGTAAGCACCAATGGGAATGATCGAGATCTGAATGGGGCCGAAGCGGTGTCCGATTTCCTTGAAAATAGGGGAATAGCCTGTATCTCCTGCGAAAAAGATCTTACCCAGCTTGCTTTCGATCACCCAACCAGACCAAAGCGTTTCATTTCTATCAAAAAGTGTCCGGTTTGAGAAGTGTTGAATAGGGACGGAATGAACCTTCAAACCGTGGAAGGGACAGGTTTGCCACCAGTCCAGCTCGACAACATTCTTTATCTTTCTCTTTTCAAACCATCTTGCAATACCCAAAGGAACAAAATAGGTAGGTTCATTTCCAAGGCGTTCCACGGTTGGAGCATCCAAATGGTCGTAGTGATTGTGGCTGATCAGGACAGCATGGATGGGTGGGAGTCCATCAAAAGGGACTCCTAAAGGCGCCACTCGGTTAATTCCCAAAAAGGAGTTGGGTCCGCAATAGTCACTGAATTGGGGGTCGGTGAGGATATTGGTCCCTTCTATTTGAATGAGAAAGGTGGAGTGACCGATCCAGGTGATCTGTACCTGGGCTGAGTCGGGTTGTTTGATGAGCGAAGTCGCTGGTTGAACACTCTCTGGTTTGTAATTCGAAACTTCCTCAGGGGGGATGGGTGAAATTTCTTTAGGTCCCAGACCGAACCGCCAGCGCAGAAAATCGCCGAAGCCTCGTTCAGAAGGTCTGTATAGATTCTGAAATCCTTTTGGTGTGTGATGGGGTGGTAAAGGATTTGTTTTTTTAGGCTGCTCCAAACCCACACAACCTATTAATATGCAAAGGAACAGGGATAACATTACCCACATATGGAATGATAGAATGGACAGGCCAAGATGGTCCTTATCTGGGGTACATCCTGTCATCGGATTCTATTGAACATTCTAATAGGGATTTTTGCTGCGATCAACATAGAAAAATACCTCTTAGTATATGATTCTCTTGGATTTGACAATGTCTTTTTTTCGCTATATCATTTGTCCTTGAAGTTACATTCCTGTTGGGGGGAATGCTCTAAATCAAACACAAGAAAGGAGGAGAGAAATGATGAAGAAGGTAGTAATCTTAGTTTGTATATTTATGCTGTTGATCGCTGTTAGTGCGCTTGCTCAGGCCACCAAGAAGACTGGACCCCCTGCTCAACCCGCAGCGAAAAAGGAAACTCTCGCGCAAGTCCCGAAGAAAGGGGGAACGCTTGTATTTGGCCGTGGGGGCGACAGTGTAGGGTTGGACCCGGCCTATGAGACGGATGGGAACTCCTTCATGATTTGCGACAACGTCCATGAGGCTCTCGTCTTCTATAAGGAGGAGTCCACAGCACTGGAGCCAGGATTGGCTTCCTCTTGGAGCATTAGTCCCGATGGTCTGACCTACACCTTTAAACTGCGCAAGGGGGTGAAGTTCCATGATGGCACCCCATTCAACGCTGATGCGGTCGTCTTTTCTCATGGCCGGATGATGAAGGAGCGTAAGGTCAAATTCTTTGGTAAAGGCTGGGATATCCCAAAGCAGGAGCGTCCGCCCGAATATTGGGTTTCCATGGAGATGGACAATACAATAGACTCGATTGAGGCCGTAGATGAGTATACGGTGGTTTACAAACTCAAAAGGGTTGAGGCACCCTTCATAGCCAATATGGGCATGGACTTTGCTGATATCATCAGTCCGACAGCCTTCATGAAAGATCCAGGAGGTGCTGTTCGTAATCCTGTTGGCACAGGTCCGTACAAATTCGTCAAGTGGGTCAAGGATGACAGCCTAACCCTGGAAGCCTTTAAGGATTACTGGGACAAGGCCAAGGGCCCCTATATGGACAGGGTGGTATTTCGGGTCATTCCTGAGAACTCAGTCCGATTCTTGGAGCTGAAGGCCGGTGGCATTCACATCTGCCAGTTTCCGAATGCGGCCGACATTCCCATGGCCAAGAAAGACCCTAAGCTCTGGGTTCCTACTCAACCGGGGATGAATATCGGCTACCTGGGTTATAACCTCAAAAAAGAACCTTGGAAAAGTAATGTCAAACTGCGCAGAGCCATTGCCCACGCCATCAACCGCAAGGCGATCGTAGACAATATCTACCAGGGCATGGGGGAAGTGGCTAAGAATTGCATCCCACCTACGATGTGGGGCTACAACAAAGATGTTCCAGGGTATTCTTACGACGTTGAGTTGGCCAAGAAGCTGCTTGCCGAGGCCGGCTATCCAGAAGGAAAAGGCTTACCTGAAATAACCCTCTGGTCCATGCCGGTTCCCAGACCTTATAACCCCGAAGGCCTGAAGGTTGGCGTGGCCATGATTGGCGACCTCAAAAAGGTCGGTATCAACTCCCGCATCGTCAGCTATGACTGGGGGACTTACCTGAAGCGTCAGCGGGAACAACCAGAGGATATGGACCTCTTCCAGCTTGGCTGGACTGGCGATAATGGTGACCCTGACAACTTTTTAGCTGTGCTCTTCGACGGCCTTGCCAATCCAGCTGTCCGCACCCAGTGGCATAACGAGACCTACCATAAGTACATGCTGGACGGTAAACAGACCATCGACCAGGCAAAGCGTGCCGAGATCTACCAAAAAGCACTCCAACTCATGTACGATGAGTGTCCTGTGATCCCCATTGCCCACTCGACGGTTATGTGGCCAGCTGTTAAAAAAGTCCAGAATTTCAAACTCCATCCCACCGGATCCGTTATGTTGAGGAGTGTGTGGCTGCAGTAAGCTAATCTGGGCCTGGGAAAGAGGGTGATCTCTTTCCTAGGCCCAAGCTGTAACCTAGTCCCTTTCAAATCATGATCGGCTTTATCATTCGGCGAACCCTAGTTGTCATTCCCACCATTCTCGGGATAACGATCATCATCTTCATGATGCTGGCTATCACGCCTGGAGATCCTGCTGAGCTGTTGTTAGGTGAGCGAGCGACCAAAGACTCGCTGGAGGCCATGCGGGAATATTTAGGCCTCAATAAGCCCCTTTACGTCCAGTACGGCATTTTCCTCAAAAGAGTGGCTAAGTTCGATCTGGGCGAGACCATTTGGACACGTCAGAAGGTCTACATAGAAATTATGGAGCGCTTTCCAGCTACCATTGAGCTGACTCTTGCTGCTATGATCGTCAGTAGTTTCTTTGGAGTCCTCCTTGGAATTATATCAGCTACAAAGCAGTATTCATGGTTCGACTATGCCAGCATGGTCGGTTCGCTTTTTGGAGTCAGTATGCCCGTTTTCTGGCTGGGGTTGATGCTCATGCTGATCTTTTCGCTAACCCTCGGCTTGTTCCCCATGTCAGGACGGTTGGGAGTGGACATAGACCTAACCATTATCACTAACTTTTATGTTCTCGATGCCATTCTGACAAGGAATTGGGCGGCCCTCAAAGATGCATTAATGCACCTGGCTTTACCAGCCACGGCCCTGAGTACAATCCCCCTTGCTATTGTGGCCAGGATGACTCGATCATCCATGCTGGAGGTGCTCAGGCAGGACTATATCAAGACAGCAAGGGCTAAAGGGCTGAGTGAAGTGAAGATCGTTCTGAAACATGCTCTCAGAAACGGATTGATTCCGATCGTGACCGTAGTCGGCCTTCAATTCGGCATCCTTCTGGGCGGAGCGATTCTGACCGAAACCGTATTTGCCTGGCCTGGAATAGGGAAGTGGCTCTTTGATGGTGTGGTTAAGCGGGATTATATGGTCATCCAGGGTGGAACTCTTCTTGTAGCCACCATCTTTGTCATCATCAACCTTATCGTGGATATACTCTATGCCATCATCAACCCTCGAATCAGCGTGAAGTAGTCTATGGCAGAGAATGAAAACCAAAAGATAAGTTTCTGGTCTAGAATAACAAATCCTGAGGACAGGCACCCTTTCTTCGACCAGATTGAGAAGCTTTTTAAGAACCGGACTGGGGTGGCTGGTCTGATCATCATCACCCTCTTCGTTGTAACCGCTGTCCTTGCTCCTGTAATCAGTCCTCACAATCCAGATGAAAATTCCCTCTATGACCAACTTAAGCCACCTGTGTGGAATGAGGGGGGATCAACGAAAAACCTTCTCGGCACGGATGACCTGGGTCGGGACATGTTGTCAAGGCTGATTTATGGGGCACGGGTATCGCTGACTCTGGGCATCGTGAGCGTAGGAATAGCCCTTGTCTTTGGCTCCATACTGGGAGCCCTCGCCGGATTCTACAAAGGTTGGCCAGACAACTTGATCATGCGCTTAATGGATATCATCTTGGCTTTCCCCTACATCCTGCTGGCTATCGTAATTGTCGCCTATTTGGGACCCAGTTTGAGGAATGCCATGATGGCCATCGGTATCATCAACATCCCTCGTTTTGCCCGCATCATTCGGGCCTCGGTCATAGAGGAGTACGAGAAAGACTATGTGACGGCCGCCAGAGCAGTGGGTGCCAACAACAGGCGGATCATCTTCAATGCGATCTTCCCAAACTGTTTGGCCCCGATCATTGTCCAAGCCAGCCTGGGTTTTGGAGAGGCCATTCTGAGTGGTGCTGGTCTAAGCTTTCTGGGTCTCGGCGCTCAGCCTCCCCTTTCAGAGTGGGGAGCCATGATTGCCCAGGGTCGATCCATGATCCTTCGGGCCTGGTGGGTCATGACCTACCCCGGCATTGCCATCCTTCTGGCGGTACTCGGCTTTAACCTCCTCGGAGATGGCCTGCGTGACGCTCTAGATCCAAGGCTGAGGGATTGAAGTCATGGCCGCCGAACACCTCCTCGAGATCCGAAACCTCAAAACCCACTTTGATGTCCGCGGTGGGGTCCTCAAGGCTGTGGATGACGTGAGTTTTACGATCGAAGCAGGAGAGACCTTGGGCCTTGTGGGCGAATCCGGCTGCGGCAAGACCGTTACTGCCAATTCCATCATGCGCCTTGTCCCCATCCCACCTGGACGTATTGCAGGAGGCGAGATTCTCTTTGAGGGGATTGACATTCTAAAACTGCCTACATCCGAGATGAGGAAGGTGAGGGGGAGCAAGATCTCTATGATCTTTCAGGAACCGATGACTTCGCTCAACCCAGTTTTCACAGTGGGAGATCAAGTTGCCGAAGTGATCAGCCTTCATGAAAGGCTTTCCCAGCGAGAGATTCAAAATAGGGTCATTGAGGCCTTTCGCCTCGTTCGCATTCCAGCCCCTGAATCGCGCATTAAAGAATACCCTCATCAGATGAGCGGGGGAATGCGCCAGCGGGTCATCATCGCCATGGCTCTGGCTTGTAACCCCAAGTTGATGATCGCTGATGAGCCAAGCACAGCGTTGGACGTAACCATCCAAGCCCAGATCCTTGATCTGATGAACAGACTAAAGGAAGAGACGGGGGCCTCTATTCTATTTATCACTCACGATCTGGGTGTCATTGCCGAGATGGCTCAGAGGGTGGCGGTGATGTATGCCGGAAAAATCATGGAAGGGGCTGACGTGGACACACTCTTCAGCGAACCTAAGCATCCCTATACGATCGGTCTGATGAGTTCGATCCCTATCTTGGGTATTGGGAAGAAAGAAAAGCGACTGAGCACGATCCCTGGGGTGGTTCCTTCCCTCTTCAAATTACCTCAAGGCTGTCTCTTCCACGAACGCTGTTCAGTAGCCTACACGGAGTGTGATCAATTGGAACCTCCCATGATCGACCTGGGCAATGGTCACATTGTACGGTGTCACAAATATGCCTGAGGCGAAGGAACATACTAACACACCGCTTCTTGAAACCAAAGAGGTGGTCAAACACTACGCCGTCACGGGTGGCGTTTTCCTGCGCCAGATTGCCTCGGTCAAAGCGGTGGACGGGGTGAGTTTGAATATCTTGCCGGGCGAGACCTTAGGCCTGGTAGGTGAATCCGGTTGCGGCAAATCCACCTTGGGCCGGCTGATCCTGCGTCTGGAAGAACCGACGAGTGGCGATATCCTCTTCGAGGGCAAAAGTATCCTCGGTTACGATCCGAAACAGATCAGGGCGTTACGGCGAGAGATGCAGATCATCTTCCAAGACCCATTTTCCTCACTCAATCCGCGAAAAAGCGTGGCTCACATTGTAGGAGAGCCGCTCTTTGTCCACGGCATGACTGACCGGCATGAGCGAGAAGCACGGGTGCTTGAACTTTTGCAGGTGGTGGGTCTCATGCGCGAGCATATGCGCCGCTACCCACACCAGTTCTCAGGTGGCCAGCGCCAGCGAATTGGAGTAGCCCGCGCACTGGCACTTAACCCGAAGCTGATCATCTGCGACGAGCCTGTCTCAGCCCTTGATGTTTCCATTCGAGGCCAGGTCATCAACCTGCTCCAAGATTTGCAGAAGGAGTTCGGGCTAACCTACCTTTTCATCTCCCACGACCTGAGCGTGGTAGAACACATCAGTGATCGCGTGGCAGTCATGTACCTTGGGAAGCTAGTGGAACTGGCTGATTCTGAAACGCTCTATAAAGCTCCGCTCCATCCTTATACCCAAGCCCTCCTGTCAGCAGCACCTGTACCCGATCCTAAACGAAAAAGAAAGCGGGTCATTCTGTCTGGAGATGTTCCCAGCCCTATCGATCCCCCTCCAGGGTGCCGTTTCCATACCCGGTGTCTCTATGCAAAGGATATCTGCAGTCAAGAAGAGCCGCTGCTCGGAGAAGTGAGGAAGAATCATTTTGCCGCCTGTCTCTTTGTCGAAGAGATTTTGAAGTCAAATTTTTCCGCTTGAATTTTTCCCTCACCATAACCCGCGAATGAAATAGTAGGCCATCATCCCTGAAACCCCTAATTTTAGGACTGCTCCAAGGAGGGACCCAAGGATTACTCCCCATCCAGCTCTGAGAGCCTTCCCTTTTTCTTTTTGGACCAGCCACTCCACCGCCACCGCACCGATCAAAGCACCGAGAAGCATGCCAAAAGGGGAGAAAAGAAGTCCGATCGCCATTCCTGCAACCGAGCCCCAGATCCCCCATTTTGATGTCCCATATTTTTTAGCACCCCAGAGGGGAATTATGTAATCCCCAACCGTCACACCAACGGTGAGAATAGCCATGACAATCATCAGGGTTGGGGTGAGAGGAGGTGAAAAATGGTTTATCAGGGCGAGCAAGAGAAGGCCGACGAAACCAAGGATAGGCCCTGGCAATATGGGAAGGACACACCCTACTATTCCGAGAAAGACAAGAATGGTCCCACAGATAATCGCAATGGTCTCGAGCAAGGTCTTTCAGCCTCTATCTATTTCTTGACCAGTTCGATCTCAACAAAAATGTCTACATCTTCTCCGACAACGACCCCCCCGGTCTCAAGCGCTCTATTCCATGTAAGACATTCCACCAACATTAAGAGGATGGAAAAGAATGAACCGGTTTACTTCCTCTTTACCTCCAGTTGAGGGACGATCAGAATCTCCACCCTTCTGTTCCGCGCACGCCCCTCTTTGGTGTCGTTGCCCGCTTCTGGGTAGTAAAAGGATCGACCGACAGCTTCCAGGTCCTTGGGATCCAAACCCGTTTTTTCCTGAAAATACCGGACCACGGAGGCGGCCCGAGCGGCAGAAAGTTCCCAGTTGGAAGGGAATCTATGGACATAATCTGGATGGATGGGAACGTTATCGGTATGTCCTGTCACCCGGATTTTTTTCCCTTTGATATTCTTCAATGCTTCTCCGACTTTTTTCAGGACCTTCTCTCCTTCGGGGGTGAGATCGGCTTTGCCAAATTCGAACAGAATGCGATCGACGAAGTTGAGAGAGAGTGATTCCTGGGACTCTTTGATGGTCACCTCCTGTTTCTGGATCTGATCTTTCAAATCAGATACGAGCTTGTCGTGGGTTGATTTCATCTGTTTCATCTCGGCTTCAGTCTTTTGAGCCACTTTCTGGTCCTGTTCCGAGAGATTTTTCTCACAAACCTGGAGAGATTGTTTCACATTCTTGTATGATGCGGATAGCAAGATGAGGGTAATGATTGAGGCCGCCAATAAGATGGCTAAGATGATGATCGCAACATTCTGTTTTGTAAACATTCTTCTTCCTCCTTTCGCAATGAAGGGATCTCCCCACCGTCTTAAGGATTGTGATTAGGGACATCATCCCTTTTTCAATATCTCTCTGATGCGGTTTTGATCCTCCCGGCTCTTTTCATCGACTGGAAAGAGCTCGATCCCATCGGGAGAGGAAGCCCCTAAACCGAGCTCCACGGCTCTTGCGATCTGTTCCTGTTCAAAGATCTTTTTCTTCATGATGGCGTCATTGCTTCCGAGATATTTCAAAATGGCCACTCCCACCGCGTCGATGGCCACCCGATCGGCCGAGGCGAGGAGCATACTTGCTTGAGCCCGCTTTCCTGTCATAGGCCCCCCGTCTACAAAGGCCTCCATTCCGTCAAGGATGACCAGGGCGGGCTTAAACGGTTGATTGACCTCTGCAATCATCTTACGCTGGTGAGGAGAGCTATGGAGCTCCCGCATATATTCATATCCATGGCGGGAGGTTGGGACGACTCCCACGTGGAGCTTGAGCGCCATGGTGAAGACCCCTCCGTACTGGTGAGTCTTCAAACAACAGGTAGAAATGAGGCACTCGGCATCGAGGATAGGTCTTGCGATCCGAAATCCCTTAGTCCAGTGGCTCTTCTTCGGTTCGAATAAGACCCAGTCCTTCTCATCCAGATAATCGAAATTGATCACCTTCACATTCCGCTTTTTCAGAAGAGGCAAGATCCCCTTTTCCTCCATGACCTCCTGGGTCGGTGGATAACTTCTCTCTCCGAGGCTGATGGATTTCGCTCCCATTTCCCAAATCTCCTCCACGAGAGCGGTCAGCGTGTCGTTGTGTGTGGATCCCGGGAAAAGGTCTGCCGTATTGAAATTCGGTTTGATCAAAACCTCTTTACCTTTGACAGGATTCGTCTTCAGCGATTTGATCAAGGACTTGATCCCATCCTTACGGTTTTCGGTCTTCACAAAGGCGACGGAGCTTTTCGTTTGGGACATCACTTTCCCTCCATCGATTCCAAAAAATAGGGCCCCTCCAGCGAGCCCTGTGACTTTTATGAAATCTCTTCGGTTCATTCTCTCCGTGAGAAGTCTCTCGCTTATGTCATTATCCATCTCTTTGCTGATTTCACATTCTCCCCCGTCCGAGATGAGATCGTATCACATCCCCATTCCTGGAACAAATTCTATTTGGAGCGAAGGCCAGAAATCAGAAATGACAATTTATTGTTGGAAGGTCATTTCAAGCATGGTAATGTAAAAAGATAGAAAAAACATAAAGGAGATGGTTATGGGAAAGACGTTCATATTATTTCTCTTTATCGTTCTATTCTTCGCCGGTCCTGTTTTCGCAGGAGACCGATCTTCGAACGGTCCGTCTGTGATGGATAGGGTGGGAGTGGATGCGGCATCCGAGTTCCTGATCAAGGCTCCCTACCTCCTTTCATTTTGAAAGACCCCCGGGAGATAGGTGATATAAAAAGGGCGGGCGGCTTCTTCTAAAGCCTCTTTCTGAAAAGGGCGAAGAAGTGTTCTTTTAGCTTTTCCAATAATGGCCTTCGTTGCCATTCTTTCAAATCGATCTTGAGAGATTCTTTCAAATCCTCCTCAAATATTTCAGTCATCTTAGAAGTAAAGGAGGCATCGAGGATCCCGATATTCCCCTCATCGTTATAGATCAAAGATTGGTAATCCAGGTTGGTGGAACCCACGATGCTCCAGTATTGATCAAACACATAAGTTTTGGCGTGGAGCATTTCTCCCCGGTAGGTATAGATTTCAATCCCCGACTTCAAAAGTCTTGTGAAAAAAGCCCTTCCTGCATAGGAGGCAGCAGGAACATCGCTCTTCCCCGGCACCAACAATTTGACCCTCACCCCCCGCCTTACCGCATCTTCTAAAAGCGCGATCATCCTTCGACTCGGGGTAAAGTAAGCGGTGGTGAGTAAAATTGTTGCCTTCGCAGTCTTAATACTGTCGCGAAGGACATTCCTCATTCTCTTTCGGCCTCTTCGAGAATAGACGAAGATTGGAAGGACTGGGATACGACCTTTCTCTTTCTTTGTGTGGGGCGCTTCACCTTCTTGCCGGAAAACGATTTTTTCTCCTCTCCAAGCCGTCCAGCTTTTTTTGAAGGTTTCGAGGAGTTCATTCACAATAGAACCCTCGATCATAATTCCTGTATCCCGCCAGCCCCTACTTTTTCTTCGCAGGTGCAAACCGGAGTATTCGTTGGCGATGTTGAGTCCTCCGGTAAAGGCTTTTTGGGAATCGATCACAATCAACTTTCTATGATCTCGATGAACATAACGAAAGGGAGCTGTCCATTTGAAAGGATGAGAGGCTCGGATACGAACACCTGCCTGACTCATCTCTTTCCAAAAACTTCTCGGGGTTCCAAGAGAGCCGAAATGATCATACAGGAGAAAAACCTTCACCCTTTGCCGGCTCTTCTCTTTCAGCAAGTCAAATAAGGCTCTTCCTGTTTCATCCTCTTTAAATATATAGAATTGCAAACAGACGAACCGTTTCGCTTCTTTGATCGCATCGAAGATCGTTTCGAAGGATTCTCTTCCTTTCCAGAGGAGTTGAATATGGGTGGCTGAGGAGAATTTACCCTGAAACATCCTCTCAATGGATTTAATGGTAAACCTTTTTTTCATAGGGACGGTGGAACAACATCGGGGCGATCATGAGGAAACCTTTCTCGAACCGCCTCCAAATTCAAAAGGTTGAGCGGGATGAAAACCGCTTCTCAATTCTATGGACTACTTTTTACCCCGTTAGAAAGCCCGGCTGCTCGCAGCAGGGATGATGGTTGGTCTTTTTTCAGCGAAGACAGGGTTTAATGCCCCGTGGGAACCTTCCCGTTAGAAAGCAGAAGACTTTCTAACGGGGTTTACTCGATCCGTCTTCTGGATAAATCGTTGAAGGGCGTTGAAATATTCTTTGAGACCCACGAGCATGATATCATTATGGGTGGCGGATGGAATGACGAGAAGTTCCTTCTCCTCTGTCCCGAGGTAGTGATAGAGATCTCTGGCGTTTTGGAGCGGGACGAGCCAATCCTGTTCCCCATGAATGATCAGGGTGGGAAGGAATATTTTCTGAATACGCTCCAGACATGCCTGATCGATCTTTTCGAGACCCATTCCATGAGCCGGCATTCCCAGATGGACCATGATCCTCACCACGCTCGGAAAGCCACTTTCCAGGATGAGCCCTTTCAGTGCCTCTTGATGGTGATAGGCCAGTTCCAAGGCAGAGATACTTCCCAGAGACCTTCCCATGACCCAGAGGTCCGTTCGAAGATTTCTTCTGGAGAGCTCGGCCCTGATCTCTTTGAAGATGGCATGGGAATCGTGAGCGAGGTCGGTAAGGGTAGGAACCCCGCCGCTGGCACCATAACCTCTGTAATCGGCGACGATTAAGTTAAGGTTTTCTTGATGATAGAGGAAAGAGATCTCATCATAATCGCTCACCACTTCACCATTTCCGTGAAAGAACAGGATCCATGGTCCTTGGTGGTGGCCCATGTAGAAACGGCACGAGATGAAAATACCTTCGCCAACCTGTACAGAGAGGTCAAAGGCATTCTGAGGACAGGGAGTAAAGTCCTTCCGAGGATAGAAGATGTATTGTAATAGAAGAGGGTAGTCAACCTGTGAATAGTCGATCATGGATTTCAATTTAGCACCAAATGGATAAATAGAAAAGGGGGTTTTAGAAGGAATACCTCACTGAAGCGTGGGGAAAAGCTGGCGATCTCGTCAAATTTCCACGGGAGAACGAGGCATTACTTCTTGGATGGGGACTGTTGGAAGGAGCCTATTCCAAGGGATAGGGATAGGGATCGGGTGGGAGGATCCTATCCCCTTAATCGATATTTCCAGTGACCTCTTGTTCTTCCTGCAGATCACTCTGTGTCGAAGAGGAAGGATCCTCCTGCGTTTTTTCCTGCTCTGCCATCAGCGGGTTTGGGGTTACCACAGGCTCGAATGCCTTTTGAGAAGGTTCAGTAGTCGAAATTTCATCTTGTCCTGAATTCCTCGCTACCCCGACTTCTTCTTTTGTCTTTTTTGGGAGTTTCAACTCTTTGAAGGGCCTCTCAGGTTTTTGGAAAGCATAAACAGAGGATCCTTTTCTCTTCAATCCCTCTCTCGAATAGATGTTTTGCGGATTCCAGAGCAACCAGCCAAGGGATCCAAATCGCTCCACTCCATTGATCTGCTCTCTGATTTCCCGTTCTTCGAAGAACCTTCGGTCGAAGGCATAATCTCTAAAAGCTTGCAGCCATGGTCGAAAACGAAAAGGTGAAAGGCCGGTCCTTTCCTGGGCCTTTTTGAGAGTGAGGTAGACGATCTCATAAGGATGGGTGGTAGGAATCCGATAACCGGGTATTCCATACTGGAATCCCGACGGATAGAGCATGGGAGAGAGATAATCCAGATGGGGGGTAAGGTTTTCGAGGGTCTGCCCTATAGAGGTATCATTGAGATTCCAGCAGACATATCCAAAGATATCGGCCGAGAGAAAAACATTGTAGGGCAACAACCTCTTTCTAGCCTCCATGAGAAATCCGGAGATGGCTTTGACTCTGTTCTCCATGGTGTTCGGCATGGAGAACTGGACGGGCAGGGCATCAGGAAACCGGATATAGTCGAACTGGATCTCATCAAACCCTTGTTGAGCCGCTTCGATAGCAATTTGAATATTGTATTCCCATACTTCTTTCTTAAAGGGATCGACCCATGCCAGGCGTTCTCGATCGTGCCATATCCCCCCGTTCAGATCCTTCACTGCGAGATCAGGCCTGTGGTTCGCCAAGAGATTGTCTTTAAAGACCACAATCCGGGCAATCGTGTAGATGCCTTCGTTTTTCAAAGATCCGATCAATCCCTTCATGTCTTTCACCGTGGTGATTCTTTGAGCGCCGATTTCTGTGGCCAGGGGGATTGAACTTCTATAGGGGATCATCCCTCTGTCACCCTTGAGATCGATGACAAAGGTATTGAGCTCGGTCTCCCGCAAAAGATGTAATGCGTCTTCTCTCAATTTTCTGTCCCCAATACCGTAAAAGGAAAGATAGAGTCCCTTGGGAGTGAAGGGGACAAGTTCGATCTCTTTAGGAAGGGTAACGATCTGTTCAGCAATCCCTACAATCTTTTCGCGAGCCGCCTTATAAAGGGTTTTGAAAGTGGAAGAAGATGGCCTTGTCTCCTGAGGAACGTTGATGAGCACCTCAGCTCTTAGGTATCCACAAGCCCTCACAGCGACCCTTTCCCCTTCGATTTTGATGTGAGCAATTCCCTGTTCATCGGTTTGTTCCATTTCATTCCCGGAGGTCACAATGGCTCCTGCGATCGGTTTATCCGTATCGGAGTCGATGACTTGGATCAATCTTTTTATGAGGGAGGCGTCCATCCCTTTTCCATTTTTTGTGTAGACCATGGCATATCGAGGGAAAAGAGGGAGTAGGGTGAGTAGGATGACAAAGGAGATAATGAATTCTTTAACTTTTTTCTTTATAAACATGGTGAACCTCCCAATATTTTTCCAAAAGCCTTCCCCCTATCCGCATCGGTGATCAGATAACGAGGGAGAGCCATGACGGGATCAGAAGCCTTTGTATGAAAACGCTCGATCGTAAAAGCAGAGACATAGCCCGCTCCCACCGCCTTGCGGATTAAGTTCTCATCATAAATACCAAAGGGCCAAGAGAGCATGTCCACGTGAATGCCCAATTCTTTCTCCAGTTTTTCTTTTGACTTCTTCAGCTGCATCTCCACTAAATTTTCATAATCCGCAGGGCTTAACTTCTTCCTTTCATTCTTAAAATTAGGATGCCAATACGTGTGTCCCTGAAAATCGAACAGCCTAAAGGCTTGAATTTCCCTGAGCTGGTCCCAGGTCATGGCATAGGAGGCATTTGAGATGGCGGAGGGATAAAGAAAAAGGGTTACAGGAATCTTATATTTCTTGACGAGAGGGGAAAGGTCTGTAAAGACTGATTTGTGGCCATCATCTACCGTGATGGCAATGGATCGACACGGGAGAGACTTCCTTTTCCCGAGGTGATAATCAACCAGTTCCCTGAGAGGAATGATGGTATAGCTCGTTTCCATAAGATATTTCACATGGGATTCGAACTGGTGGGTGGTCACCGTCATGCTATCGGCCACGACAGGTCCGAAGCGGTGATAAACTAAAATGGGTATGGCCATTCTGGCAGAACCCTCTTGGTTTTCTTTCAATCCTGCGAGAGCGGATGAGAGTCCTATGAAGGAGACGATGAGAAAAGCAGCGCCAAATATGACAGCTTTCAGCTGCAGCCTTGAAATCACTTACTCCTCCTGGATTTAATCTTTTTTCCTTTTAGATAATCCTCCAGAGCCTCATCCATAACTTCTTTGATGTTTTTTCTCTTCCAGTACGCAAGGGACTTTATCTTCTCTAAGTGATCCTCCCGTAAAATGAAGGTCGCCCTTGTCCAACCTTCCCTGAGTCCATCATACGAAGTCTTCGTTTGAGCCATTTGTCTATCCTGTAAACCCTGTAAACCAGGTAAACTAGATCAGACAGCATTGCATCAAGCGTGCCACTTCACCACACTCCAATATGAACATAACTCATTGAATTTTATAAATATTTTTTCTGGACGAAAGGAGACTCTCTTGGCTCAATGCTGCAAGTGACAATGGTCGGCTGTTAAATGACAAATTGTCTGTTTGAAAAAACAAGTGGGAACGGAGAGATAACTGCAATGCTCTCTGCCCGAAGCCCAAGCCTATTACTCTGAAGGCTTGACCGGATGGGGAACATCATGATAAATGGAATAAGAAAGAAAGGAGCCTGACCATGGAACAAAAAAGACCCACACGCCAGGAGGCCTTGGAGCTTCTCCACCAATATAATGAAAGCGACAGCTTGCGCAAACATGCCTATGCCGTCGAAGGGGTGATGCATTACATTGCTAGGAAGCGAGGCGAGGATGAGGAGAAGTGGGGGATCGTCGGTCTGATTCATGATCTCGATTATGAAAGGTTTCCCGATCAACACTGCCAGAAGACGGGGGAAATCCTGAGAGAGAAAGGTTGGCCAGAGGAGTATATTCGTGGGGCCGTCTCCCATGGATGGGGGATCTGCTCAGACGTTACGCCGCAGACCGACCTTGAAAAGTTTCTCTACACCATTGACGAGTTAACAGGTCTGGTCGTCACCACGGCTCTGATTCGACCCTCCAAGAGCGTCCTCGATGTTCAGGTGAAGTCGGTGAAGAACAAATGGAAGGATAAGAGATTTGCTGCCGGGGTGGACCGATCAATCATCGAAAAAGGAGCGCAGATGTTGCAGATTGGATTGGACGACTTGATCGATGATACGATCAAGGGGATGCAGGAGGTCGCAGAAGCCATCGGGCTGAAGGGCCATCCGGCGTGAAACAGTCCCTCCTCTTAAGGTTTGGGCCTGCAGTTTTGATAAATGTTCCCTTTATCAAGTTCGATGGTGGCGATCTCCCCTTTCAACCAGAAGATCGAATTCCCATCACTGTATTTAACCCCTGAAGCAGATGGCACTTTGGGGAGATAAATCCATCTGCGATCAATGGTCAACATAACCATCTCACCGCGCGTATCAAACTCCACCCCGAGGGTCTTTCCTTCGTCACATTGATAGATGAATCTCTCGGTACTTATTCCTTTGGGGGATGAACAACAGGTGAGGGTGAAAAGGAAAAGAAGGATTCCCAGGTAAACAAACAGGGCTCTATTCATCTTCATGTCTCTCTCCTTCAGAAGTGATCATTTCGTTAAACTTTCCACGGTCTCCGCATTGAGCTTTTTGATCGCAGCCGTTACGAGTCTTACGGTCTGATCGTAATCATCCCGATGGATGACGCCCGCGTGGCTGTGGATATGCCGGGTGGGAACGGCAACGACGAGATTGGGAACTCCACGGCGGTGGAGATGGATGGCGCCTGAATCCGTACCTCCTCGATCGAGGAGATCAAACTGATAAGGGACCTTAAGTTCTTCGGCTGTTTCGATGAAGAGGTCACGGAGGCGGAGGTTCGGGATCATACTGCCGTCACGGATCACGATGACGGGTCCCTTTCCGAGCCTTCCCTGGGCATCCTCTTTTTTCACATCTGGTACATCGCCCGCAACTCCGGCCTCCATGGTGAGTCCCACATCGGGTTCGACCACCCACGCGCTTGTCCGAGCCCCCCGGAGCCCTACCTCCTCCTGGACCGTCCCAACCCCATAAACGGTATTCGGATGCTTTTCCCGAACCAGATTCTTGATCACATCAATCACTAGAGCACATCCGACCCGGTCGTCAAACCCCTTGGCGAAGTAGGTCTTACCTGTTCCTGATAGGGTGAAAGGGAAAACAGGGATGATAGGATCTCCCGGTCGAATGCCCAATGCCTTCACTTCCTCCTGAGAGGTAGCGCCCACATCGATGTACATGTCTTTGGGTTCCAGAAGCTTCTTGCGCTCCTCATCGGAGAGGATATGAGGGGGTTTGGATCCGATCAACCCTGGGACATCACCCTTCCGGGATTTAATGACCACACGCTGGGCCAGCATCACATGGCCCCACCATCCTCCGAGCGTACTGAATCTGATAAACCCCTCATCCGTGATGAGCTTCACGATGAAGCCGATTTCATCCATGTGTCCGGCGATCATGATCCGTGGTGTCTCGGCTTCGCCCTTCTTGCGGCATACAATACTACCGAGCCGGTCTTGTTCAATGACCGTTATCTTCTGAAGATGTTTTCGAATAATCTCACGAACCTCCTGCTCATAACCTGAGATCCCTGAAGCCTCTGTCAGCTCACGAAGGAGTTCCACGGTTTCATCCGACATAAGAAAGCCTCCCTTCCCAGAGTTACAGAGTAGAATATCTGATTTATATGTCCCTTTCAACACCCATTATCCCTTTTCCGCATTTGTTTTGTTTTCACTCAATTTAATCTGTTCTTTCTTTTAGCAAGGTCTGTCGTGTGCTTATCGCCTCATCTTTCAATCATTTTCATTCCAATCCCCAATTCGCAATATAAGATTCGCAATCCGCAATCTTTTTAGCATCAGCCTATCACCTAATTCCTCTTTTTAAAGTACCAAGAAGTCCAAATCATGCAAATTTTTGATAAAATTTTGATCAAAAATTGTTAATTATGACATCGTTCAAAAAACTGTTTTTTCGAAATAATTCATAATTCTAAACACTTATCGCTATGTTGAATCACTGGCATTAAAGTTGCTTAACTAATCTCAGCGAGGTTACTTTGCAAAGCGGGTATGAGATGAGCGACGGTGAATATTACTTGGGGATCAGCACAACAACAGACCCTAATCACCCTAAATTGGTCCTGGGGTTTAAGTTAGCTGGGGAAAAAGTGGAGATTTACAAGAACCGAGATGCGTACATTGTCGTCAATACAAAGACGGACAAGTACCTGATGTGCCTGGGTTGGAAACATGCACACTATGTCTTTGAGGAGTGTGTCAGAACGCTAACCCCTATAGGGCGAGCCTAGCAAGCAGATAAGGGAATGATCCTTTTCTAGCCGGTACGAAAATTTCCTGAGCCTGTTTAATATCAAACCAGAATCCCTCCTCCTATTCATCCAGGAAAGAAGATCATGATTCTAAAAGTTTAGAAGCGTCAGGTGCAATCCCTTGACCACTTCGGCCGTCTGCTCAAAATCGAGGGTGTCAATCGTATCCGTCTCCAGGTGGTAATTCTTGTTCCTGAAGAAGGAAGTATCCGTGATCATGATGGCTCTGAATCCATAATGCCAGAAGGAGTAGTTGTCGGAAAGATTAATGCCTCCGAAAAATTCCGGGGCTGTCAAGGACCTTGAATCGAGCCCCGAATATCTTCTTATGCCTTTCTTAAAGAGAGAGACATATTTGGAAGAACGGAAATTTCCAACCACCCCGATGTAGTTTCCTGTTTTAGGATAGAAAAATGCCATGCCCGGGAAGGGATACCGTTGAATGGTCTCCTTGCTGAAATATCCGATCATCTCAAGAGAGATCATTACCTCCACCGGGGTCTTCTGATCCCTTAGATGTTTTGCATAGACCATGCTCCCCATATGCGGGGATCCAAAGCAGGGAGGCTCTTCGTTCGCAAAGGCAGCAAAGACGAGGGTCTTTTGATTGGCACAAGGTTGATGCAGTCTCGCCAATTCCAGTAGTCCTGCTAGGCCTGAGGCGTTATCATCTGCCCCCGGTGTTCCAGGCACCGTATCATAATGGGCACCGATGATTAAAATCTCCTTATCGCTTCCTTTTTTTTCAACGATTAGATTCGAAACACTTTTGCTGTAACAGTTGTAGGTTTGGCGCCAGACCTCGTACCCATAAGAGGTGAGGACCGATTCGATATATTCTGTAGCCTGGCTAAGGGAGCCATTCCTCCAGAGATGGCGCTCTCCGATCTTCACGGAGAGGTGCTCCACATGTCGATAGAGGTTTTTTGTTACCTCCTCTTTTTGGAAATTCGGAATTTCATCCTTTTTCATTTGGTTTTGGAAGTCTTATCGCTCGTGTCATCCGAATCCCTTTCAGGGCATGGGACATCCCCACTAAACCTGGCAGACTTTTCTGAAATTACACCGGAGGGTTACCCGCTCGTCCTTCACCTTACTGAAACGCTCTTCCTCCAAGGGAGTGTTCTTCTCCATATCCATCAACAGAGACTGCATATCCTTGACGCTTCCCCGGATATATCCTTTAATCGCATTGGCCTCTTGATGGCCCACGGAAAACCAATTTGCCTTGTCAAAAGAGAGATTGTACTCAATCACCCGGAGGGACTCCGGAGGAGAGTGCCATCTTTCCATTGCGTAGAGGGCATAGCAGGAGAGTTGGATGCTGAGGTCCTCGGAAAGGCTCTTCCCTGTCTTCCAGTCGTAGATGAATGCGTCCTCTCCCTCCTTGATGGCACAGTCAATGACCAGATTGATCTTCACCTGGTCCAGATGGAATGAGGAGAACTCTTCCACTTCCAGCCACCCTGCCTTCGGATGGGATTTCAAGCCGGCGTAGATATCGGAGGCGTAGAAATGTCTGAGGCAGGTTTCCACATGATTGGCCACTTCCTTCCACTCCTCGTCCGGCACTTCCATCTCATATTCATGCTCAAAGAGGGCACAGGCCTTGGGATTCTTCCAGTAATTCTTCAATTTTGAGGAGCGGAACTCAGCCCTCATCTGATCGAGGGTGATGGCGACGATTTCATCGACTGGAAGGACCCGGATCCCTCTTCGGATATTGTTGAGGCTTCTCTCGATACACTCATGGACCTTCTCTCCGGCCCAGGCGTGTCGGTTTTTGAGGTTCTTCAGGATGTAGATTTGGCGGGTTCTTTCCGGAGCATCTTCGAGCCAGCCGTTCCAGTAGCCATAATAGGCAAACCAGTATTGCCTAGGACAGGTCTTGAAGATCTCATCTCTCGTCTTCGACCAGGAAAATTCGTTTTTCAGTTCGGTCATGAAGTGGCTTTCATTCTACTCTCGTAAAGAATGCTTTGGTCCGTGGGGATATCTCCTTCGGGTATCTTCTCCTTTCTTTACAGAACACCGAAAATAGTATAATCGATTCAAAGAAAAATTGAAATCCGGACTTTTCAGGGACCCCTTTGAATGACAACCTCCCTGTGTGCCAAATTTGTCAGTTGTCTGACAAATTTGTTCAAAATTGCTGGAATTTAGGGAGAAGCAGATTTTCAATCCTTTTTGGAAACGATAAGTTATCGATTTTAAAGAGATGGCATGGGATTTGCTTAAATTAACCAACAGGATCGATCCCTTTTCTGACGGGAAGGCAGGAACCCTAATATTACCAAAAGGGATTGATTGCGGCTAAGGATTGGTCAAAGATGACCACTACTCTAATCAAAGGAGATCAACACTCAAATCATCATGGGGGAGCCGCCATGAAAACGAAAGAAGGAGATCAATTCAAGAACGCTGTGGATGGGGTGGAATATATCCTTAGGAAAATTGTGAATCGAATGGCTCTTCTTGAATCTAAAGACGGAAAGAGGCAGATTCTAACAGAGGTTGATAATCTAAAAATTGACTCCTTCTATCAGAAAATGGAATTGAACGAGACATAAGAATCACGAAAATTCTTCCTCTCATCCTTCCTTTTCTTCTCTTCTCTGAAAGCTAATAAAGCAAATACTTAGCCCGTAACTTTTGAAACTCTTCAAGAGATTCTTCCCATTTCGACACAATGAAGTGAGGTTCGCTCTCCTTGAGGGCGTCGACAAGCCAGCGACTGCCCATCAGCCCAAGCGTCTTGTCGATCTCAAAATCCTTTGGGTACAGCCGGTAAAGCGCACTTGCGATTTCAATCCCGAGGGAGGGAGAATCAAAGCACTGACGGTCATTCAGGATAATCTGAATCCCATGGCACGGCTGGTCTTTGAAGCGATTACTGTGAGGTACAAAATGGGCTGGTCTGAATCTGACCCCAGGGATCTGGCGCTCATTCAAATACTGGGTCAGCTCATCAGCACTCACCCATGGAGCGCCGAGGAGCTCGAAAGGAGTGTCCGTCCCTCTCCCCACGCTCACGTTGGCTCCCTCGACCATGGCGACTCCAGGATAGAGAATCGCTTGGGTGAGAGAGCGTAAGTTGGGAGAGGGATTCACCCAGGGCAGGCCGGTCTCATCATACCAGCTTGTCCGCCGGTAGTCGGCCATTTTGATGACATGGAGCTTCACGCCGATCTTGTTTTCGACATTGAACATCTCCGCAAGTTCTCCCACGGTCATGCCATGCCGGATCGGCAAAGGAAAATAGCCGGTAAAGGATTTCATGTCCCTATTCATCATCGGCCCCTGGATCCTCGAGCCTGTAAGAGGATTCGGTCGGTCCAGAACATAGAACGCGATCCCTTTCTTTGCCGCGGCTTCCATCGCATAGCCCAGCGTGGTGATGTAGGTGTAGAAGCGCGTCCCCGCATCCTGGATATCAAAGACCAGAGTATCAAGGCCATCCAACATCTTCTTCGAAGGCTTTAGAATATCTCCATAAAGGCTATAGACAGGCAGGCCCGTCAATGAATCCCTACTATGGCGCACCCTGCCCTCCAGCTTGCCAGAGAGGCCATGCTCCGGACTGAAGATCTTCACCAGGCTCACCCCGGGCGCGCGTCGGATGAGATCTATGGAACGCCTTCCCCCCGAATTAACACCGGAGTGGTTCGTAATGAGCCCCACACGTAATCCGACCAAGGGGGAGAACTTCTTTGCAACCAAAACGTCCAGTCCCGTTTGTACCTTTCCCTGTGAATCCCCACCGTAGTAGTTCTTCAGGGAGGGTCTCTTTGCGAGAACTTGTTCCGGGAAAACCATCCCAACCACCCCGTTGATAAGAGACAGGATCTGAGATCGCAGAGGATCGGCATTGCCTTTGCCAATGGGATGCAAGCGACTGGTTAGAATGATCACATAGGTCTCAGAAATTGGATCGATCCAGATGCCAGTGCCGGTGAACCCTGTATGTCCATAAGAGCCTGCGGGGAAGAGTTCATCGCGATTGGAGGCAAAGGGTCCGTCGATGTCCCACCCCAACCCTCGTAATGGGAGTCGATCAGACGGCGATTGGGGCAGAGTCATCTTCTCGACCGTAGAAGGTTCAAGAATTCTTACATCGTGAAGGCTGCCGTCATTAAGCATCATCCGGACGAAGATCGAAAGGTCATCGGCCGTTGAGAAGAGCCCAGCATGACCGGCGACACCGCCCATTCTGGAGGCGACTCCATCATGGACAGTCCCTCGGCACATCTGCCCTGTTGCCCGGTCCCACTGGGTAGGTGCGATGCGATGATGAAGATCAGGAGGGGGCTTGAAGCAGCTATCTTTCATTCCAAGGGGCCTGAAGATATACTCATCGCAATACTGATCAAGGGATTGCCCTGAAATGCGTTGGATGAGCTCACCGAGGATTTGAAAATTGATATCACTGTAGGTGAAGAGTGTTCCTGGAATGGAGATGGGTTTCTCTTCAACAATCTTCTTGAGCCCTTCTTTGTAACCAGACCAATCAGGTCTTAGATCGAGTCCGGATCGAAGCCCCGAATAATGGGTGAGAAGGTGACGGACCGTGATTTGTTCTTTCCCATTTATGTTAAACTCCTGCCAGTATTTAGCGATGGGGTCATCGAGCCTCACTTTCCCGGTTTCGATGAGCTGCATGAACGCTGTCGTCGTCGCAATGACCTTGGTGAGGGATGCAACGTCGAAAATGGTATCCGGGGTCATAGGCACCCTTTTCGGCTTAAATGCTCGCAGGCCCAAAGCGCAACGATAGAGAACCTTTTCCCGGTTCCCAATCAGAATAACGGCTCCTGGAACCTGGCCTGTTCGAATCGCTCTCTTGGTACTTTCTTCAATGGCTGCTATTTGCTCCCGGGAGAGTGCTTCCAGGGAATGGGCTGGAGAAAAGAGGAAGGTTTGGATCAACGCAGGAAGTATCAGTATGAAAGAACTTTTTGACCATGCCACCATTTTAATCTTTTTGTCGGACATTATTTGTGAGATTTGAAAGTGTTCCTATTTTTAGAAGGGAAAGTGGATCCACTCGAGCCCCATTGATTCTAATTCCCCAATGCAGGTGAGGACCTGTGGATCTTCCCGTGGATCCCACCCGACCCAGTAAGGCTCCTGTACGGACTAGATTTCCTTCCTTGACGAGTACTTCTGAGAGATGGAAATACATTGAGTATAACCCCCATCCATGATCAAGAAGGACCGATTTCCCGGTGAAGAAGAGCTCATCCACGAGGACAACCACCCCATGATTGCTGGCCAATACAGGGGTTCCTTTCTCTGCTCGTAGGTCAACCCCGGTATGTTGACTTCTTTGCTGTCCATTAATGATACGGTTTAATCCAAATCCTGTGGAGATTTCCCCCTCCACTGGACGGACAAAAACACCCTCCCAAAGTTTTTTATCCCGGAAGGTTTGAAACAAGGCCTGCAGCTTCCTTGCCTCCTGATTGACTCGTTCAAGAGTCTTCGCATCCAAATCTACCATGGAAGGTGGTAGCGAAAGGGCCTGGATCCCGAAATCAACCTTCTCCACCCTTAATGAAAGGGTGTTCGAATAAACCCTGTTGTCTGAATCTGTCGCAATGACTTTGATTTCATAAGTTGCAGGTGAGGTGCTCATGTCAATTCCAATGAGGCCCTCGTAAGTCCCTGTTTCGTTGTTGAAGGCGATTGGAAATCTTTCTCCCTGAAATTCCCCATGGATGGACTTGAGGGATGCCGGCCTTGATGTCCTTACAAGGCATACATCCCCTTGCCTGGCCACCTTCGGGAAAGACTCAACGCGAAGATCGCTTTCACCGTGCGCAGCTATTCCCGTGGTTATTAGGAGAACAGGGATAAGAAGAACCTGCAAGAAAAGTCTCACCTGATCGCTCCCCTTATCTGATCATTTTCTGTTTCTAACGTCTTCAAAACAAAATGTTCTTTGCTCTATGCCGTGTGCTGTTAGGACAAGTTGCTATTTTCCATTTAGGTAAGTATGATTTTTCATAATAAGAACATCCTCAGGAGGGCTTGTCAATGGGAAAAGAAACCTATCTCAAGCAGGTGATGAAAATAGCAAACAGTTCCCCTTACTATCGGCTCCTTGGAATGGAAGTCAAGGAAATCAAGGAAGGGGAGTCCAGAATCGAGATGCCATTTAAGCAAGATCTGACGCATCCTTATGGGATTGCCCATGGGGGAGCCATCGCATCTCTTGCCGATTCTGCTGTAGCGATGGCTTTGATAGACCTGGTAGACCCCAGGGATCGAATCGCCACGATTGAGTTTAAGATCAACTTCCTTGCTTCCGTAGACAAAGGAGAACTGGAGGCGCATGCCAAAATCATTCACAAAGGTTCGAAAACAGCGGTTGGCGATGTTGAGGTCGTCAACGAGAAAGGGAAATTGGTGGCGAAGCTAGTAGCCACTTACAGCATTAAAAGAAATGATTAAAGTAACGGGCTGCCAACCTTAGGGAGAGAAGTTTCCCTCTCATGGTCATAGAAGGATTATGAATGAAAGTGGTGAGATCTGTTCACCCTCTTCCGGAGCAAGGTGCACTGGAGCGATAACCAGAAAATCCGTAATTTAATTCTAAAACTTCTTATCATATTCCTCCTTAAATCGGTTCACTTCGGCTGCATACCGGGTGTGGGACTCGGTGATGCCTGTCTGGGAGAGAGAAGTGGGCCCTGCGTAGTAAGCCGATAGGGCAGACTCCCAGGCTGTCGATTCAGATGTGGCGGTGGTTCTGTAATATTCGTAAAGATCTTTGAGGATATGGGTGGCCATCGTAATGTTTGTGGCCGGATCGAAAGCCGCATGGACCGAGAGCTTGAGATTCAGCTTTTTTACGAACCAGTCCCAGGTGACAGGATGAATCTGCATGAGACCCATCGCGTTCTGGGAGGAAAGGGCAAAAGGAGTGAAGGTGCTCTCCTTCCTCATCACGGCGAGGATCAGAGACACCGGAAGGTTCAATTTTTTCGATTGCTGAATCGTTACTTCCGCGATGTCGAGGCCCTGACTTAAACTGATGCCCTTACTCCTCAATATCGAATAGATGGTTTCCTTCGTCTTTAGCTCCTCAAACTCCTGCCTCTGAAGGATGAATGCCGTCCTGATTTTTGCCTCATAAAAAAGTGACCATCCCAAGGAGGCGATGATCGTCAGATAGAAGAGATGAGTCAGGACAAACCAGCCCCTCCATCTTCTCTTTGATCGTTCGTGGGTGGATCTCCAAATGACAGGAGATTCATAATGCTTGCTCTTTACCATCGTTGATCCTCCATACCAAAAGTTCACCCTGAGCGCGCTTTTATACCCCCTTTAAAGAATAGGGCTTGGGCGCAGTCGAATGGGTCGAATCGGATATCTTTATACTGAGCAAAGAATATGCCGTTTCCTTGTCTTGACACGATTTGACTCCATTGATTACCCATTGACATGAACCGCCTCTTAATGTGTGTACCCATTTTCCATTTTTTCTCGATTTTTTTCCTTTATGGGAAAAGTTTTTCCCAAGCGGGTATGGCAACACGCGTAGA
>Ga0315282_10000832_pt1 | contig 60425 bp, 56 predicted proteins | sample YL17G07_20_MG_FD_203693 | JGI IMG/M metagenome (GOLD analysis project Ga0315282, IMG submission 203693) | Sediment microbial communities from Yellowstone Lake, YNP, Wyoming, USA - YL17G07_20 | ecosystem: Environmental > Aquatic > Freshwater > Lake > Sediment | place: USA: Wyoming | collected...
TAGGATCCAAGCCTCCGCACATACAGAAAGAAGACGAACGTAAGAGAGTCATCGCCAGTGATGAACTGTTCATAGACATCGGGGCAAGAGACCAAGAAGAAGCCTGGAAAATGGGGGTAAAAGTCGGGGACCCTGTTGAGTTTGACGTAAAATTCGCGCGGATTGGAAAAGACATCGTGATAGGCAAGGCCTTCGATGACCGGGTAGGTTGCGCCGTTATGGTTGAAACAATGAAACGTCTTGAAAAAACAGAATGCACGGTGTATGCTGTCGGGACAGTGCAAGAAGAGGTGGGCTGCAGGGGAGCAATGACATCCGCTTACGGAATATGCCCTGACGTCGGTATCGCGCTTGACGTAACAATAGCCGGAGACATGCCCGGAGTCAAAGAAGCTGACGCACCCATGAAGGTTGGCAAGGGGCCGTCACTCAGTGTTGCAGACTATGGGCTTATAACTCATCCCAAAGTGTTGAGACTACTGGTCGATGCAGCCGAGGAAAACAAGATTCCCTACCAGCTCGAAACAGGATTGCCAGGCACGACAGACGCAAGCCGCATATCCTTGGCGAAGGAAGGAGTCCCAAGTGGCACCATATCCGTTCCAACACGCTACATTCACAGCCCAACATCGCTGCTCAGCCTAACTGACTCAGAGAACGTTGTTAAACTCTGTGTTGCCGCTGTCAAGAAGGTTCCGAAATACTTCTAACCATGGTGAGTATCGAACCTTTGGATCATGGCAATGGGCTCGGTGAAAGAGCCGCAGAACATTTCAAACGAGGCTACAACTGTGCTCAGAGTGTCCTCCTAACGATGTTGGAGCACTGGCATTTGAAGAATGAATTAGTTCCCAAGATTGCCACGGGTTTCGGAGGAGGAATAGGAAGATGCGGATCTGTCTGCGGAGCTTTGACGGGCGGCGTGATGGCTATAAGCATAAAATGTGGAACTAGTGAGCCTTTGATGAAAGAGCGATTGAAGGCGTACGAGACCGCTCAGAAATTCTACGAGCGATTTCGGGCGGAGAACGGAGGCGTCTTGTGCAAAGAACTCATTGGATATGATCTAACAGTCCCCGACCAGTGGGACAAAGCTGTCAAATCGAAGATCATTAAGCAGAAGTGCACGGTTTTTGTCAAGAAAGCCGTCGAAATTCTTCAGGAGCTTACTCAGAACCCTTGATAGCCATTTAGCCCTCCGAAAGCATTTAATGGGAAAAATGTGACGAGCGCAGTAGCTCCGCGAAGGAGGAATGAGGTCGGACTCTGTCCAATCGTTGGACAGTTCGCAACAAGTGGAAAGCAACTTGCTTTCGCCAGTCTTTATCAGAAACATTCCAAGAGTCTGTGAGTAAATCGCCCTCAGCTGTGAGCAAAACTGTTTTTAGATTAACTCGTTCAATATTTTCGTGGTTGAAGAAATGGGTAAGAAGAAAGGCTTCGAATTTCTAGAACACACAGCAGATGCCTACATAGCCGCTTACGGAAAGGACTTGGCTGAAGCTTTTGAAAACGCTGCGCTTGCCATGTTTGACGTCATGACAGAGGTTGAAAAGGTAAGTCCTAAGGCTGAAGACAGGGTTGAGGTGACCGGTGAAGACGAGTTCGCTCTCCTCTACAACTGGCTTGAAGCTCTGCTTGTGAAGTTTGACGTAAGCGGGATGCTCTACTCAAAATTCGAAGTCTGGCACCTAGGCCAAATTCACGATCGGCTCGTGCTTAATGCGAGAATATGGGGAGAAGAATTCGACCCAAGCAAACACCTACAGAAGGTAGGTGTTAAAGCTGTGACTTATCATCGGATGGAAATCATCAAGCACCCCAGGGAGGTCACGCTGAGGTTCATACTTGACATATAGAACGCTTCCACCAATGTGGCTTCTGCAAAAATCTTTAAATTTGTCAAATCGGTTTGTATCGAGCGGGGAGAACAAGGGGTCAAGTTCATGAGCAATCTTAAGAGCATGGTAGAGCATCTCAGGACTTTGGAAAATGAGCGCAAGAATCTTCTGCTGGAGATTGAGGAGCTTAAGAAGATGGCCGACTCTAAGGCTAAAGCCCTAGAGAGTGAGGTCAGCATGCTGAGAGAGGAAGTTAGGTCGCTCAGAGTGCTTCTTGGCGCAGGTGAGCCTGAGCCCGATCCGGGAGAGAAGAAGAAGCAGCTGCGCAAGTAGTCAAGGTCAGATTCGAATCTGCAGGTTTTCTGCTTCTAGGAAAATGTTTAAACGGTTAGCGGCAGCTAAGACTTCACCAGCACTCGGCGGTTCATTTTGAAATGAACGTGACAAGACTTGAGGAGCACATATTTCTGGTCGATGTTTCGCCAGGCGGACTTGAGAATTTCATCGCCAGCTATGTTCTAAAGGGAAAGCAGGTGGCGATTGTTGAAACCGGTCCTACGTCCTCGGTGCCCAACCTACTTTCTGGCTTAGAGAAACTTAACGTCAGACCAGAAGATGTTGCGTATGTTGCCGTCACCCATATCCACCTGGACCATGGCGGAGGCGTCGGAACCCTCATGAGGAACTTGCCGAAAGCAAAGGTCATAGTACATCCTGCAGCCGCCCCTCACCTCGTGAACCCCGAAAAACTCTGGCAACAGTCAAGCGAAGTTCTCGGAAAGGAGATAACAGAACTGTACGGTGCGCCTGAGCCTGTTCCGGCCGAGCGAATCATCGCGGCCGCAGACGGTATGACCGTTGACATTGGAAACAACGTTAGACTCAGAGTTGTGGAAACCCTCGGACACGCTTCTCACCACCAGAGCTATTACGAAACATTCAGCGGCGGAATCTTCCCAGGAGACGCTGCCGGCATTTACTTGAAAGACATCGACGTTGTCGTTCCCACCATACCTCCGCCTTTCCGCTTGGACGCCTCACTGGCTTCCTTGGAGAAGCTGATAGGTCTTAATCCAAAGGCTCTGTATTATAGTCATTTTGGCAAGGCAGCTAGCGCGGTTGAGAAGCTTCGAGCGTACGCGAACCAACTGAAGCTTTGGGTGTCCATTGCAGAACAAGGACTGCGTGACAAGCAAGGTTTTGAAGCCGTTCGCGACAAGATTCTTGAGAGCGACGAATCTGTCCGCAAAGCCGTGAAATATGTCAAAGCTCATCCAGTTCTACGCGGAGTGGTGTTTGACCACAGTGTGCAGGGCGCGTTGAAGTTTGCGGAAAAATACGGCAATGTTTCCGCAAAGTAGCCCTCATCAGTCTATTCTGTAAAATCGTTTATATTTCCGCTTTGTCACTTTTCTGTAGCAGTAGGTGAAAGAAATGGAAGAGGGAGAAGGACGGGCCCCTTCGGAAAGGGTTCCGCTTGAGAAAATAGACGATTACTCGTGGCGCATTCCCAAGTACAAGTCGGGCATGCGGGTTCCTGGCATAGTATATGCCAACAGAGACTTGCTGGAGAAGATGCAGACAGACAGAACTCTTCAGCAATGCGTAAACGTGGCCCATCTGCCGGGGATCTATAAGCACGCTATAACTTTGCCTGACGGTCACGAGGGTTATGGTTTTCCAATCGGCGGCGTTGCGGCAACGGACTACGAAGAAGGAGTGATCAGCCCCGGCGGAGTAGGTTATGACATTAACTGCGGTGTTCGCCTCGTCACGACAAACCTCTCAGAACAAGACGTGAGGCCGAAGCTTGGTCAACTCACAAACACGATCTTTGACAACGTTCCATGTGGACTCGGAAGCCGAAGAAAAGACTTCAAAGTGTCGCTGGACGATTTGGACAGACTTGCAACAGAAGGCGTCTACTGGGCCATCGACCATGGACTGGGCTGGCCTGAAGACGCCGAACACTGCGAGGAAAGCGGCTGCATGAAAAACGCTGACCCTGACAAGGTGTCATCAAACGCGAAGAACAGAGGCCTGACGCAAATCGGCACCCTTGGTTCTGGAAACCATTTCTTGGAAATCCAAAGGGTTGACAAGGTCGTCGACGCTAAAACGGCTAAGACCTTTGGGATCGAACGTGAAGGGCAGGTCACGCTGATGATTCATTGCGGTTCAAGGGGCCTTGGTCATCAGGTATGCTCGGATTACCTTCGAGTGATGGAAAGAGCGGTTCAGAAATACAAGCTGTTGTTGCCCGACAGAGAGCTTGCGTGCGCGCCTGGAAAGAGTCAGGAAGCACAGGACTACTATCAGGCCATGGCGTGCGCGGTCAACTACGCCTTCGTGAACAGGCAGACAATACTGCACTGGGTTCGCGAGAGTTTTCGGCAAGTTTTCAATGAGGACCCAGAGAAGTTCGGGTTGAAACTCGTCTACGACGTTGCGCACAACATTGCGAAGATAGAGACTCATAACATCGATGGAGTTCAGAAGAAGGTTTGGGTTCACAGAAAAGGTGCAACCCGAGCGTTTCCACCTGGCCATTCAGAGGTCCCAGCAGCCTATCGTTCCGCAGGGCAGCCTGTGCTCATTCCTGGAAGCATGGGAACCAGCTCTTGGCTTCTTGTTGGTGCAGAGAAGGCTATGCAGGTAACGTTCGGTTCGACCGCTCATGGTGCTGGTCGCAGGATGAGTCGAAGTGCCGCAAAACGCAATTTCTGGGGTGGCGACGTCAAAAAGGCTTTGGAAGAACGTGGCATCCAAGTCCGCTCTGCGAGCACTGTGGTCTTGGCTGAGGAGGCTGATCCGGCCTACAAGAATGTTGACATGGTAGTCGACGTTAGCGACAAGGTTGGCATAGCCACGAAGGTTGCGAGATTTGTCCCGTTAGCAGTGATGAAAGGCTAGACTATTGAGCTGGACTCTCCACTTTGTTTTCAGCCAGTTCTGCCCACTCTGTCCTTGTTACGCTTTTTCTTTCTATTTTCAGTTTTTGTTCCTCCATTGAATGTGCCTTGTGCAATTCTCGCATGTACCATGACCTTTCTCTGGCATAGTGTATCCCCAAGGCTATTCCAATTATGAGGAGAGTGAAGCCGACAGAAGTCATGGACAAACTGAGAAGACTGTACGGATGCGGCGTCAGGTGATAGGGTATCATCAGGAACCACTCTGGGTTCGCAACCGTTATCACCGTCATGAGAAGCCCTCCGACGAAGAACAAGGACCCGATTATTACTATCAGGTAGCCGAGGGTCTCGTTGTGTCTTGATTCCTCGGCTTTCTCATGAAGGTACTCACTGAAGAGCAAGCTCTTTCACTACATGCATTGGTGCAACTTGTCCTTAATTCCGTTATGAATTTCAAGTACACTTTCAAGGAAGAGGAGATTTATATCAACAGCTTCTCCTTAGTCACATAAGGTCACCTAGTAGATGTGGGAGGCTAAGATGCCGTTCAAGGACGAATGCGGAATCTGCAAGAGAGTGCTTCGAACAAGCTATCTCAGGCGGTGCCAGAGATGCGGACGGCTTTACTGCAGGGACTGCATGATCCCTGACGTCGTGACTGGTGACCCAACCAGATTGTTCTGTCTGAACTGTGCAAGAAGAGTTGTTTCGCGAACGACCGTTTCCAAGTATGCTGGTCTTACTGGTTACCTGCGGTTTAGAGGAGCCTTCACCGAAAGCGTCAAGCTCAGTTTTGCACGAATCGATGGCATAATTGGCGAGAACTTGCCGATGAGCGCGTACCGCAGCGAGAAATGGTGGGACAACTCGCAGAGCAGTCCGCACGCCCACGGTTGGCTGGACGCCGGCTGGGAAGTTCGGGAAGTCAATCTGAAAGAGGGTTACGTTCTCTTCAGAAAAGTGAAGCAGGTACAGACCAGAAGGAAACGTGCGTTCACTGAAATCAAGAAACCATTCACCCCAGTCCACGTTAAGATTCCCAGATCCAAGATACCTTCCAAGACGAAGGTTTCGAAGCTTTACGCTCGAATCAGGAATCTCGAACGGCAACGAACATCCCTGCCTGCCCTTCATGGAAGTTTCAGGCCGAGACCCCCGTATGAGAAAAAACTGTTTAAGCCAGAAGAAAAACCGCGCAGGGAATGAAAAGAAATCTTATCTAGCCCACCAATGCTAATGTACTGCACAAAACAGAGCGGTCGTCGTCTAGACTGGTTTAGGACGCAAGCCCTCCAAGCTTGCGATCCCGGGTTCAAATCCCGGCGACCGCACCAATTTTGCGTTTGAATCATAGGCGGGAGTTTGAAATATAGCTGCTTTTTGTAGGGCAGCCTGGTCTGGGCTTGTTTGTTGGTTTAGAGCTTGAAGAAGGTTGAGGAGCTGTTGGATTACTGGCGGTGGGACGGTCCCAGGACGGTCATCTATACATGGTTGGGGCGGTCCTAATAGTAGGCTGGTTAGGTAGTCGTTTAAGCCTATGTTGGCGTTTTGTGCTTTGTCTCGTATTGGGTTGGCGACTTCGGTTTTTAGGCATATGCCCGTCATTCCAGGTTTAGGCATGTTTTTTCTTTTCCTCCTTTACTTCTTACTTTGTTAAGCGGACTTTTAAGATGCAGTAAAGAATTGTTTGTAAGGGCAGATAGTGTTTGAGACCAAATTGCCGTGGTGGTTAGAAGTGTTGAAAACATAGGGGAGGGGGGGGTCTGCGAACGATAGGGAGCCTACTAAGGGTCACATTGTGGGCATCAGTGAAAACGTAGGGGGTTGCGCGCGCTATTTTTCTCAGAGTACATCACAGGCATAGCTGAATCTCCGCGGACTCCTCAACTATGTTTGGCTGGTTTTACAACATTTAACATAGAAAAGAATCCGGAAGTTTTGCATTTTGCCAACAGCCGGAAAATTTACTTAATAAAGAGGGCAAAAGTGCTGGAAAAGAACATACAGTCACTAAACGAGCTATCCAGTAGCTAACACTCCGAAAGTACCGGCAAAAAGGTTGTTCCAGCCCAAAATAGCGATAACTTGATGCAAGGACCTATCAAAAACCAATGACACGACTCTTGCTTAACATGTCTTTCTTAATCTTGTCTCCGTTCGTTAATTGTTTAGCATCTCTTATGGGAAAATAGTTTTCAGATTTTCGTTTTTCAATAAGGCGGTCAAGATAACCTCTTCTGAAGCATTTGCTAATTTTCCTTGGCGCCAAACTCTCTTCTTCGCCTCCCCAAATAGTGGCAAATCTGCTCAGACATGGGTTGATGTTTCCAATTTCACACCCAATCCAAAAGCGTCCATGCATTTGAGCAACGTGATAAGTGCTTCCGCCCCCACCAAAGATATCAAGAACAACATCGTCCTCGTTTGAGGCCATTAGTATTATTCTTTCAGGAATGTGAATCGGCAGCTCATTAACTTTGGATTTTCTCAACTTATCCTGTCGTGCTGGCCGTGTGTCTTCCCACAAATCAGATATTTGTATCCACGGTATCCCCTCTTCATCTTCGAATCTTTCAAATTTACTCCTATATCCGCCATAATCTCTGATTTCCTTTCCGCAATGTCTGCATATAGGCGTCCTATATCGAACAACGTTGAAAATCGGCTTGGCTCCTTTCTTTACGTAGTACATAATGCAATAGTTAGAAGGATGAAGGCGCCCTCTCACTGGGAAGCCACTTTTCATTTTCAGAGAAATCAGGCTTCTGTATTCTAATTCAGGAATAGTATGCAGATATGAACCTATTTCAATAACCCATCTGGGCCAACCATAAATTGTAAGGCTCCCACCACGGCGCAAGACTCTAACCAGTTCTTTCATCCAAGCGTAGCACCAATTTCTGTATAGGTCAGGAGTCATTTTGTCTTCATATGCTATAGTATCATAGTCTTTTCCTAAATTAAAGGGCGGGTCCGTGAAAACCAAATCGATACTGTTATCTTTGATCCTTGATAGTACATCTAAACAGTCTGCATGAAATAGGATACCCCTTTTACTAAAATATGCGATTGAGGGTTTAGAAGAGAGAGCTTCCTTTTTCGTAAGCGACTTCAATGTTTGCCCACTAACTGTTATGTTGTCTGATAACGTTACATCTGTCTCTGGACCATGTCTTAATCTTTCCGTTATTATCATCTACTGCAACCTTCTTGTCTCAGGCATCTTAAGAAATGTGCCAATTGCTTAATACCAATTAAAAATAATTGCATAATCTAAGGATAAAAAATCTTGCTCAAGACTAGGTGAGATGGTGCTCTGGTTCACTGTAGCCAACGTAAATTAATCTTGACGCTAACCAAATATTGCTTGTATTTGCTCTAAATCAGCCTTCTGACTCTTCATTGGGAGGCATATCGCTTTGATCAGTCACAAAATGCTTATGGATTTCTTGACCGTACTCATATTTCCATTCTGCGATATACATGCGTATATCAAGTTCTGGATTGTTAGGATGCCTCTTTTCGATAGTATTTTTACTCCAAGCATCAGTCACTATTTGATTTAAGCATTCATCCAGAACAAGGTCTGCCAGTCTTACTTGACAATGTCTCTTTGCAGTCGAACCCTGCACACTTTCTACAGGGTTGTCTCCAAAATACTCCTTGTTTAAGGGGTCAAGTGTATTGACAAGGATTGTTCCATCTGATCGCAGCCAAGTCTGAACCTTCAAGTTTGGTATCGGTTCGAATGTTGGGGGCTTAAATCTTCCGCCTTCTTTTGGGGTTTCATGTTCCTCGGTCTTTTTGACGATCACTACGAACGCTTTATCCGAATAACTACCTGAAGATGCTATGACTTGTGCGTGTTGGCCCACATTTCCCCGCGCACTTATAATAATCTCCAAGCAACCTACTTCTTCATTGATCTTCATTTCCTCTCTAAAATCAATGGATGTCGGCTCCAATTCGAATGCTTGCGAATTACAAGCTAATTCGATAGTAGAACCAGTCGAAATTTTCTCGGCGTCGATATAAAGATATAGCTTTCTTTTGGCTCCTTCGTGTAAGCGTACATGGGAGGGCTTAAAGCCCATGCCGTTCGAAGGATAAAACACTTCTTTGTCAATCACAGATATTTTCACATTTGCGCGCCGTTCTGCACCATTAATGTCTGTAGCTTTGACGATTACGTATCCATCGATTCCCGCTTTATTCCCATTAATGCGGAGAACCTTAACCAATAAGGCAGACTCAGGCGACTGTCGTACAATTGAGAAACTTTCTGGACCTACTAATATGCCTTCATGATCGCTTGCAACTATTGCGTGGGCATCCGTAAGAAACTTGTCACAGTTAATCATAAGGGCAACAGGTGTGAGAACATTTTCCGTGACTGCAAGTTCTGATCTAATAAAGCTAAGGTATTCAGGTAACTTCGGATTTTTACCTGCAAACCCATCGGTGAAATCTGCTTTGCCTACAAGCTTTTGATAAAGTGCGTTGAGTGAATCAATTGCTTGACTATACCTTGCCAAAGTTTCTGAAGAAAAGCCGCCTGATTGTAATCTGCGCCTTTTTTCCTCGTCCTCAATAATCGGCTTGAGGATTACCTCAATAATTTCTGCAAGTTTTTTGTAGAAACCGTGTTTTCTTACAAGACCCTCTCTGTCTTCTGTTAAAATCTCTTCAGGAGGGTCGCTGTTAAGCTTCGAACGGATATATCCGCCGGCTCCTTTGATTCTGACTGTTCCAAATAATCTGGAAGCCGAAGGGTCATTGTCATAGCGGAAAAGAGTCAAATCCATAACATTGTCGTCTTCATCGACTAGAAGGAGACCTCCTTCTCTGTCTTCATAACCTGCTGTTCCTTGGGACAGGTCATTTTCCGCTCGCCAAATCTCAATTTCTGTTGGAAAATTCCTGCTGTCAAAACCCATCTCCATAGATCTTTTTTCGACCAGCTCTCCTGGTGGAAAGCTGTATTTGATCTGGTCCGTCGTTTCTTCGCCGTTAGAATCTATGTACTGCAAAGAGACGATTCTGTTTGGATTGCTGTTTATCATCCTCAACATGTAGAACTTTCTTAGTTTTCCGCAGATTGTTTCCCTTCTTGGAAAGCTTAAATCTTCTCTGAGTCGGAACTCGACGCAAGTACCATTCTCTTGTATTCCCCAATTCAATCTAAGGTCTCTGCTGACTCTTGGTGGATGGTCTTCAATGTCGATGATGGGCCTTTTTTCTTTGGACGTCCGCGTGCTCCCATAGTAAAATTCCGCAACACTACTCTCATTGTTCTTTATCGACTTTGCCACGCCATATTTTTGTGTAAATAACACGTCTCTAAGGCCTTTTCCAAAAAGACTCCGAGTCCGCCAACCAGCTTTTCTGTCGCCCGATTCTTCTCCATAAGGCACGAATTTCTGCCTCATTTCTTCTTTTGATATTCCCTGAGCCTCATCTATAACGAGAAATTTCTTCTTGCGTCGATTTGCAACTATTCTTATGTCGCCATAGTTCTTGTTTGCTGATGCCTCTTCAAGACTCATTCTCTTGTAACTATCGTCGGCGTTGGTAACTGGTTCAGTTATTATCTTGGCTATGCTTCTGCCAACTCCCTTCTCAAATTGAAGCTTCAGATATCGGACAGCCACTTGTACTTCATATTTTGTCACACACTTTCCTCCTGTTAAGCGAAAACATTGGCAAATGCTTTCCTTACCCATATTAGAAATTCAACAATGTCCTTTCGATCAGCAAGTTTGGCGCATTCAAGCAATTTTTCAAATCGATCTCTCAGGGCTTCTTTCGGAGCATATGGATATGACTTAAGCAACTCCCATAATACAAACTCGCTGAAGTTTTCTCTTTTTCCTTGAACATATTCTTTAAAGAGAGAGGTCCCCTCAATTTCCTTGATCTCTTGATTGGGGTCTCTTGTTCTTAGTTTGACGATTCTAAGTCGGGAGGTCTTGGCAAACTTTGACGGGTTTCTGAGAGCCTGATCAACTTGCTTAAATATTAATTCACCATTTTCGTTCAAAGAAAATCCCATGTGAGTATTACCAGTTGCCCAGTTTCTCCATTTCGGACCAAGTTGAAGAAGAGTTCGGTGCACTCTCTCAGAATCGGGATACTGCTCGAAACCCACCAAAGAGAATTTTTCGGGAAAGAAAAGGAACAAAGCCACCGACACAGCTTCTTGTGTAACGGGGATTCTCTCTATCTGCAGAATCTTGATTGCGTAAACAGCCAATCTGTTATTGTCAATCGATTTATAAGCTTCTGGAGGAAATGATTTGCATAGTCGCCTAAACGTTTCAAGTCGTGCATTACTCATCTTTATTCCTCACTCTTTCTTGGTATCATGTTTTTTGGCTGTTCAAGTATTCCAAAGTGTTTTCGAGGAAATAATGTATGGACGCTTCTGAGGGTCTATTCCCGTTGGCTCTCAATATTTTGGTGACAACAGCCTTTTGGTCTTTCGCTGACATTGGTTGGCTTAAGGCTTCGACGAATGGCTTATATATAGTGCATGCTTGCCCTTTCCGGTTAACTATCCTTGCAATAGCATCCCATCCGCGAGTTTTCATTCTGTTTCGTCGGCGCCTTGCCCTTCGTTTTCGCCTTTTACTTACCATAGTAGTAGAAGGTAAAAGTGAGGCCGAGGATATCATCGAATCCTCCTTGTCGGCGAAATATAGTAACAGATGATCTGCCTCAAGACAAACATCTATCATCTTGCTTGGAAGAGTGTGTTTGCTCCTGACCATTCGCTCAATTTCATTAATAGGGATACGCACATACGTTACGATTTCTTCGTTCATATTTATAGCCACGTTATAAGCTTATACAATTATAAATTTATAACATATACTATATAATTCTTTCTTTTAAAGATGTGTAAGCAAGTGATGTCTATGGAATACCCTAAAAAAGGCGCATTCTAAGACGCAAACTGGCTTCTTACATTTTCCGAAAATGAGCGTTAGTAACGAGGCAATGAGATTCCGCGAGCCGTCGAGGTCGGTTCTGGCTTATTTTTTTTCTACGAGCAGATTCGTTTCGAAGAATTTGTGGCTTCTTCTCTCAATGGAGAGAGAAGCAACTTTCAGATATGCTTGTAGAGCTTGTTAGCAGCCAACATTTTATTCAGTTCACACAATTATGTAGAAACATCCTTACCAGAAGCCTACGACTGTGGCATACTCTCTTACCATGCTTATGCGCTCAGGTCCAGGGCTTTCGCTTGTCCTTTTTAAGGATACTATAAGAACCTGAGGGATATCTACTTACTTTCCAGTTTGTCAAAAAACGTTCTCAAGACAGCGTATGCTTCTCCTTGGATTCGTTCTCGCAACCGCTCATCTTCTGGCGCAAGAAAATAAGCAACTTGAAAAGGGCCTTCGGATCTTGCATTTCTGAACTTATCTCTTATCTCCTCCAAAGCCTCAGCAACAACCGATTCGTTAACAAAACTGCGCACTTCCTCAGCTGCCTTCTTTGGTCCTCCTCCATAATGCCTCAAAACAAAGTAGATATCATAAGCATCTTTCTCCTTATAACGACCCTTTAAAGCAAAACCCTTCGTAGCCAAACTACCCACAACATCAGAAACCTTAGCCAACACCTTCGTCTCAGCTCCACTGGGCAAGACGCCCTCAATTTCATGTTCAAAATTATGAGCGAAAACAACACCTGATCCACGGATAACAACAGCCTGCAAATCCTTTTGCACTGCCAAGAATTTCTCAGGTGAAAGTCTCTTCAAAACGTCAGGCTCACTGATGAAATCAACCTCAATCTTGTATTCAACATCATCCAAAGGCGACTTGACACTGCGATGAAACCTGTAAGGAAGCACCTCTCCGTCATCAGTAGCGTAGGGCTTATACCCTCTCTTCTCAATCGAAGACACAATCGTTTCATAAACCTTCAAATCGATCAAACGAGGATTCAAAACAAAATCAATATCAATGGAACCGCAATGCTGACCACCTTCGCCAAACCTCTCTAAAATAAAATACGGCGCCCACCCACCTGTCAAAACTAAATAATTCCCGTAACTTCCCAAAATTCTCAAAACTTCAATTAAAACACTTTTAGAAGATTCAGTTATGCTTTTGGAATATATCCCAATGTTCCAAACAGCCATCCAAACCACCTAAAACCTAATGACTTCTTTCCTCAAATGCTCAGCCGCTTCTCTCCCACGAGCAGGATAATTATACAAATCAATATACAGCTGCACGCTCGAAACAACGTTTATTCCTCTAACCCGCTGAACCTTGTAGAAAACACCTTCATCATACGGTTCAACAAGAAAAACATTTCCACCCAACTCGGTCAACTGAAGACCCAGAAGCTCTTGCCAAGCACTCAGCTTTTCTGGATCAACATACAAGTGAATGTTGACAGGTCTAACATAAGGAGTCACCAATGAAACACCAGCCTGAAGCGTCAACGCATACCTCAGATGAGGCTCATCCACAGCAGACAATCTTTTGGTGAAACCATCCAAATCTGCCTCCAGAGAATAATACGCATTCACTTTATTCAGTAAAGCAAAATCGTAATAGCCAGCCCACCTCGTCAACAACTCACCAGGATTCGCAACCACAACTCTATTCGTTTCCGTCTGCCTACACAAACCCATCCTAAGCAAAGTCTTAACAACCCTATACGTGTGACCATAGCCAGTCTTCGCTTCCTTAGAAAGACCAAGAATACTCCACTCCTGCTTTGGATTAACCAAAAGAACACGCATAATTCTCGAGGCCATCGGTGAGAAAACATTCTGAACGCTCATCAAGCACACCCTTTAAGAGTACTATCCCTCAACTATATATACTATCCCTAAAAAGGATAATCCAAGGGGCTTAGCTAAGCGTACACAAGAAGAAGCTCATATCGCGTGCTAAAGACTTGCGCATCTAACCAAAGTTTGCGGCTTCTTAATGTAAACAAAAGTCTATTTGTTTTGAAGAAAAAAGGAAATCTGCGCACTTAATTCTTCTGAACCACGAAATCTATCGTGCTACCGCACTTTGTACTATTGAGCACCTCATCTAATGGGTCCCATTCAGACTTGGGTCGGGGTTCATGGTACCTTCCAGCGCCTGCATATTGTTCTACCAAAGCGAGTATTGCTCTTAGACCGCTCCAAGCGTTACGCCAAGTTGTGATTTTTACGGTTGTGTGAGAATGATGTAACACTGTTGTGGTCTTTTCGTCATTCGCTAACTTCCTGAATTCCATTTTGATCGCTTTTCTCCACCAACCCGTTTTCTCCCAATTTCTGTCATTGAACATCGTCAGATCATGACAACCTAATATCATAACTTTTCCAACATCCTTTAAATCAAGAAAGTGTGACTTCAAGCTAGAAATCCTAACTAATCCATTTTGTTGGCTTGATGTTGGATACGATTTCCCAGTCCAATAGAAATCGTTACTTTTCAAATCAATCAAAAACACTAACTCAACATGGAGTTGACCGATATAATTCTGGGTTGTCGATATTTTCTCTTTAGAAGAATCTATACCCAACGTTATATAATCAGCAAGTTCCCTTAAATTCTTAGTCAATTGATCATCCAGAATAGATTTTAGGCATTTTTCGGCCTCCTTCACCAAGGCGTTCAGAGCATCATTATCTGGATTTTTATTATCGCCAATATCAACTCGAGACATCTGTTCTGGCCAGTCAAATTGAACAAATCCTCCGCAAGTTATGAGAAATTTAACTTTCCTGCCTTTGGGCCACTTCCGACAGACATCTTGAAGAAGTGCTTTGGCCTTGCTTGGACTTCCATCCCATTCACCAGCTATAATTATCCTTGACAGAAATGGATTCTGTTCTTCCCTCACTTCGATTTCCCAACTCTCAGAACCTTTTCTCAAAAATCTGCTGAACCTTTGAACGTCCGACGTTTTATTAGGGTTAAGACTACACCAAGCAAAATCCCCGGCAAACAACCTAATCGTGGGCTTTAAGCCTTTGATCTCTGGCAGAAAATCTCTTAAAGTATCATACCATGCACGTTGCTCATCCCTGTGAGGCGGGTCATTGTCTCTGGCATTAATTTTCTCACACAACGATATCCATTTTCCACGATTGAAACCTAATTCAAGCTCATTTGGATACGTCTCCAAGGCAATTCTTCTTGGTAGCGTAAAATGCTGTGATTCATCAAACTCCACGATAAACCCGGGACTTGGAATAAAGAAATCACCATTTGGAAGTGTCGTAGCTTTGACAAACTCTCTAAAGCCTCTATGGTTCTGGAGAGCCTCATAAATCTCCTTTAGCTTACCATAGCATGACGTGTTCAAGAAGTCTTCCAGACGCGTTCCAACTTCAGACTTGTAGTTTAGCTCGACTTTCCCATAGACTCTCTCCAAGAGTTTTCTGATAGTCTCCTTGCATTTTGGGCACCTCTCGTCATGATGTGCTGCCGAGAGAGTGGTTTCTCTACGTTCTTTAAGAGGTATGTGTATAATTTTCTTTGGCAATTTCGCTTCCACAATTTTGAAACCCAAAGCTCTTAGAAAATCATTTGATTCCGTGCCACCGCTAAACTCCGAAGGGTTCAGCTCCTCGCCATTTGAATATCTATTAGCCAACGAGATTACATATTTGGCCGGATAGCAATCGCCATTAAATGCGATGAGAAACTTTTTTGAACCCCTTCCTGCAGGAATTTGAGTTCTTTTGACTTCTTCTATTGCTTTTAGAATATGTTCTCGCTGTATGTTTTGGGGAATCATCACAATTCCCTTCTAATCTCATCTAACTCTTTGGCAATAAAAAAGTTATCGCAACAAAAGCTTACCTTCCGCAAAGTAGAAGAAAAAGGGGAGATTTTGGTTGCTGTTGAATCAGCCTTTCTCCTCAGTTGCTTGATGTATTCTGCGTATCCTGGATAGAACTGCACAGCTTTGCGCGCGCGCAGATGACGAGGTCGAGCTTGCCAAAAAAGAAGGCGAAAGGTATTGGCTCTACATAGTCTACAATGTCGGAACCGAAAACCCAAGGTAACGCACGTTAGTCAATCTCTTTCTGAACCTGTTAGCACTCTCAAACCTTCTAAGTGGGCTCACAGAAATTCAGACATCATTTCATCCATATTGTAGAAGAACGCGCCCTCCAGACTTCATGCTGGAAAATTTGCCCCAACCGTCGACAAGACTCCGCGAGTTCGCTAAAGGCCGATGAAAAGTACTTGCTAAGAAAAAAACTGGGGGGGTGGGTAGGGTGTGTTAGACGAGTGAAAACGCGAAACAGGGAATGTTAGACGCGACAGCCGCTCCATTCTACTGCCAAGGCCATGCAATCGCCTAAAGAGAACCATTTCTAGTCGGTCGTATTCCTTGGGCACCGTTTAATTCCTTTAGACTCAAGTCATAGAAAAAAGGGGAACTTGCGACATGCCATAAGTCAGCCCTAAGTGGCTAGGACACTGCGTATCAACGACGAAGACTCAAACTCCTCTATTAACTCCAATCCTTCATCCGTGGTCCGATACGAACCATCACATTCCTTCACAAGACCATGGGCTTTCAGAAACTCAACATACCTGATGGATTGTTCATAACTCAAAGAAACCGAACTGAGCAAACGCGTTTTCCTAATGCCATTCTTTGCAGCCTTCAGAATTGCTATGGAAATAACCAAAGAGCTTCTTCTTCTAGATGGGAAAGCTAGGTCCATACCCCTCCTCCCCACTATTATATAGAAGTAGTTTCTAGAAGATAAATCTGCCTCGAACGTTTCCGAAACGTGCTGACAGTGTCGGTACCAATCAGGGCCCTATTTCTTGATTTCGTTCTCTATTATTTCAGCGACAAGTTCGCCTATTGCTGGAGCGGCCGTCAGGCCTGGGGACTCTATTCCGACTAGGTTAATGAATCCAAAAAGGCCCCGGTCGGCCTCGTGCCTTATGACAAAATCCTTAAAACCGTCCTGCGGACCCTCAAGCTTTGGTCTTATCCCAGAAGAATCCTCATGAATCTGATACTCGCGGATCTTCGGCACAAACCTTGTCACGTCTTCTCGAAACTCTTTCTCGTTAGACTCGACGGTGTAATCAATCTTGTCAACGTAGTAAGCGTTCGGTCCCAGCCTAATCGACCCACCTAGGTCAGGCGTCAAGTGGATGCCTAGGCCGGGCCCCTTCGGAACTGGATAAACAAGCATTTTGACAAGAGGTTTTCCAGCCACCCTGAAATAGTCTCCCTTACACGGGTAAATCCTGTATCCAATCTTGTCCACGTCTAGCCCTGCCATGGCTGCGACTCTGTCGGAACAGAGCCCAGCGCAGTTCACGACAGTCTTGGCGGTAACGTGAAACTTGTCACCCATGCTCACCCCTCCCACTTCATAACCATCATCGACCTTCTTCAAGCTTTGAAGCTCAGTCTCCGTTGCCAAGACCGCGTTGTTTTTGCGCATGCGCGTATAGAAATGATTCATCAGCTCATCTGGCTCGAGTATGCCAGTTGACGGTGAGAGAAGAGCCTTTTCAACCTCAACGTTCGGTTCCAACTTCCTAACATCTTCTCCGTCCAGGAACTTTAATTCTTGCACACCATTGTCTGTGCCCATTCTCATCAGCTTGTCAAGCTCGTTAACCTCTTCTTCCCCAATGGCCACGGTCAACTTGCCTAACCTCTTGCAGGGAATCTGGTATTTCTCGCAAAGCTCGTACAGCATCGTGTTTCCTTTCACGCACAACTTCGCTTTCAAAGAATTGTTTGGGTAATGGATGCCCGAATGGATGACAGCGCTATTGTGGCTGCTTGTCTCTTGGCCGTACCGCGCGTTCTTTTCAAAAACATACACACCGTCACTATTCTCAGAAACGCTGGCGGCAACAGCCAGACCTACGACGCCTGCTCCTATAATCACAATGTTGGCAGATTCCATGGATACCACGGAAATACATCCGCTAATAAGTTTTTGGGCATGCACAGAAGAAAAAACGAGCTTCATGCTCGCGCTAGCAGGGCGGGTCGGTCTAGCGCGACAGCCGCGGTCTGTCAACTACCATTTTGTTCCACAGAGCTTTGTTGTGTACACACCCTATGTCTGGTGCATCCACATCTCCGCCGAAGTAACTGTATGCTCTTGCTCGACATCCTCCGCAGATGTACTTGTCTTGGCACTTGCCGCATCCCACAGCTTCGCCATTAACAACGTAGGTCTCCAGCTTTTCTCTTGTGCGAAGTTTCCAAAAAAGCGGATTGTGATCCCATATCTCTTCGAAACTGTCTTTGAGCACGTTGCCCACGACGTTGTGTTCGGTCGTTGGGAAAAACACGCATGGTTTTATGTCGCCGTTCGGTTCAAGGCAACAGTACAATCGTGCCGCCCCACACCCGCCCAGAAAATTGGCGGTGTTTTCAACGCCTCTTTTCGCTGCGTAATGGGCTTCAACCATGAATTTCTGACCCATCTGATGTGAAAGCTCTTTCGTCACACTGGCATATTGTGGACACGTACTGAAAAACCTATCAACCTTGACGTTTGACTTTCCAGACCTGAGCTCTTCTTCTTTCGCTTGCAAATACAAACCCATTATTTCCTTTCCCAGCAACTGCAACACATGAAGTCTCTCGTCCGGCGTCAAATCCAGTTCCACATGGTCTTTTGCTCTACCAGTCGGAATATAGTTGAAGTGCATGAGCCTCAAGCCCAATTCTTTGGCCAACCCTATGATCTTTTCTGTCTCCGCAAAATTATCCCTGTGCAGAACCGTTGCAATACACGTATCCATGCCCTCTTCGGCACAGTTCTTCACGCCTAACATTGTCCTCTCGAAGGCTCCTGGTATGCCCCGGAAAGTGTCATGTAGCTGCGGCGTTGCTCCGTCAACGCTTATTTCAACGTAGTCTACGCCCGCGTCTTTGATCCTTTTCGCGTTGTCTTTCGTTATGAGGGTTCCGTTCGACGCTATGCTTATGTAAGGTATACGTTTCCTGGCGTAGGCTGCGACGTCAAAGAAGTCTTTTCTCACTAGAGGTTCGCCTCCGCTGAAGGACAACGCGGGCAAGCCTATGCCGGCTATGTTGGAAAACTTGTCTACGACTTGTTCAGCTTCGTCCGTTGAAAGTTCTGTACGGTTTTTTCCTCCCGCGTTCTCGTAACAGTGTTTGCATCGCAGATTGCATTGGTATGTGAAGTTCCAAACGATTTCGAACGGTCCTGCCGGTGTGAAAGGTATGTGTATACCGTACTTTTCAACGGCCTTCATCATCAAACCGAAGCCTTTGAACCATGCTCCACCATACTGGTCTTGTAGAAACTGTTTTCTCATGAATCCCTTGTTCACTCGGAGGAGGCGACTTCCAACTTCATAAAATGGCCTAGCGATGTTGCGGCTTATCTGTTGACATCGTGGGCACAGTTCTACCTGTTCTCCTAAGAAATCCTTGAGGGAGTTTAGAAGCAGGCTTCCGTGCTCGGGGCATTCTTCGTCGAAACTGTTCACTAGGCGCTTGAGGATCGGGTTGACTGCGACTGAAAGCACGGCGTTCTCAACAGTGTCCACTTGCATGGTGGAACGCGCCTGTAAAACTTATGATCTTGGCCTGTTATTATGTTTTCGCGCTTATCTCTCAATTGGCTGCAATTCTGGTGTGCACATGACCTATTACCTAGCAAGACAGCCTTACTCTCTGTTCTTACAACTGGAAGAGTTTTCTGTCGAAGTTCGTCAAGAATTCGGTCTTTCGTGGTCCCACCAGTACCATATCTTCTACTCGAAGGTAGTATTCGCCTTTGTGCCAGACCTTAGGCTCCAAAGCCATTACCATGTTCGATTGCAGTCTTTCGTCATACTCAGGACTCAGCCATGGGGGCTCATGCACTTCAACACCAATGTTGTGTCCGACTGATTTCGTTTGTAAACGAGCGCGCAAGTAATCGCCGTAGCCAAATCTGTCCAGCGTCTTTTCTATTGCTGGGAAGATCTCGCAGACACGCATGCTTCCCTCCTTCATTTTTTCCACCGTTTCGACAACTGACTGTTGCAACGCTTCGTATCCCTTCTTCACCTCTCTGCCAGCAGGTCCGAAGTGGAAGCTTCTTCCAAAGTCGGAGCAGTACCCCTCAAGCACAAACCCTACGTCAAAAGCTATCGAAGTGCCCGGCACCAAACCTTTCTCTTTCGGGTAGGTAAACGGGTTTGGCGAGATCTCAGACCCAGACTTGACGAAGCCAACCGTAGCCGGGAAGGAAACGTCCGATGCCCCCAAACGTCTGCCTTCAAACTCAACCTCGATCTGCATCTGTCGCTGAGTCACACCGTTCTTAATCTTTCGCGTGACTGCCTCGACCGCTTTGTCGGTCAGCTCCGCGACCTTCCTCAGCTTGCAAACTTCTCCAGAATCCTTGATCATTCTAACATGGTCCATGAGATGTTCAGCCTCGTAGAAAACCCTGCTTTTCACCGCTTTGGCGATTTCTATGACGGTTGATCCCCAGACATGGTCTCCAATTCCAACTTTCTTCACGTTCAATCCCAAGTCTGATATGACTTTTCGAACCAGTTTTTCAAAATTGTCTTTCTCTTCTAGCGTCCTGATTTCTTTTACCCAGGTCTGAGCAGCTTGTTTTGACCATTCCTCGCCGAGCGTGAGAATCGGTTGCCCCTTTCTGGGTACAAAGATGTTGTTTGCTTGGCTTGCAAGGTCTGTTCCATGACGCCAGTCGAACAAAAGTCCTGTCAAATATTGGAAATTCTGGCATGACCCGTACACAACCAGGTCTAAGTCGAGCTCTTCCATCCTTTCTTGAAGGCTGACTAGTCTTCGCTTGAAATCGAAGCTCACACTGCCACGCGCCTAGGATATTTCGTCAAATGATAGCATGTACTTAAAACTATTTGGTGTTGTGCTATTTCAACGAGGCCATTGCCACTACTGTGAACGGTGCGATCATGCTTAGTGCGAAACCACTTGAAAAGGCCGTTACCAACACATCAGATCCGCAGTAGCGCACGATCACAGGTAATGTTGTGTCCATCGTTGTTGCTCCGCCAGAGGCGATCGGCGCATACTTGTCAACCTTTACCATCAATGAGACCGTGATTATCGTCAGCAGTTCTCTTAAGAAGTTGACTGCAAATCCCATAGCGGCCCATTCGGTTCCCAGAATCTGTTTCATTAAGGGGCCCGTTAAGGTGTACCAACCGTACCCGGCAGTTACAGCCATAGATGCATATATGTCGAGTCTGAGAATCAATCCGCCGAGTAGCCCACCTAGGATGCTTCCCAAAGCAACCGCAACGGGAACAACAAGGATCTTGAGGCCCTTGCTCCTCAGCTTGGCTATAGCCTCCTTATCAATTCCAAACGATAGTCCCATCACGAACAGCAACACAAAGAGAGAAGCGTTGAACAAGTAATCGGTAACCCAGTTGCTCGCAACGAAGGTCGTTAGATTGTTGTTTACGTAGCCCGCACCTACTCCGATCGTAAGGGCGGCGAGAATGAATTTTATCATATTCTCACCCGTCTCCTTATCAAGGCTACAAAAAGCACGCTGAACCCAATGGCAAGCAACGCCATTAGAAGCGCGCTGAGCCCGACGCTAGATATTGAACCCAGCAGTTCGTTGTTTGATCCTATGCTGAACCCAAGTGAGAAGATCAGGATCAAAATGATGCCTAGCGTGACTTTGGCGAGGTTAACTTTCTTTCTTTCGCGAAGCAAGTAACCGAAGAATAATCCGGCAATCATCGGGAGCACAAGCACTGCAAAGTTGACCATTGTTCATGCACCAAGACTTCTCAGTTACTCTCTTGGACCGAAGTGCCTCATGAAAACCTGATTAACATCCTCAGGCTTTTCAAGCACGAACACGCAGTCCATACTGGCCAACTTTCTCGTGTTTTCTGCGTCTTCCCTTCTCACCCTCAACGTGAAATCTCTTCCATTCGGAAGCCTTGTGACCACTGTTCCTTCCTTGTAATCGCTTGGCATAATGTACACGGGAACGGAGGCTTTCAAGGCCATGATTGCCGAGTTGCTGAGCATCGTGTCAGATATTCCTGCTGCAATTTTCGCCACGGTGTTGGATGTTGAGGGCGCAATCAACAAGAACTCGTACTTTCGCAGTTCCAAGTCGCCGGCAAGAAAGGGCGAGTTAGAATTGAACTCAACCCAAACCTTTTCAAAGTTCTGCTTCAGCCGATCGTACAGTTTGTACCATTTAACGACTTGTTCCCCGGCCTTTGAAAGATAAACTCTTATGTCAACCTCGTTTTTGTATCGCTCTTTTATCTCCTTCATGACGTTGAGTGTTTCTGCCAGTCTGTCCCCACTGCCTGTGATCCCCCAAGCCACCTTCCTCTTCTTTTCTGCTTTAGCCAGATCTCCGCTCGTGGTTCCACGCTCTAAGCTCGTTTTCTCACCTCAGACTCTCTCAGAAACTCCGCGAACTTCGTCACCGTCTTTCTCAGACTTCTGAAGCCCTCTTCATCCTGCTTTACGTCTCTCAACGTGTCCTTTGACCAGAAAGTCGCACCGAGGTTCGCTCCGAAGGCGCCTCCGCTGACGGGAATGACCCCGTTCAAAACATAGAACGTTATGATCTGCTGGATCGCCAACTCCTGTCCTCCAGCCCTGTCTCCTCCGACGGCGATGGCCATCCCGACTTTGCGCCTGAAAGCGTTCTTGTCAGCTGCAAACAGAGCCCTGCATCTGTCCATGACCGCCTTTGTCTGTGCGCTTATTCCGCCGTTGTAAACGGGTGTCGCAATCACCAGTCCCTCAGCATTCCTGAGTGAAGGATAAAGCGTGTACATGTCATCCTTCAGCTTGCACTCTTTGCTTCTCATACAATAGTCGCAGTGCTGACAAAACCCGATGTTCTTGCCTCTAACCGTGAAGAATTCTGTCTGGAAACCCTTCTTTTCAAGCATGTTCAAGGCTTCCCTTAACACGTGCTCCGTTGCCTGTCTTCTCGGACTTCCACAGATGCCAACTATCATAGCAATTCGTCAAGAACTATGCTCGTCAAAATCAATAAAGTTTGCTGAAAGCGAGTGGGGGCAGGGATACGAATGAAAAGTGGAGAAAGAGCGCTTGTCTTTTTTTATGCTTCTTCGAAGAACTCCTCTGCTCTCGGCGGAGTCGGCGATAAACCTCTGCGCTCGCGGATCTGACTCACTATTTCAGGCTGCATCTGCTCGGGAACCTGGGCCCATCGGCTGAACTGTGTGGCCCAGAAGGCTCTGCCCTCCGTTGATGAACGCAGCTCTTCGGCCAAACCGAAGGATTCAGACACGGGCATCTCTGCTTTGACGATGATCATGTCTTCCTCGTTTACCATGTCCAGGATTTTGCCCCGGCGTTTCTGAACCGTCGCGATGACGCTGCTCACGAACTGGTTTGGAACCTTGCATTCGAAACTTATGAGCGGTTCGAGTAGCTTCGGGTCGCTCAGCAGAAAGGAGCACCAGATTGGCCGCCAAGTCATGGGCAGTATCTGTGCTGGTCCTCGGTGCACCGGGTCCTCGTGAACCGTGATGTCCTCCAGGTTGACCTTCAGCCCATACGCGGGTTCTTTTGCTAACACCGAGGTGAACGTTGCCTCGCGGAAGCCTGATTTGATGTGGTCCATCACTTCTTCTACGTATTGTCTTCCCCTTATCCTGTTGACGAGAATGTTGTTGCCCTCGATCGCCACGGCGCCCTTGGCGTCGTCTGTTTCCCAACCGAACCCCTTAAGGATCTTGACCCTTTCGTCTCGAGTCTGCATCTCAGATATCTTTCCAGCCTTTATCGCTTCGATCACCTCTTCTGGCAGCTTTTCTAGTGTGACCCACAGTTTGTTGTGTTTGTTGGGACTTTTCCCCATCACCGGCGGTCCCTTGTAGTCGTGGCTGATCGTCTCGCGGTAAATCACGATTGGTTTGCTGGTCTTCACCTTGAGGTTTGCTTCCTGCATTCGATAAGCCGTGATTTCCAGGTGCAGTTCGCCCATGCCGCTGAGGAGGTACTCTCCGCTCTCCTTGTTTATGATGAAGTGCAAGTTCGGGTCCTCGGTTGTCAGCCTGCGCATAACCTTGTCGAAGAGCGGTAGGTCCGTGATGTCGACAGGCTCCACGGCGACTGTGACCACTGGGTCTGAAACGTACTTCAACCCTTCGAACGCATGTGTTTCCACACCGTCTTCGGCGACGGTTTCGCCGACGTGCATGGACGGTAGCCCCGAAAGTGCCGCTATGTTTCCGGCTGGAACCCTGTCTATTATCACCCTGTCGGCGGCCATGCTCATGTAGACCTGTTGAATCGGGCCTTTCGCCCTGGCCGTGATGAGTTGAACGACCTTACCCTTCTCAACCGTGCCGCTGAAAACGCGTCCGATGGCAACGACTCCGCGGTTGGGGTCGACTTCGATCGTTGAGATGCACATCAAGAGGGGCCCGTTTGGGTCCACTTTGGCCATGGCCTTGCCCACTGGGCTGTTCGGGTCTCCTGGCCAGATTTGGCTCTGTCTGTACGGTTGTGCCTCTAATGGATTGGGCAGGTGTTCGATGAACATGTCTAGGATAGGCTCGGCAAGCGACGCCCTCTTGCTTAACGCGTCGACTTTCCTGTCAATCTCATCCTTTTCTCCGAGGTAGGCGTCAACGATGTCCTTGAAGGTTACGCCTTTGGCTTTCATGTGGGGCAGGTTTAATCCCCACTTGTGAAGGGCTGAGCCGAAGGCTACTGACCCGTCCTCAGCCTTGACTTGCCAGTCCTTTTTGTGTTCGGCCGGCGCGTACTTGTCGATGAGGCTGTTCACCCTGGCGATTATCTTGGCGAACTTCCGTTGTATCTCTTCCGACGTGAGCTTTATCTCCTTTATGAGCCTGTCGACCTTGTTTATGAAGAGAATCGGCTTAACCCTTTCACGAAGGGCTTGCATCAGAACCGTTTCGGTCTGGGTCATGGGCCCTTCAACAGCGTCCACGACGACCAGCGCTCCATCAACGGCTCGTAGACTTCTCGTCACCGCCCCGCTGAAGTCGATGTGTCCCGGCGTGTCGATCAGGTTGATCAGGTACTCTTTTCCCTCGAAGGTGTGAGCCAGGCTGATGTTTGAAGCAAAGACGGTCATCTGTCTCTTCTGCTCAAGCTCCCACGAGTCGAGGGCAAGCTGTTGACCTGCCCTCTGCTCGCTTATTATGCCTGCAGCGGCCAGAAGACTGTCTGAAAGGGTGGTTTTGCCATGATCTACATGGGCGATGATGCTTGTGTTCCTGATCATGTCTGGATAATTCATCAACTTCTGAATTTCTTCAACCTGCCTATACCTTACCATCGTCAAACCCTCTTTACCCTAAAAAAAGATTGCCTAACGCAGATGTAGCTCCTAAGGAGTTGAACAAACATACTGGATTTTCACGCCTAAAGATGAGCTACATGCATGTAAAAACGGCGGCCTATTAACTTTTTGCCGATGATTGCGGGAACATCAGTGAACGGACAGGAATCCTTTTTGTCTATTCCATCATTGAGATCAGCATATCAGACATATCCTTGTTCACGTAGAAACCTTTTCTCGAAAGCCTCTTGACACCTAAAAGCATGAGAAGACGGCTGAGAGATATCGGGTTCACGGCTACATTCAAATCCTTGAATCTGACAAAAGAGACTTCTGGCGCATTGCCAACGAATTCCTCATATCGAGCCTTGGAACCGAGAACCGATTCACCGCTGAACCTGCTCCATAACTCTTGCGGGTTTCCCACCATGCGCTCGATGTAGTGGGCGTAGCCAGCGATCGCCCTAACAGGCTTGGTCACGAAAAAATGAATGAGCAAAGTGCTCTTAGGTGGTGCCGCCCCCCTGACGACAAAGGAATGAACCTTCTTTCCTTCTTGGCTACGCCTGCGAAACTCAACCCACCATTTCTCCCTGACCATCATGACGAAAGCATATCTTTCGCTCATCAAACCCCTAAGAGTTTATTCCTTGCCTAATGATTTAAAATTTGCACAGCAGTCATAATAGACGCTAACTCGCTCAGAAAAACAACTCCGCAACACGAAAACCAAACCGCCAAGAACCAAAGAGATCACAGATCTCGCTTGAACAATATAGGAAAGAGACGGACGCAAGGTTCACGGCACACCTAGAAAGTTGACGGTCAGAGCACATGAAATCAGAAGACGAGGTGATGGCGAATCGCATTGAAAAGTTACTACCCTTGCCCAGACCCTCTGCCGAGCACTCTGCATGCGCTCGGCTTCACGCCCGCGCAAATCCACTAGGGCCTTCACCAGCGCCCACGTGCAGTACTAGTACCCTAGGGGGGAGGGGGAGGGTGGAATAGACCGGGTGAAAACGCGAATACAGGGATGTAGCGTATACCCGGGCAAAATGGGAAACAGAAACTATAGAACGCACCTGATTAGCCGAAAGCGCACAAACCATTCCGATCAGCTTAAATCCGACCCCCTTGTCAATGTGAACAGCAAAACAATGAGGACCAGCCAGAAATCTAACGGTCATGGAAACCTCATGTTTTAAACGGAATGTCAAAGTTGTTCACGTCAAAGAAAACGGTGATACCGACAAATGCTTCCAGCACTGGCATTTTCCCAGCAGACAGCACGAATGAGAAGAGTTTCTTAAAAGGATTCTAGTTTCCCTGTTGTTCTGAAAATTTTGCGCAGGTGTGTTTTTGTTGGAGGACGCTGCGGCTCTGCCGGTCAAAGAAGTTTTCGATTTGATGGAAACCTCACCCAGAGGGTTAACCACTGAGGAGGCCGACAAACGCCTTGCCAAGTATGGAACCAACACGCTTCTCGAGAAAAAACACGTATCCACGGCTTACAAGTTTCTCATCCTCCTCAAAGACCTGTTCTCCGTGCTGCTGCTCTTCGCAAGCTTGCTAGCAGCCTTCGGAGGCATGTGGCAACTGAGCATCATCATACTAGCAGTCGTTCTTGTCAACACGGTCTTCAGCCTCTTCCAAGAATGGCGAGCAGAAAAGGCCATGGAAGCGCTGAAGAGGTGGATGCCCGAGTACGCCAAGGTCGTCCGCGACGGAGAGCTCAAGAAAATAGTGGTAAGGGACCTTGTTCCAGGAGACCTCATAATCCTGGAAGAAGGCGACCGTGTACCAGCGGACGCTAGGCTGACCGAGGCCTACGAGCTGTGGACAAACAACGTCCCTTTGACCGGCGAGTCCGAGCCGCAGCCAAGAACAGACAAACCAGTGGAGACTGTTGACGCCACGTACTTGGACGTGCCAAACTTTGTCTTCATGAGCACGAGCGTCGCCACGGGCCGCGCAAAAGCCGTCGTCGTCAAAACGGGCATGAGCACGAAGTTCGGACAGATCGCAGGGTTAACTCAGGAAATAAGCGAAGAGCAGAGTCCTCTGCAGAAAGAAATAGCCTACACGGCCAAGTACGACTTCATCTCAGCTATAACAGTAGGAGCCATCTTCTTCCTAGTCAGCAGAATCTTGCTTCACACAGACTGGCTCGCCAGCATACTGTTCATGATAGGCGTGATGGTGGCACTAGTCCCCGAGGGCTTGCAGGTAACAGTGTCAAGTGCCCTAGCCATAAACGCGCTGAAAATGGTGAAGGAGAACGTGCTGGTCAAACGGCTCTCTGCCGTCCAGACCCTAGGCAGCGTGACGATGATATGCACAGACAAAACAGGGACAATCACAAGAGGCGAGATGACCGTCACGAAGATCTGGGTTAACGGCAAGGTAATCGAAGTTTCAGGCGTCGGATACGACCCGACGGGCGATTTCACTTCTGAGAACGCACCATTAACGAAGGAAGACTCCTACGGGATTGAGAAACTGCTCGAGATCTCGGCGCTGTGCAACAGCGCCAAAATTGAACCGCCGTCGGACAAGAACAGGTCATGGAGCATCGTAGGGGATCCAACCGACGGCGCCTTGCTTGTCACTGCCCTAAAGTATGGGCTGAGCGTCAAGAGCATGCTCGTTGAAAAACCCGCTGTCCGCGTAATCCCCTTTGACTCCAAGCGCAAAAGGATGACAACAATCCACAATTATGACCACGAGGTCTCAGTCTACACGAAGGGTGGCGCCCGAAGCATCCTCTCCATATGCAACAGAATACTAGTCGGCGACACAATAGAGACACTGACCAAGGAACACTTGGCATTCGTTGAAGAAAGAATCCATGAATTCGCAAGCGAGGGCCTGCGCATCATAGCCGCTGCCTACTCGGAACTGCCGGTAGATCAGCTTTCTGAGGTTGACGATGTCGAGAGAGACATGATCTTCGTTGGACTGGCAGCGATGAAAGACCCACCGCGCCCAGAAGTTCCTGAAGCCGTCAAACTGTCTAGGCAAGCAGGCATAAAGGTCACGATCATAACAGGAGACTATGGTCCGACAGCACAAGCCATAGCCGAAGAAGTAGGCATAGTAGAACCGCAGAACAGCCGCATCATCCGAGGCGTCGACGTGGACGCCCTCAGCAACCAGCAGATTTACGATGAAGCCAAGAAAGCAAACATTATCTTCAGCCGGGTCTCACCCGAACAGAAACTTCGCATAGTCAAAGCTCTCAAACAGCACGGCGAAATCGTAGCCGTCACCGGAGACGGAGCAAACGACGCTCCTTCGCTGAAAGAGGCCGACATAGGAGTCGCGATGGGTCTATCAGGGACGGACGTGGCAAGAGAGGCGGCTGACATGGTGCTGCTTGACGACAGCTTCGCCTCGATAGTAAAAGCAGTAGAATCCGGCCGCACGATCTATGAAAACCTAAGAAAATTCATCGTCTACGTCTTCGCGCACAACTGGGCAGAACTGATTCCCTACGTGCTTTACGCACTGTTGAACATACCTCTACCTCTTCTTGTCGTTCAAATCTTGGCTATAGACTTGGGCATAGACGTAATCCCCTCACTGGCTTTAAGCCGAGAGCCGCCGGAGATAGGAATAATGCAGGAGCAACCACGAGGCATCAAAGAACGACTGTTCAACACAAAGGTGTTCCTCCGATCACTCTACATCGGCGTAATAATCTCTGTCGGAGCAATGATCGGCTGCTTCATGGCATGGCAAGCAGGCGGATGGCACCTTGGAATGCAGTTACCTCCTAACAGTTCCTTCTATACAAGTGGCGCGTACGCTAAAGGTACAACCATGACGTTTGCCGGCATCGTCATCGCTCAAGTGGGCAACGTCCTAGCGTGCAGAACGAGCAAAGTGTCAATTCTCAAAACCAGTCTCAAGAGTAACAAGTGGATCTGGCTCGGCATAGCCTCTCAGATAACCATAATATCCGCCATAGTCTACATCCCACTGCTGCAGAGCCTCTTCGGCACCACCGGTCTAGGCCTACTTGACTGGGCGTTTCTTGCGCTTCTCGCATGCATCGTGATCCTCGCCGAAGAAATCAGGAAATGGGTTGCCAGAAGACTGGCAAAGTGAAGCCTCTGCATCTAATCTCGCCTACATCAAGCTTTTATGAACAACTCTCCAAACTATCGTTGATGTCTAGTAAAGAGTTCTTCACAGACCGCTACAGAAAACTGGGCTGGAAATACCACACCGTTGAACTCAAGAAAACGATCAGAATCAACTCTGCCAACGTCAAGAAACCGCCGGACCTCGTAAAAAGACTGCAAGACCTGGGACTAGTGCTCACGAAGGTTCCCTTTCTTAAAAATGGCTATTGGGTTGAAGAGTCACGTTTCTCTGCTGGCGCAACAACAGGGTATCTCTCAGGCTTGTACTCGATCCAAGAAGCAGCCGCTCAGATCCCAGCCACGCTATTCACAGAACTGAAGGACAAGACAGTGCTCGACGCCTGCGCGGCTCCCGGAGGCAAAACCACTCAGCTAGCAGACCTCATGCGCAACACAGGTGCGATAGTGGCTCTCGACGTCAACCGGCAGAGACTCACTGCCTTATCAAACCAGCTGGAGAGATGTCAAGTCAAGAACACAATAGTCTACCAGCTAGATGCAAGACGCGTATCACAGCTGGAAACAAGCTATGACCGAATACTTCTCGACGTGCCATGCTCAGGAAACTTCGCAACAGACAGGAACTGGTTCAAAAGAAGAACGATCAAAGACGTGGAAAGAAACGCGGCGCTGCAAAGAGAGATACTGACAGAAACGGTCAAGATGCTAGAAGACGATGGAGAAATCATCTATTCCACGTGCTCCCTGGAGCCTGAAGAAAATGAGCTGAACATTGACTGGGCAATCAGGAACCTAGACATGAGAGTTGAAGAAATCAGTTGTCATGGACAGGAAGGGCTGACAGAAGTCTTCGGAAAGCATTTGGACGGTTCAGTGGGGAATTGTATGAGGATTTGGCCGGGGCAGACGCAGGGTTTCTTCGTGTGCAAACTCTTGAAGAGCGAATCTGCATGATAAAGCCAATAGATGATTTTGTCAGTCTGTTTGGAGCAAGCATAAGCCTAGAAGAGAGTCTGATCGTGAAGAAGAGAAACAGGTACTTCCTCTTGAGCGCGAGTTTGAAGAAGTTGACTTTGAAGGACTTTTTCTACGCCGGCACGTACCTCGGGAAAGTTAAGAATGGGAGATTCTTCCCTGGCTTTGAGCTGTTAAGAATGATGGCAGAAAAGAAAGCAAACAAAGTTGTCGTCAACGAGAAGACGGAATGGTTGTTCATCTGTGGAAGAGACGTGTTCAAACGAGGAATAGTGAAGGTTATCGGCCCAGGGAGAAAGGGCGATCACGTTCTCGTGCTGAACTGTTATGGTGAATGCCTAGGCTTCGGCAGGGTGATCTCTGACTTGGACAAGGAAGGAGTCGTCATAAAGAACATCTTAGACATAGGCGACTTCCTCAGGAGAGAAGCACGTACGCTTTAGAAGTCTTCAGCCCTTTATCACGTCTATTATTCTTTCAACTTTCACCGTGCTCTGCTGTCTTTTAGCCAGGTCACGAACAACGACGGCTCCTTCACTGAGCTCTCTTTCTCCCACGATTATCGCATAATTCATTTTCCTTCTGTCAGCATCCTCCAACGCCTTGGCCATCCTTCGTCCCATTACTTCAACCTCAACCAGCATGCCGGCATCTCTGAGCATCCGCGAAATCTTGAAGGCCTCAGCTCTCAACTCTTCTCTAATGGGAACCACAATAACCGTCTTCTCATTTCCTGTTCTCAGCACAGTCTTCTGCATCTTCAATGCGAGCGCTATACGGTCAATTCCATGGGCAACTCCCACAGCAGGTGTCGGTTCGCCTCCGAACAACTCGACAAGCTTGTCATACCTCCCGCCGCCTCCAAGTGCGACATCAATGCCTGGCGCGTAGACTTCAAAGATCATTCCGGTGTAGTACTCAAGCCCGCGGGCGAAGCCTGCGTCAACGGTCACGTTGATCTTGCATCCGCTCTCTGAGACAAGCTCCAAAATTTCCCGCAGGTTTTCCGCCGCTATCACGGACTTTTCGCAGTTTTTAACAAGCTCTTCTATCCTGTTCACAACCTCTGCAACGTCAGTTCCTCTACATTCGACCAGTTGGCGCAGGACCTCTAAGCATTTGGGTGAGGCGCCGGCACTTTCGACCAGCTTCAGAGCGTCATCGTACTCCTTTTTGTCCATCAGCTGCATAATCGCGCCCTGCTCTTTTTCCCCCACTCTTTCTTGGCCTAATATTCCTCTCAGGACCCCAACATGGCCGACTTTCACATCAAACCTCTTAAGGCCAGCTTCTCGCATCAGACCGTCAGTCAGCATGATTATTTCAGCGTCTCCCTCAGGTCTGCTTGAACCTACGAGTTCGTAGTCGGACTGCCAGAACTCTCTGTACCGCCCACGCTGCGGCTCATCGTATCGGTACGCGCTGCCCATGCAAAAGAGTCTGAACGGCTTAGGCTCGTTCCTCATGGTCGTGGCGACAAGCCTTGCTATTGAAGCCGTGAACTCGGGTCGCAACGCGACGTCTCGCCCGCCCAGGTCTTTGAAGACAAACATTCTAGACCTGACTTCGTCGCCTGCTTTGGCTGCGAGAAGCTCGTACGATTCTACGACAGGTGTTATGATCTCTTTGTACCCGTAAAGTCGAGCTGTTTTTCTGGCCTGGTCTTCAACGTATATCATCATCTTGGCATCTTCGGGCAAGAGGTCTCTCATTCCGCGGAGGGTCTTGAACTCAGGCATTCCCTATTTTCCTCGGCATTATTTCAGGTTCAATTCTGAGACTGAATAATAAACTGTTTCTCCTCTGCGGTTGATGACGGCCAAAACCAGCTCCTTCTTCAGACTTAGGCTTTCTGTCAACGAGCTTGTGAGGTCTTCGAGCGAGGTCGGTTTTCCCTCTTGAACGCTTATGATCAGATATTTTGCGGTGGCTTTGCTGTAGTCTCCTCGGTCGTAGACCCGGAAGTCAACTCTTGAACCGAATCCCTCTCGGACCACGTATCCGCGGCTTCTCAGGTCTCGGTAAACTAGGTATCCTGCCCAAGCGTTCTCGTTGACGCTCTCGTAGAGTTCCACTAGACTTTGAAAGTTCACCTTCTTACCTTGTTCATCCTCGGTTTCCAGCATCTGCCTCTCCAAGAGGTAGAGAGCCTCGTAGAAGGTGAGCAGCAGCTCTTTGCCTTCGACTACACCGTAACCTCTTGACGAGAGTTCGTCTACGGACTCCTTTTCAGTGACTCGAACCCCATTTTCAACGAGTAAGCCCTTAATCTTAAGTTCTGAGCCGCTGTTGGTTAGCTTTTCCTTCTTGCTCATCCAATTCCACAACTATCATGAAGTTATCGTATCTTCCTATTAGCGGTTGGCTTTGTGTTCACCGAAATATTCCGGTGGTAAGATGCCTTTTTCACAGATTATCGCTGTCACGTACTTGAGTGGAGTTATGTCGAAAGCTGGGTTTAGCACGTCCACTCCCTCGACGGTGATGCGCTTTGAGCCTATGTGGGTGACCTCCTCTGGCTTTCGTTCCTCGATAACAACCTGTCTTGAAGTGTGAACAAGGTCGAACGTTGAGCTTGGTGCAGCAACGTAAAAGGGAACCTTATGCTCTCTGGCCAGAACAGCGACTGTGAACGTTCCAACCTTGTTAATTACCGCGTCTCTGACTATTCTGTCTGCGCCGACCAAGACCTTGTTGACCATCTTCTTATACATCAGGTATCCGACCATGTTGTCGGTGATCAAGGTGACCGGTATACCCTCTTTCTTAAGCTCGTAAGCTGACAGTCGTGCGCCCTGCAAGAGCGGACGAGTCTCAGCTGCGATCACTTTGATGCGTTTTCCCTGCTCCCAAGCTGCTCGAATAACGCCGAGAGCAGTGCCATACTCGACTGTAGCCAAAGCCCCAGCGTTGCAGTGCGTCAGTATGACGTCTCCGTCATGAACAAGCTCCGCGCCGTACTTGCCAATCGCACGGTTTGCCGCCGCGTCCTCATCAGCTATCTTCTTTGCTTCCTCTACCACGAAGCCGGCTAGGGCATCACGGTTTCCGGGCAGTGCTTTGGCCTTTTTCAGGATCCTGCCTAGGGCCCAGAAAAGGTTGACAGCAGTCGGCCTTGTTCGTCTGATGGTGTCTGCTGCCTCCTCCAACTCGTCAATCAATTCCTCTTTATTCTTTGCTTTCGAGTCAAAAGCTGTCAAGGCCAGTGCAAAAGCGGCTGCAACGCCTAGGAGAGGCGCACCCCTTATTCTCATCGACCTTATTGCTTCAGCCATTTCGTCGCAGTTTTTGATGATGATACGCGTTTCTTCGTCTGGAAGCTTTGTCTGGTCTATCGTTGCAACCGTTCCGTTGCGCCATTCTATGGTCCGCACAGTTTCATCCTCGTAAACCGTTTATGGCTTGACCGTATAAGACTTGTTGGTAGGTGAAAAACCTTATGAAAAAGGGAAGTGTCAAAGCTCTCGTTGAAAGCCTAGGGCAGAAGTACTCCGAAACTTTAGGCATAAATCTCTCGTCGGGGAACGATAGGGAGGTTTTCAAGTGGTTCTTGGCGTCTCTGCTCTTCGGTGCGCCGATAACGGAATCCTCTGTCATCAAGACCTACGAGTGCTTCGAAAAGTATGATGCCTTGACGCCTAGGAAGATACTCGACAGAGGTTGGGATGGGCTTGTCAAGATCCTGGACGAAGGAAGCTACACGCGCTACGACTTTAAGACTGCAGACAAGCTGCTAGAGGTTATGCGAAACCTGACCGAAACGTACCGGGGAAGCCTCAACCTGATCCACGTTCAGGCGTCTGATGCTCGCGACTTGGAGAGGAGGTTGAAAGCCTTGGGTAAGGGCATCGGTGACGTAACTGTGAGCATTTTCCTGAGAGAACTGCGTGGAGTTTGGCGGAAAGCTGATCCCAGCCCGACGCCACTGGTCGTCGAGGCGGCGAAACGGCTTGGAATCGTGAAGAAAGAGGCAACTGCGGAAGACGCTTTGAGGCAGCTGAAGGTTTTCTGGGCGAGAAACGAGCTCAGCGGAAAGTCTTTCGTCAACTTTGAAACTGCCCTGCTGAGACTGGGCAAGGATTATCTTAGAAAGGGGAAAGTCCCCAGTTTCTCTAGCTAGTAGCGGGTGCTCTGGTCGTACGGCGGCTTGACGTACGTGATCACTTCTATCGGACATTCGCCTGAAAGCTTGAGGGTCTTCTTCCACTCGTCGCCGACGGCTATGAGGAAGAAAACTCCTGACATCTCAGCTTTCGCTTTCCGAACTAGGTTCACCAATGCGGCCTGCGTTTCGCCCGTCTTGATCATGTCGTCCACGATCAGGACGCTGTCGCGCTTCCTGATAGCTTCTTTGGGAATGTAAAGCGTGTTCGTGACGCCTGATCCCTTCATGAGAACGTATGTTTCCTCAAGGAAGGCCTTGACGCCGACCTCCTTGCTTCGCTTCGCGGTCACCAGATTCACTCCGAGGGCGTTGGCAACCATTGTTGCCAGCGGGATGCCGTCCACGGCTGCAGAGAGAACTCTTGTCACTCTTTTTCCAGCAAAGTTGGCGAGCGCGTGGTTTGCCGCCTGCTGGAGGATGTTGAAATCGCCTATGATTTCCGTGTTGTCGAAGTATCCTTCTCCATCAAACTTTATTCTGCTACGAAGCTCGGTTTCAAGGCCAACGAGTTTCGTGAGAACCTTCCACAGCTGCTTTGCCCTCGAGGTGTTAGGGAGGACGTGTCCCTTTGCGTATCTACTCAGGACGGTGACGGGCAAACCGGTTTTTGAGGCCAGTTCGCGGTAGGTGATGTTTCTCTTGTACTTTGCGGTCCTAAGCAGCTCGATCGTCATTAGGCGAAGTTTCAAGTCTTCTGCGTGAGTGCTCATAATCCTACCCCCTTATACAGAGATGAGTCAAATACTGAAGCAATTACACTCTATTATTTCATTACTGATTTATAATTTCCGCTTTCACAAGAAGAACAGCTAGCGCGCGTGCTTGTTCCTAAACTTGTCTGCGAGGTGGGTTGCACTTCTGGTGCAGCTTCGTTCATGGATGTTAGGTGCTCTGGACTTGAGAAGCGTCGTTTAGGCGGCGCGACTCAACGCTATTATCGTTGAAAAGGGGAGTTTGGGAACACACACTCGGGCCATCTAGGTTCCACGGTTTTGGATGTGCGTGTGTGCGGATGCCCTACCCCCGGTTCAACATATGATCCAATTATGATTTGACAGAAAGCGTCCACTATGGCAAAATTCGCTGAGTTTTGATTGGCGGATCCGCTGGGATTTGAACCCAGGACTTTCGGCTTTCCTCAGCCTCGACTTTAGAAGGCCGACGCGCTTTATGGCGTAACCTGCATCCATGCTGCGCTACGGATCCATTTTCGGAACTAAAAAGAAGGGCTTGGTTGATATATTTTATTCTATGAAGATTGCTGGGCGACCTGGCTTGGCGACCTGTGCCCTCGACCTCGGGTCGTAGCGTTCTGCGTCCTCTTCGTCATAGATGTTTACTTCAGCGCTGAGTTCTTTCTCGAAGAAGTTCTTGGCTTCTTTCAAGGCTTGAGCTTCGTCCATTAGTTTGATCTGCACCAGTCTTTTCTTTCTTTCCTCTGCCATCCTGTTCAAGTCATCTGTGATTTGCACAGTGAACTTGGACACTTTTTCAGCCTTGGCTCTCATTTCAGCGTTTGCCATCAGCTCTTTCATCAGGTCTTTCTGTGCGATCTTTGCTGACATGGATTTTTCCAAGGCTTTTAGCCACGTTTGCCACTTCCAGCGGGCAGCTACGTAGTAGAATATTTTCTTCGGTGTTGCCCCTGTTGCTTTTGTGATGTTCAACGTGTCTTCTAATACGCTCGCGATGAGAGCCTCATTTTCCTCGGCTCGAATATCCACCTTTGACTCGTCTGGAATTGGCCATGAGCTGAGTGAAACGAAGCCTTCGCCGCCCATCATCTCCCACAGCTCTTCGCACGCGTGTGGAGCGACTGGGGCTAGCATTCTGACCTGCGCGTCTGTGACCTGATGGTGCACGTGCGCGATTGCGAGCTTTCTCTTTCCGCTGTGTTGTGCCGTGCGTCTTTGGTACCACTGGAAATCTTGGTCCAACCCGTACATGACGCCGTGTATTGCCTTGCGCACGGCGAGTTTGTCCATGGCTTCGGTCGCTTTCTTGATGTGTTCCTGCAGTCGGCTCAGCATCCACCTGTCTATGGCTGTGAGCGGCTGGCTTGTGGTCCTTCTTTTTCCCGAAGCCTTCATGAGTTCTGACACGAACTTGTAGAGGCGTTCCACCCTGTCACGCATCGACTTGGCGATTGTGGGGCTGAAGTCGGCGTCCTGTAGCAGTTCTGCGGTTGACATGACGCTGAGCCTTACGGGGTCTGCGCCGAACTTCGTTAGGCCTTCCCTGAGTGGGATTATGTTTCCGAAGGACTTGCTCATCTTTGCGCCTTCCATCATCACGCTGCCGTTGGTTGCTATCTGGCGTGGCCACAGGTCTTCGGGGAATATGGCGGTGTGGTTGAATATCATGAAGGTCAGGTGGCTGGGAACCAGGTCTCGTCCTGAGTGGCGGCTGTCTAATGGGTAGAAGTACGTGAACTCGCTGCGCATCTGCTCTAAGACTTTGGCGTATAGGTTGACTTTTTTAGCTATTTTCTTTGCTTCGCCTTTTCCGAGGAAGATGTGGTCGAAGACTTCGTCTGTCAGTTGGCAGGGCTGGATCCTGTTTGCTTTGATGTGTTTGACTATCGTGTAGTATGCCATGTAGATGGTGGAGTCGGAGAGTGATTCTATTATCCATTCCTTGTCCCAGGGGAGCCGCGTGCCCATGCCTGATTTTCTTGCGCAGGCTTTCTCGTGCAGCCAGTCGATCACGTTGGTGAACTCTTGGCGCAGTTCTTCTGGCAGTATCTCCATCTTGTCGAGGTTCTTGTGCGCTAGTGCTTTCCATTCTGGTTTTCCGTAGTCGATGAACCATTGGTCTTCGAAGATTTTGACTATGCACTCTGTCTTGCAGCGGCAGAAGACTGGTCTGTTCAGCAGTTCGTACATGGTTGTGGCTTTGCCATCCTGGATCAGGTCTTGTTTCACCCTGTCCTTGGCTTCGGCCACTGATGTGCCATAGTATTTGCCGGTGTTTCGTCTCAGTCTGCCGTTGTGGTACTCGTGTCTGTAGACTTCCTTCGTTGCGTCCTCGAGCTTCGGGTCCGTCTGTTCTTGGATCTTCATCTTCCTGACCGCGTCTGCAGCGGGTATCTCTGAGTAGCCTGGAACCTCGATCATTCCGATGGGTTTGATTGAGTCTATGGTTTGGGGTGGTATTCCGTAGTCTTTGAGTTTGTTTGGTGTCTTTCTGATGTTTTCTAGGGCGACGTAGTCGTATGGGGCGTGCGCTGGGACTGACATGACTACGCCGGTGGCGTTCTTTGGGTCGACGAAGTCGGCTGGCAGTATCAGGATTCTAGTGTTGGTGGCTGGGTTTTCAACGTGCTTTCCTATGAGCTCTTTTCCTTCGACGGTTGCTGTGACCTTGACCTTTCGACTGAGGTGAACAAGTTTTTCTACGCTTTCTTGGCTAATTATCCACTGCTCGCCGTCAACGTTGGCTCTCACGTACATGCTCTTGGGGTTGAGCCAGATGTTTGTGACACCGAAAACTGTTTCGGGGCGCAGTGTGGCTGCCGGATAGACCAGGCTGTCTTGTCTGAACTTCACTAGTGTGAATTCGCCTATTTCCGGTTCCACGTCGCCGACCGTGTCGTGCTGGCCCACTGGGTTTCCGTCTTTGGGACACCAGCCGACGGGGTGACTCCCGCGGCTTATGTAGCCGCCCTCGCGGAGCTTTCGGAACTGCCACTCGATGAAGCGGTTGTAGTGCGGGTCTATGGTTGTGAACTCGCGTCTCCAGTCGATTGAGTAGCCTATCTCTTTCATTCCCCTCTTGATTTCCTGGTGGAAGTAGCGGGCCATCGCCATCGGGTCAGATAGGTCTTTCAGCTTTTCTCTGGGGATCTTGTAGACGTTGACGAAGTCGCTGATGAGACCCTTGTCGTTGTCTGCGAGCCGTTTAGCCATGGCCAAGACAGGCGTGCCCGTGTAGTGAAAAGCCATGGGCAGGAGGACGTTGTAGCCGCGCATCCGCATGTACCGCGCGTGCACGTCTGCGAGCGTGTACGTTCTTCCGTGGCCGATGTGCTGCGGACTGTTGGGGTACGGATAAGCCACGGTTACATAGTACTTTGGCTTCGACGGGTCTGGGTCTGCTTCGAAGATCTTGGCTTTTTCCCATTTCTTCTGCCATTTCTCTTCGATTTTTCTCGAAAATTCCATGAAACTGTCTGAGTTGGGATGTTTGGTATTAAAGGTTTTGTTCTTACGAACAGAGAACGCTATTCCTCACTTCAGACACCGCACAACACTTGTTCAAGCATGCATTAATCCTTTTCTGTTTCTCTTTCCTTGAACAAGGGTTATTCGCAACTCATGGTGGTGAGAATCGGAACATAGGCCTAACATCCCTGTATTCGCGTTTTCACCCGGTCTATTTGAACTACCCCCCTCCCCCCTAGGGTGTCAGTCCTCTCTGTAGGTGTTGGGGAAGGCCCTTCTGACTCTGCGCGGGCTTGAAGCCGAGCACTGGCCGAGCGCTCGGCAGAGGGTCTGGGCAAGGGTAGCAACTTTTCAATGTGCTCTACTGTCACCCCTTCTTCCACATGCTGATTGATCGGAGGTCTGAACGAATGCGTTTCAAGGGAGATTGAATTGTGAAGAACTTGCGGAAAAATGCGAGAGATTGAAACGCTGATTTGTGAAGAAGTTGCGCTATTAGCGTGGTTTCTATGGAATGAGAGACGATCATGGAAGCCAAGAATCGTTGAATTTTCCCGGGCAGGAAAAATGGTGAGCGAAGTTGATGTTCGTCCGCGTTATGAATCAGCGGGCTGATTCAAGTGTTAGAAGCTCAGCTGTGCTCTTGCGGGCTCACCCCGTTGAACATATAACGCGAGATTTTCCATTGCCTTCTTACTTTTTGCAGGACAAACAGTTCCGTACCTACCTCGGGGACAGTCACACCTTTGCTGAGTGCAGTGATCGTACCCGTGGAGGTTGAGCGCACAAAAGCGAAGTCACCTTGCTGAACGACCTCATCAAAGTGGAACTCACGTCGGAGGCTGATTTGGCTGAACGTGTGTTCTAGGAGGCTTTCAGCTGCACCTTCCCAACAGCACTCGGCTGCTCGTTAGCTATGAATACACCGTCATCCGTATAAAGATCCAGAATGCCTTGAAGATTCGACGCATTCAATGCCTCTCTGTAGGAATTAATGACCTGCGCGATGGCACGTTCGGTGGTGTTCATCTTGTCACTCCTGTTCGATCGCGTTTAAGAATCATTTGGTTATTTTGCGTGTGTTTAGGTTTGGGATAAAACTTTCCACAAAACGAACCCCACGTTCAGCGTGCCCCCTGCGTGTGAGTGCATGAAAAAAGGTGGGGTTGATTAGTTGCGACGAGTCAGTTGATGTCTACGGATTTCTACGTTCCCGTGGTTGGCGGTGGCGGGGATGGTGCCCGAGGGGTGGGTTTCGGATAACGCATGGCTACGAGCATGATGACTGTTGCAACAAGTGCCAACCAGAAGCCATAGGAAAGATATGTTGAAAAGCTGATGCCGTATATGGTGCCGCTGGAGAATATGCCGAATGTGGAAGTGTGTGATGACAGGTCCATTTGGAGGCCTGCTGCGAAAATGATTATTGAGAGCAGTGCGAGGAGCCCGCCTCCAATGAGCATTTTCTTGCCGTTTGGCATTATGGTCCCTACTAACCCTATTACGCCGCCTAAGATGATGAGTAGAAGAGCCACCCAATTATACCAGAGATCCAGCCCTGCTCCATAATCGCCTGCATTGTACAGATACCAGTCGCCAGTTGCCCCTGAGACCGACACAGTCCACCATGGCAGTGCGATGCTGACAAAAGCTAATATTGCACCAACGATGCCAACATAGTTCAGTTTCATTTGTTTCCCTGCTCCTTCAACTTCTTTGCTACCATCTTATAAGATTTCTCATAGCCTGAGTACATGTCTCGCTAGCATTTCGCGCCTTGCATTCTGATTGTGGTCCTTCTTTGGGCGGACTCCACGTCGTCGCAGTCGGATGGAGGCCAAAAGATCTTGCCCCGAGCTTTCAGCAATAGAAAACAGAGAGACAAAGTTCAAGTCAGAAGGAACTCTCCGAAAATCAGCTTTCGTTAGAAAATGAGCTTATGAGCTGATCTGCAGCATTCTCAGAGAAGAGGGAAAGAACTCAATTTTGACAAAAACGGGTGAAAGGTACGAAGTTCGGCTCTTTTGCGTTTCACCGAGGCTCGCACCACAAGGGAAATGAAGGGGTGAATATTGGCTCGTTTCAGCATTGGCCATGTTTATTCTATGAGTCTTCTTATGGCGTATGGGCAGCAGAGAATCTCTGTTTCAACTCTCTCAAGGTACTCTGCTAGTTTTTTCTTGAGCAATGCTAAGGCTTCTTTGTTCCTTTGAATATCTTTCACATGAAAATCTTCGATTTCGAAGACTTCTTTCCGTGGATGCAGAACCATTGCTCCTATTACGCTGCCTCTGTCATCTTCGACAACGTAACAATGCCCCGGCACGATTTCTAAATGATCCAAAGTGTGCTCTTTCGCCTCCATGTAGCCCTTCTCCGCGTCGCGGTTATGGTCGAGAGAATCCATTCTTGCGACTGTCTCGACGTCTTCAACCCTCATAGCTCGAATCTTCACTAAACCTCACCTCCAATCAAGTCTCATAATTCTCAAAATGATGTTTCCTAAGGTTCTCACAGGTTCAAGCAAAGTCGCGTGCTAGGAGGATTTCATCTCAACCGCCCCCGGAGGAGCGTCAAGATCACATTTAACATTCAGTGATAAAAATCTAACTCAATCACTTCTAATCAGAGCAGTCTTCTATCATTCTTCCCAGGCTGATTTGACTTCTTCTTTTGGGTAAGGCCAGAAAGGCGAAACTAGATTTCGTCGTTCGTTGGGTGTCTAGATTTGTCTCGGGTAGAACTGGGCCCCAAAACCACGGGCGGACGCTAGTGCCCTAGAAGGATATGACTTTTTGTGATTGCTGTATCCACTTGGACAGCTCTGTGATTGTACCCATTTTTGTTCCTTTGACCAATTCTTGCTCCGTTAACCCCCTCAAGTTCATGCTTGTGTGGCAAACGCGGGCGTTCACACCTGCCTTGACAAGGTCCGCAAGCATTTTCTCGATGTTATAGAAGCCTCTAGGAGGCTTCTGTCCTTTTTAGCAGCGTTTACGGCGTCGCCGATCAGGAAAATGTTGATCTTCATTTTTGCACCGATGCAACACAACGCTTCCGCCAGCCTCAGGGCATTCCAGATTCTTTCGTCTCCGTAAGGGGAACTGCTAATAATCATCGAAGGTCTCCATGCATCGAGCCCCATAGTAATTCGTGCGGATTAGTCAAACGGTTGTCTTGTCTTTGATATATCTTGTGCGGTGGAATCTGAAAAGGAGAATCTCGTAGACAGTGATTTGCAGTTGACGCGCGAACGACTCTTTTTCTGAATAGGTAACCCTCGTCAACGACATAGCATATGAACGACGAAGACCAGCATAGAAAGCAAACGTGAAATCCACTATTTGCCAATCTTGTCCGCGTGTTTTTTCTTCTTTTGAACATTCTTCTTCTTCAATGAAGGCATACACAAATCTCCACTACGCAACACTTGCCATTCTCAATATTGGACAGTGAAAGTTTTAAGGCTTTTTACCGATCAGACCCCATGAATTAGGAAAATGGGGAGTTGCGAAGGACATTCCATTTTTCCTGGCTCATTATTTGTCACTTTAGCGCGCGCGCTCACGAAAGCAGTTCCTGAACGTCTAGGCTGGAGAAGTCATCAGTCACGATGTCCGCTTTTGACAAGTCTTGATTTCCGCTGTGCGGATTTCTGTAGCCCAAGCATTTCATCCCCGCCTCTTTCGCGGCGTCAACGCCCAACTTTGCATCCTCGACCACCAAACATTCAGCCGGACTCACCTTCAACCTCTTTGCGGACATCAAGAATATCTCTGGGTCTGGTTTGCCATGTGCAATGTCTTCTGCGCTGATTATTGAATCAAAAAGCCGAGTCATCTCCAACTTTCTCAAGACGTACTGAACCAATCTCCTGTGCGAACTTGAAGCCACTGCCAACTTCACATGCTTCTCCTTTAGCTTATAGAGTAACTCAATGACTCCCTTTACTGGCTGAGTGTCCATTTCCAGAAGTTTGAACATGACCTCTTCTTTCTCATTGAATATTCTCTCGAAGGTCGTGTCAAGCTTGTACTTTGCGATCAGTTCCATGAACATCTGCTTGGCCGTCGTTCCCGTGTATCGGTGCAGCTCGTCCTCAGTGATTTGGACGCCGTACTTCAGCAAGGTCTGCTTCTCCGCTTCGACGTGAACGTGTTCAGTTTCTGCTATCACTCCGTCCATGTCAAATAGTACGGCCTTAATCATCGAGACACCGCACAACAAGCTGCGCCTAACCAGTGTCTTGCTCGAATATCCAAGCCGCTCTGTTGAGGACGTCTCTTACCGTCAGCTTCTGTGGGCAGAGCTCCTCGCACGTTCCACATCTTGCGCATCTTTTTGCCTGACTTTCTTTTGTGATGTGCTCCCAGTACTTCTTCTTTATCTCATCGTCTTTGTCCTTCATGTAATACTCATTGTAAAGCGAGATTATCTCTGGGATGTTCACTCCTTCAGGACACGGTAAGCAGTACCTGCAGCCTGTGCACCCGACGAAACCGAACTGCATGTACTTCGCCTTGACTCGGTCGATAAGTTGAAGTTCCCCTTCGGTTAGAGTTCCTGGGCCCGAACGGTCTGCGCTTCGAAGGTTTTCCACAACCTGCTCCATCGCGCTCATGCCGCTAAGCGCCACGGACACTTCAGGCTGGTTCCAAACCCATTGTAGAGCCCACTCTGCAGGGGTTCTCTTGAAGTCTGCTTCGTCCCAGGCAGCCTCTATCTCCTCTGGCGGCTTAACGCTTAGTCTTCCGCCAGCGATCGGCTCCATAACGACGACCGCGAGGCCTTTTGACGCGGCATACTTCAGCCCTCTTGTTCCAGCCTGGTAATTCGAGTCCATGTAGTTGTACTGGATCTGGCACAGGGTCCACTCGTCACAGCTGTCTATGATCTTCTTGAACACGTCGTACTCGTCGTGGAAACTGAAGCCAAAACCGCTGATGTTTCCCTCGTCCCTCTTCTCCTCAAGCCATTTCAACACGTTCAGTTCCGTGAGCTTCTGCCAACGCTCGCCGGTCAGCCCGTGCAGAAGGTAGAAATCGACCTGCTTCACGCGGAGCCTGTCTAGCTGTTCTTCCAGATACTTGTCCATGTCCTGTTCGGATTTGATGAGCCACGTTGGCATCTTTGTGGCCAGCTTGATCTTCTCCCTGTACCCGTCCCGCAACACTTTTCCAACCAAGGTCTCCGCATTTCCCCGGTGATACGGATACGCCGTGTCCAAGTAGTTCACGCCGTTATCGATCGCGTACCTTATCATGCGGATCGCTTCAGGCTCGTCGATTTTTGCAGCGTCATTCCCAAGGATCGGCAGTCTCATCGCACCGAACCCGAGAGCCGAAACTTTCCAGTTTAGTCTTCCAAAGCTCCTATACTTCATCCAGACTCCTCAAAGCATGGTGTATTGAGATGGAATGTCTCCTAAAAGCTTCACGTCAGGGTTTCAATTGTTTTTTCAAGATTTCCTCCGCTTTTTTGACGGCTTCTTGCACGTTTTCAACTTGCGTTCCACCGCCTTGGGCGAAGTTGGGTCTTCCTCCTCCTCCGCCGCCTATGAGTTCTGAAGCCTCCCTCACTATTTCGCCGGCGTTTACGCCTTTTTCAAGCGCGGTTCTTCCTGCCATGACCATTATCCTAGCGTTTTTCTCGTCTGCTCCATAGAATATCGTTACGGTTGCCTCGTTCCTCTTGATCATCTCAGTTGCCGTTTGAACCATGCGGTCAACGTCAACCGATCCCTGAAAATCACGGAGCACGATGTTTATGCCGCCCATTTCTTCACTTCTAGCGGCCGTTTCTGAACCCACGCCTGTGCTCTCCCGCGCTGCCAGCTCCTTGATGAGCTTCCTCCTATCGACGTTTGCTTCCTTCAGTTCTTTGACTATTTTTTCAGCCGTTTGGTCCAGCTTCTCAAGAGGTGCGTTCAACGTTTCTGAAACCTTTACAAGCAGTCTCTCGTTCGCTTGAACGGCCTTTACCGCTGGAATTCCCACGGAGTATTCGAGTCTTTCAACGCCGTCCTGAACTCTCTCAGAGTGCACTATCTTGATGAAGCCGATCTCCCCGGTGCTTCTCAAATGCGTTCCCGCGCAGGCTTCAACGTCCCAGTCTCCGGCTCTCACGACGCGGATCTCCTTGCCCGGAACCGCTCCGCCCTGATACAGTCGAAAACCGTACCGGCTCTCGGCTTCGTTCCTAGGCATCCACGCGACGTCAACCTGAATGTTTCTCACGACCGCTTCGTTCGCCAAAGTCTCTATATTCTGCAGTTCCTCCAGCGTCAACCTGCGATAATGGGAGATGTCAAGCCTTGAGGACTCAACGCCCTTCTGAGTTCCGTACTGCCAAACGTGCTGTCCGAGCACTCTTTTCGCAGCCCCGCCGATGACGTGGGTTGCCGTGTGATTTTTCATGAGACTGTAACGCTTATCCCAGGCGATAGTGCCCTTCACTTTCTGGCCTTCTTCGGGAGCGTCGCCTTTTATCTTGTGAACTATGACGGTGCCAACTTTTTGGACGTCAGTTATCTCTGCTGCCTTTCCGTCAAACCTGATGTGGCCCGTGTCCGGCGGTTGACCTCCGCCCTCGGGGAAGAAGCAGGTTCTGTCAAACACGACAAACTCGTTTTGGACCACTTTCAGAACCTTTGCATCAAACTCCTTCAAGTATTGGTCCTCGTAGTAGAGCGGTTCTGTTCGCGGAAGGTCTGCAACAGCTTTTTTCAGCCACTCTTTTGACGCGGCTTCTTCTTCGACTGGTTTGGACACCTGCATGTGTCTCTGGGCGATCAACGTGTAGAAGTTGTCCGGAACCTCCACTTTGAGGCCTTCTTTCTGCGCTGCCTGTTTGACGATCTCAGGTGGTAGCCCATGAGAGTCGTAAAGCTCCGTCAACGTTTCTGCGGGCACTTCTTTCCGCCCCTTTTCTTTCAACTCTGCAGAGATGCGCTTAACCATTCCCTCGCCGCGCTTGATCGTCTCCTCGAACTTCTCCTCTTCGACCTTCACCATCTCCATGATCTCGTCACGCGTGTCCCGAAGACGCGGAAAGTCTTCACCCCACAGGTCAACCTGCATGTCCATGATGTCGTACAGCTTGTCCGGAATGCCGAGCGTCCTCAGCAGCCGGTAAATCCTTCGGAAGACAAGCCTAGCCAAGTATCCTTCCTGAATGTTCGAAGGGACAACGCCCTCAGAAAGTATGAAACTCAAGCATTTCGTGTGGTCGGCCACCGCAAAGGCATTCTCAATTGGACCAACGAATCTTTCCAGTTCGCTTACTTTCACCCCGACAAGCTCAGCCTCCTTCTTTCTTGTTTCCAGCCTGCTTGCCGCTTTGTCTAGGCTCACCAGGCCCGAGACCCTTGCCACCTTCACGAGCATCTCGTTGTCGATTTTTGTTAGCCCAGCCATCTTGAATATTCTAGCAAGAAGTTCACCGTAGATCGCGTGAAACCCGCTTGGCACACCTTGAGAAACCCACGCGTAACGGTCTATGCCGTAGCCCGTGTCCACCGTTCGGATCGGCAGCTTAACGAACTCGTTGTTTGTGACCTTGTACTGCATGAAAACGAGCGTGTCGACCTCTAGGCCTCGGATAATCGATTCGACGCATGGGCCCGCGTTTCCGCCGCCTACCCAGACCGCTTCCTTGTACGTTATCTCGTGAGATTTCACGCCCAGATCCTTTGTAACCCATTCGTGCTGGTAACGCAACGTCTGGTCTTTCCAGTAGACCTCTTTGTCTGGGTAGTTGAAGGCGTGTGCGCCGCCCATTTCAAAGATTGTCAGGTGTCTGCCGAAGGTGGGTCCGGTGTTGTCGATGTCGACGAGTCGGATGCAGGGTTGAGAAATAACCAGGGGGTTCGCCGGAGGCGGCGCAAGCCCGTCGGTCACGTATGGTTGGAAGTCGATTATGCTTGCGTGCGTCAGGTAGAGGTCTTCTCTCCATCTAGCCACAACTGGGTAGGGTTTTATGCGTGCGTGTCCATGTTTTTCGAAGAATGAAAGGAAAGATTCCCGCATTTCCCGCAGGTTGTAGCTTCTTTTTGTGGGAGGATTATTCAAAAAAGTGTATGAAGCACATCCTTCCGACGTTGCTTCGCCACAAGTTTCTTGCTGCGGGTTCTGGGTCCAAAAGTAGATATCGCATCTAGGGCACAGCTTTCTAACGAAGCCTTGTTCATGGAAAAACGGAAGATCGTACTCCTCAGCTGGAAATCTCTTCAACTTCAGTCGCTCCGACGAACTATGGAACCAGATTTTTCAAAGGATTAACAAGAAACGGACATTTAAACTATTTCGCTGACTGTCTTCGCTGATGCTCGTAGACCCTTCTGACGGCTTCTTAAAAAGTGTCTCCATGCCACGTGTGAGCCTTTATCTCGTTGTCGAGAAGTTCCGTTCCAAGTTTGGCTCCCCAATGCTGTATGTACTGGGTCAACAGCTTATCGTAGAGTGATTCTGCATCAACTTCCTCAGTTCGTAACTCGAGAGCTGGCTCTTGGCCTGTTTCTTGAGCTGATTCTTGGATCGTAGATTCTGCCGGACCCTCGGCTCTCTCTGAAACGCTGTAGCCAGATCTTTCTTCCCACAGAGAGGCCACGTTTTTGGCTATGAAACCATCGATGAACGAGTAGATTACGAAGACGCCTATTAATAGGGCTAGGCTTGGTCCGCTACGAGGCAGGAATATGTATCTTGGTAGATCCACAAAAAACAGTGCGAAGAATAGGCCTAGACCATGAATCAGGAGGGTCCTCCAACCAGATTCTATGGTTGTCGACCATATGAAATCGGTCAGAAGTGTGTTGAGACCCGCTATGAAGAAAAAGAGCACTATGAACCCTATTATGAGGCCGATGAGGGCTCCCACCATAACGAATATGACTAGAATTATGACCCAGACGAGCCCCAGCAGGGGAAACAAGATCGAAAATGCTATTCCATGTAGAAAGTATCTGGCCAACCGTGACGGCCACGAAAACTGCTCTTTGTCACCCACGGCGTGTCACTGAATATTGTTCAACCAAAGCTATTAATGATTTGTGGCAACCGGATTTTTGGCCATCGTTCTCGCTCATCGTGAAACTGCACCTTCATGAGTGCTGCCCTCGAAGCCATCCTCATCCAAGCTTGAGCCCTATCAGGAAGCCCGCGATGAAACTTCCCGCGAAAGGCAGTATTGATATGACGCCGATCAGCCATGAGAACGCTGAGCCAGCTGAACCGAGCAAACTCGCCAGTGCGGTCCAGAGCGCGTCATAGTTTATGTTAATTATGCCCCGCGTGCTCAAGTAGATAAGCGCCAGTATGAAAACACCTATCAGAAAGAGTATGAGCTTGCTGAGCTTCTTGAGGGCAAACCCGACGATGAAGCCGCCTACCCCGCCGACGCCCAACTGGAAAACGAGTGGCGAGACAACCTCGCTCAAGCCGAGCCTTCTCTCTGTTTCAGGTTACTCAGAGTCTGATTTAAATGCGTTTTGCCGATAAGGTAGGGTTAAAAGAGCAAGGAGGAGGTGGACGTTGGCAGACGAAATATTGGACATATACATACTGAACCTGCTGGCGACGCTCGGCATGTTCGCAGTCCTCGTTTTCCGCGCATGGCTTGAACTGAAGAATTACCGCTTAATGTGGAAGGAGCTGGAGTGGCGAGAGACATACACGACTATGGGAAGATTGCTTAAGGCGGAAAAGGACCTTTTCTCTAAGGTTGAGGGCGGCGACGAGCTGTACCAGATGCTGCTAGAAATCTTCAGGGTGGATCAAAAATAGCCTCAGGGGAAGTGCCATTCTCTCGCCAACTCTTCAACCCGTTCATGGCGTTTCTCCATCCCATAACGGACAGCAGGCTTAGTCAAGTGTCTCTGAGACCGGGTCGAAGTCATGTAAAGGCCTCTTCTTATTTCACGTTTCATTCTGGCCTCAACCTTTGTGAGAGAAGGGTATCTCGCGCCGCACCTGTCGCATCTGAAACCCTTTTCCGTTCCCATAGACTTGAGCCGTCTCCCGCACCTTGAACACAACGGGTTGCGGAAGACGATTTGTGATGCAAGCTTCAGCAATCGGATTTTCTCGAGGTTTATGGTCAGAGGCGTGTTCCTAGAAGGAGAACGGACACCGCCGTAGACTTCCACTTGATCCCCGACGATTAGTTTCTTTACAACGGCGCGGAGGGCCCCCGTGGGTTCGTAGGCTGCGCAATCCACTTCAGAGCTCTCGTCTTTAATCGAGAAGATCATGTGTCTTCCCCGAATCATCCTAGGGCTAGCCGAGATTGTTCCCCTCGCGATGAGCGGACTGTAAGGCGTGATCCGGCTCAGCTTCTCAACTCGTTTGAGATGCGCGTCCGTTCCTTGATTCGTGCGAAAGATGACCCATCTCTCGACGGGTTCCAGAACCTTGACCATTTGAAAGGCCTTTTTCACGATCTCTGGGCTTTCGCCTCGTATGCCGAAAAGAATCGGGTCTGGTCCTCGAGGCGTGATTATGACCCTTCTCTTCTCCGCGTCGACGTTGTTGAACGTGTAGGGCCTTGTTGCCGCGTCCATCTCAAAGACTGAAGCCTCATCTACCATTCGCTTTGACCCATAGTTTTCCGGAGTGCGGTACGCGATGATTTCATATGTGTGGTCTGCTTGAAGGTTCTCTCCAACAGCTGCCAAGGCGCCGATGACTCCTCTGCCACTCTTGAATCCGATTGCCTCACCTTTGAACTTCTTCAAGAGCCTCGTTGCATCTCGCAGGTTTACTACTCCTGTTATGGTCTTCCTTGCAAAAGTGCCGAGTTCCCTCGGAATCCTCGGTGACCGGAAAAACACTATGCCTGGGTCCGTGCCTCTGCATTCTAGGTCCGCTTGTTTCTCAACTGTGGAGATCACTGTTTCTTTGACTTTGTCCACAACACTTTCGTCGTGCTGTATTCTGAGGCACAGCGCGCCGTTTCCCCTCGTTTTCCAGGGAACGTTAGGGTTCAGCCTGATCAAGTTAGGGTAGTCGATGAAACCGGCGTCGAGCTTCAGCAGTTTCTCCACGAGGAGAGCTGCGACGTATGTTGTGCACCCCTTTCTGGTCGAGTCCGTATCGTCGAGCCCAATGTGCATCGTTTTCTTCATTCAGAGCAGCCTGTTCTCTTTCGAATAAGTCAGAATAGAACGTAAATAAAGGGATTGTTTGTCTTCGATAAAAAGGGGGAGTGCTTGCTATTTTGCTCCTTCTTCAACGACGATCATGGTCAGCGTTGACCTGACTTTGTCGAGTCTCCTGACCTTCCACGTCACGATCTCTTTCAGTCTGTCCATCGTGTCTGCCTTCACTCTGGCTATTATGTCGTAGACTCCGTAGACAGCGTTTGCTTCTTCGACTCCCTCTACCTTCTTCAAGTCTTTCAGCACGTCTGCTTCTGAACCGATTTCTGTGTTTATCAACACGAATGCCGTTGGCATTTGCATCTCCGCCTCTATTGTTTGGCTCTGTGCATTAAAATGTTTTGCTACGTGCTCTGTTGGCCTTGCTATGGCATATTTCAGGAAATGTTGCGTATCAAGATTAACGGATATGCTTATCTTCGGTTTCAGAGCATTAGGCTACTGGGGCTTCAGGCTTGTTGAAAGATGCCATAACTAGCCGTGAAATGCGTGCTCTGGAAGTGAACTCTGAGTACTTCGGCGTCTCGAGGCTTCTGTTGATGGAGAACGCTGGGCACTGCGTGGCCTGCCAGGTTGGTTCGCGCTTCAAACCGGGAAAGTCTGTTGCGGTCTTCTGCGGATTGGGCGGAAACGGCGGGGACGGTTTCGTCGCCGCGAGACACCTCTCTTCTATGGGCTTCAAGGTCACGGTGATTCTTGCGGGCAAGAGCAAGGACATCTCGGACAAGGAAGCTCTACAAAATCTCAAAGCGCTACAGTTTCTGCAAGACACCATAGCCGTACATGAAGTTTACGACAGCACTCTGATACCGGAAGTAGACGTGGACGTGGTTGTTGACGCACTGCTCGGAACGGGCACAAAAGGAAGCCTGAGGCCTCCGGTTCTGCAGTTGGTCAAGAAGATCAACGCGGTGGATGCTTTCCGAGTTGCCGTAGACGTGCCAACGGGGATCGACTCGGACACGGGGGGAGTTCTGGGAGCGGCAGTGAAGGCTGATTTGACCATAACTTTTCACAAGTCGAAGAAGGGGCTTGAGAAGGCCAAGAAGTTCGTGGGCGAACTGGTTGTCAAGGGCATAGGTTTGCCCAAAGAGTTTGAGAGTTACGCGGGTCCAGGCGACGTTTTGGCAGTCGTGAAACCACGGCCATCAGAGTCGCACAAGGGCGATTTTGGACGTTTGCTGGTTGTCGGTGGAAGCGAAGTTTTCTCAGGTGCTCCCACCTTTGTGGCACAGGCCGCTCTGCGTACTGGTGTCGACCTAGCCTATCTGGCTGCGCCGGAGAAAACCGCATATGCGATCTCATCGATGTCCCCAGACCTGATCACGATAAAGCTCGCTGGAGACCACTTGAACCTGAGCAACGTTTCAGAATTGAAAGAACACGTGGAGACTTGTAACGCCGTCGTCTTAGGTCCAGGTCTCGGCTTGCACGATGAAACCAGCGAGGCCGTTAGTGCGATGGTTGACGCCGTCGAGCGTGCTGGTAAGCCCCTGCTCTTGGATGCAGACGGTTTGAAGGCTTTCGCGGGTTTCAAGAGAAAACTCAAAGTGCCCCTGGTCTTGACTCCGCACGCTGGAGAGTACGCCATTCTGACTGGGAGAAAACTGCCAGAGGCGTTGTCTCAAAAAGTCACGGAAGTGCAGAAGGCAGCGGCAAAGCTCAACGCGGTCATACTGTTGAAGGGACACGTCGACATAATCTCTGACGGAGACCGTTTGAAACTCAACTTCACAGGCAACCCTGGCATGACGGTCGGCGGAACAGGAGACGTACTCTCAGGAGTCGTCGGAGCTTTTCTAGCTCAAAAAGTCGACCCGTTTGAGGCGGCTGTCGCCGGGGCGTTTGTGAACGGAGCTGCTGGAGACTTCGTCTTCCAAGAAATTGGACCCCACATGGTCGCCACGGATCTTATCGACTGGATTCCGCACGTTCTGAATGACCCGATGGATCACGCAAGGGTGCAGGGAACGCGTGCATAGACGAGTTAACATCGTCGTTTATAACGCAAAACAGTGTGACCCTCGGAAATGCACAGCGTCAAAGCTCAGACGCTTCGGGCTGGTCCGTGAAGTGCCTCAAACAAGATTCCTACCGAAGAGGGCCGTCGTGCTCAACCCTTTCTCAGAAGTGGCTTTTTCTCCGGCTGATAAAGAGCGTATTGAAGAGTTTGGGCTCGTTGGTTTGGATTGCAGCTGGGAACGCGCTGAGAAAGTGCTGCTCAAACGCGTTAGGGGGACATCTCGCTGCCTGCCTCTCCTTATCGCTGGGAACCCGGTCAACTTTGGTAAGGCAACCAAACTCTCGACGGTTGAGGCTCTGGCTGCAGCCTTGTACATCGTCGGGTTTGAACAGGAGGCTGTTCGGCTGCTTTCTATCTTCAAGTGGGGGCACACTTTTCTCGAGATAAACCATGAAAGACTGGAAGGTTACAAGAATGCCCGAAACAGCACAGAAATAGTCGAGTTGCAAAAACGCTTCATGGCTGATCTGGAAAAGCAATGAGGTGGCGGGTCGGTCGCTTCTCTGTGAGGAAAAGAAAATGATTGCTGCAGAATTCAACGTCAAAAATGCGAAAATCCGCCTCGTTCAGGGAGACATAACCGACGTTGACGCTGATGCCATAGTGAACGCGGCAAACCCAACTCTCATGGGAGGCGGAGGCGTCGACGACGCCATACACCGAAAAGGCGGACCCACAATACTCGAGGAGTGCAAACGCATAAGAGCTTCGAAGTGGCCGACCGGTCTCCCAACTGGAAAGTCAGTAATCACCTCTGGAGGAAACCTGAAAGCTAAACACGTGATCCACACGGTCGGACCCATCTGGCATGGAGGGTCACACGGTGAACCAGGTCTTCTGGCTGATGCCTACGAGAACTCGCTGAAGCTGGCTGCTTCCAAGAAGCTGAAAACACTGGCGTTTCCCTCAATAAGCACAGGAGCGTACGGATACCCTCTTGAAAAGGCAAGCCGAACAGCCCTAACGACGGTGAAGCAATTTCTTGAAAGGGAGAGCACACTGCGCGAAATAACCTTCGCCTTGTTCACGGAGCATGATTTCAAAGTCTACAAGGAAGCGGCAAATGAAATTCTGTAAACACGGAGCTGGCGCGCGCTATCTCGAAACGGAAGTCCTGTCATAACCTAGGTCGCAATGGGTTTTCATGAAAGAACTCTACAAGACGCAACCAAATGATTGCACGTCGTTCTGTTTGAAATGAAAAAAGAGAGCAACGACAACAGAGCCACTGCTGGACAAGATTGAAGTTGAACCCGTCTGAGTATGCGTCCCTAAAGACCAAGACCAGATATCGGAGAAACCCATGGGTCTCTTTCCAGTTTAGCTAATCTCGAACACGTTTGAACCGATTGCTCGCAATGTGCACTTTGGGTGATGTCAGAGTCGAACATCGTATCTAGCTGGTTTTTCCCTACTAGCGAACCTAGTCTGAATCGTGCTGCATCTTGTGTGGACTCTTCTTTCGTAGTATAGCTTAACTGCAGGTTCTCTTTCATGAAGCTGTCGATCTGGTCAAGGGTCTCTGGTGAAAGCATCACCGACTTGTTTAATATTGCTTCTATTGCATCAGAGTATGTTTTCATTTTTCCCGTCTGTGCAAGAGTGCTCCAAGGACTGAGGTCAGTTTGCATGAACTTCATCAGAGATTTTCAGCGTCTTCATAGTCACTCGTTCATATCGCTGAATGGTCCTCCTCAAGAAATCTTTCGCAACACTCACTACATCGTTCACTTTGACGCTCACTACATGGTTCTCATCGCAGATGCGGTAGCTGGGATAGCGAAGGTCATTGTGGCCGTCTACAGGAAGATGTAGCAGTACGAGAAGAAGAGGAATGGCTGACAAGTCTGAAGCGAACCGCGGAACTAGTGTCGTAACCTGCTTAAGATTTCGCAACGGGCCGATCAAGCACTTCTAGCGCCTTCAGGAGTGCTCGCGTTCTTGGATTCTCTGCATTGAGTTCTATGATTCTCATGTATCCGTAACGACTAGTCTTGATGATGCCTTCCTGTTCTAGGATTCGAAGATTGCGATCCACTTGATTGTAGGTACTATTGATGATCCGGACAAGATTCGTCACATGGGTCTTCCTAGTCCTGAAGAGAGCCGTCAGAATTTTCTGCCGGCACGAAGATGCGATTATCTGCTCAAGCCTCATCCTTCAAAGCCTCACTAACTCTTCAAAACCCTTCTTTGTACTATAAGGTCTGCTGTGAAACTCACTTGCGAATTAGTGGAGAGTCAAGTTAAACTGTTTCTTCCATCAACGTGTTCACTTTAACTCATCTCTGTGTTTGGGAAACATTTCCTACTTGTTTTATGAGCCGAACTCAAGAGAGCACGCTGTCAAACACAAGAGGAGGTGAAAGATTTGAAAATGAAAAACGCCATTGCAGCAATCGGTCTAGCAACGATTATTTTTCTTTCAATGCTTTTGGTTCATCTGCCATTGGTCCGTGCTGATTACACCGTTCAGAATCCTTCCATGCCGCTCGATTCTGACGATTTGAACGCGACGTGCGCAATGAAAACCCGGGCAGACGGATACTTCTATGTACCTAACCTGAATGTCAAGACCTTGAAAATCGAGCTCTTGCTTGATGGTTACCTTGTCGGAGACCAGTTTGGACAAGTTTCGCCTTATCCATACGCGACCGCGCCGTGGCCTGACGGAACCGTGAACATAATTGACGCGATATTTGTTGGAAATTTCATGGGCACTCATGAAGGTGATCCTTACTGGTACTACATGGCAGACATCAAGCCAGACAGGGAGATTAACATACTGGATGCTATAGTACTAGGCAATTCTTTTGGGCATTCCGGAACGTACAATAGGAACCTTACCGGTCTCAAAGTAATCTTCAACAGTGGCTACCAAGCTACTCCCGACGTTGGTGGTTACGTAAGTATCCCTCAGGGGGCATCGAATTTCACCGTTTACAAAAACAACAATCCAACAGGCGCATTAGTGATCTTCGGAGCAGGCCCAGCCTCGCCTCCAGTAGCCTACTCAACCACATTCGAATTTGATGTTCCACGTGCAATGACATCCGATGCAGGCAAAACAGTCCGGTACTACGTTATGACGAGAGTCTATGTCCCAAATCCTTCAGGACAAGAATTTTATCTTATGCCAATCGTGGCGAATGCAAACGAAAGTGTTCAAAACGTTAAACTGGATGGCATCTCCAAAGCTGGGAGTGGAAGCTCATTTGACTTGGGAATGATAAGTGGCTATCACTTGTTGGAATTCGAGTTTGTTGATGTTTGTGACCTATCTAGTGGCGGCTCCCTAGACTTTCAGGTGACTACTCAAAACGGCATAAACGCGTGGCTTGCGAGATTCCGTTTCTACGTGCCAAACTACAGTAACACCGAATACAGATACTACGTTAAAGCGCATTGCAATTTCTCAATATCTGATAGATTCTTTATCAGAGGCTTTGCGGATCGTTATATTGATCAAATAAAACTTGGAGGGGGCTGGTTGTGTCAAGATTGGCAGTGGAACATATCATGGGCAACGATTTATGGATGGGGCGACGGATTCAATGTGCCGACCGGTCTTCTTGACCCGGCTGCTTGGAGGGACATCGAGCTATTCTACGGGGAAGCGAGTGGAGGAATGCTTGATTTCCAAGTTCTTTCGTTTACTAAGCAACCAAACAAAATCAGAGAAGGCACACCGGAGTTCTGGGCATCAGTGATGGCCCTTCCAGACTATTGCATGGTGATGAAAGACAAGAAGCTTTACGCGGGGTCACAGTGGTACAGCGATCCTGGCGTGTCAGAGAGGAAGATCGTTGTGTCTCAAGAGCTATACTTTGCTAAATACGCGTATGATACTGGCCCTCTTCTTTGGGACGCTAGAGTTCGTTTCGATGTCGGGGTGGCAAAGTTGGATTTGGTAGCGCAAGGGCAAACAAGCTTCGCGATAACGACAAACTTCACGTACTTGGGCGGCGTCGAAAAGCCATTAGACAGTGTTCCCCTAACCCTTGTAAGTATAGGTGCAAGAGTACCGACCAACGCATTGAATGTGCAAGGCTGGGAGTTCAGCACTGATCAGGCGCCCGTAAAAAGCAATGTCAACACGAACTTCAAAATAGTGGCACCGATGACAGTCGCGGCCATCGTTGCCTTAGCAACCTTTTACACTACTGCGGTGGGAGCACTCGTAGGAATTGCCGCAGGAGGAGCCCTCCTAAACGGCATATTCCAATATACCCAAGACCAACAAGAGACTCCTTTCACATCCTGGGGCCATAGTGATTCCTACGCATCAGCGTACATAGAGTCTATGGGGTCTGTTAGCGCAGGCCAATCGGTCGACGAAGTCGGGTTCGTGAGAATGCAGCCTACGAGTCCGACTCATAGCGGCTTCGTAGACATAGAAGTGGAAGCTTATATAGCCGGCGCATCTGTATTTACGACGATTCGTGTTCCTGTCTACACGTAGCTTGGGAAGCGTTGAGAATGGCCTACATTGGATTGATCGCGGGTCTCGCAGCGAGACAAGGTCTCATCAGAAACATCGAGAAGAAATTGCGTGACAAAGGTGCGGTCTCAAAGAAAACGAGAGTCGCTCTGGAGGAAGCCGGAATATCCTCGAGAGTTGAACTAAACATGCTAAGATACTTGGTTGAACAGGGCAAAATCGGAAAAGCAAGAGACGGCAAAATCTGGTGGAAAGAATAAGCATCAAGAAGAATCATCCCTACCTTTTTCTGTTGTTGAAGGCTTGTTGCTTTCAGTTGGGCGTTATCACTCGGAATGCGATGAAAAAACGGACTGATACATGAGACCCTAGGAATTTCGTTCCTTTTTTGACGAGAATCTTGTCTCTGCTTTGTTTCCATTTTATCATTGAGGAATAGCAAAAACGTTGCTGAAGCCTAAGATGAGAGTCCAGAAGACAAGAAAAGGCAAGAGTCGCCGCCATCGTCTAGAGATCCGAAGTCTTAAGTTGAGAGTACTTTAGCCCGTTTCCGTTGGTCTTGCTGGTTTAGTTACTCGTTGGGTTAAAAGCCTTGCAGAGGTACCATTGCGGAAGCATCAAGACAAGAATAAGAGGTAGACTGGACATACCATAGTTAGCGCGCCAATCGAGTATGAGCCTGGGCAGACCTGCCGTAGAAGGGTGTTTTACCAGCAAATTCCGGTGGGGGTTCCACCCTCCGCACTGCACTTTTTCTAGAAATGTATTCGAGCCCTTTTGGGTATGGGTCCCGGCGGGCCCGCTATTTCTTAAGCGATTAGCGCGCGTTGCTTTATTACTGTGAGGAAATACTTAAGTCACCATTGGCACTTTACCCGATAAAGTGGCGAAACACTTGAAGGCGTTGGTCCTAAGCGGGGGAAAGGGCACGAGGCTCAGGCCTCTGACGTTCACACTGGCCAAGCAGCTGATTCCCGTCGCAAACAGGCCTATTCTCGGCTACGTTCTCGACCAGGTCGCCGAAACGGGCATAACCGATGTTGGTCTGGTCATCGCGCCAGAGACTGGAAGCTATGTCAAGGAATACGTTAAGGATGGCGCGGAATGGGGTTTCAACGTCACTTACATCACTCAAGAGCCTTTGGGCCTAGCACACGCAGTCAAGACCGCCAAGGGCTTCCTGAAAGAAGACAGCCTCGTCATGTGCTTAGGGGACAACCTTCAAGGTTTAGGAATAGTTAACCTCGTCAAGAGGTTTCAACGAGAAAAGCTCGATGGACTCATCCTCCTGAAAGAAGTGGAAGACCCAACGAAATACGGCGTAGCCGTCTTGGACGGAGAAGGCAACATAAAGCAGCTCATAGAAAAGCCTAAGGAACCCCCGAGCAACCTCGCAATAGTCGGCACTTACATACTCTCCAACAGGATCCACCAGGCCATAGAAAGGATCAAACCCTCATGGAGGGGTGAACTGGAAATAACTGACGCCTTGCGAGAAATGATAAACATGGGTTTCAAAGTCAAAGCTGGAGTACTCAAGACGTGGTGGATAGACACAGGCAAGAAAGACGACATACTCTCGGCCAACGCGAAAATATTGGACGAGTACATAAAGAGAAGCGTCAAGGGAAAAGTCGAAAACAGCACCGTCGAAGGAAGAGTCAGGGTAGACGCTGGGGCGAAGATAACGAACAGCACGGTCAGAGGCCCATGCACTATAGGCAAGAACACGGTGGTAGAGAACTCCTTCATAGGACCGTACACGAGTGTTGGAGACAACTCACGAATCGTGAGCTCCAACGTGGAATACTCTGTAATCCTAGAGAGCGCTCTGGTTCAGGACGTTGACAGGCTCGAGGAAAGCCTCATAGGCAAAAACGCTGTAGTGTGTAAAAACAGAAAGACCAAAGCGATAAGACTTCACGTTGGAGACTATTCAGAGGTGGAAATATGAAAGAGTACTCCTTGAAAGGAGTGAAAACCAACGAGATAAACATCCTGCCAGACGAAAGAGGCTTTTTCGCCGAGGCGCTCAGACAAGACTGGAAAGAAATGTTTCTAGACGAATGGATAACACAGGTGAACGTAAGCAGCAGTTACCCAAACATCGTTAGAGCATGGCACAAACACGTGAGAGGGCAAGTGGACTACTTCCTCGTGCTGAAAGGAGCATTGAAGATCTGCGCCTATGAAGAACAGACGGGAAAACTGGCAGAAGTCATAACCAGCAGCGAAAAGCCGACGATTGTGAGAATACCGGGCAAGTACCTCCACGGGACAAAAACCGTCAGCAACGAACCATCATTGACGGTTTACTTCGTGACAAGGCTCTACGACTATAAGAATCCAGACGAAGTCCGCAGGCCGTGGAACGACCAGAAAATAGTTCCGACGGAGATAAACGGCAAGAAAGACGACCCTCGCGTGGGCAAACCATGGGACTGGTTCAGTCCTCCGCACAAGTGAGAGGGCAAGAGCAATGAGAGTGTTAGTCACAGGCGGTGCAGGGTACATTGGCTCCGTCCTCACGAGAACCATCTTGGAGAAAGGCCACGACGTGACATGCCTCGACAGGCTGTTCTTTGGAACCGACCCTATAAAAGACGTAAAAGATAAAATCACCTTGATCAAGGACGATATCAGGTGGTTCAAGCCAGAAATACTGAATGGAGTAGACGCCGTCCTCGACTTGGCGTCACTTTCAAACGACCCGAGCGGCGAACTTGACCCACAGAAGACTCTGGAAATAAACCACAAAGGAAGAGTGAGAGTAGCCGCTCTGTCTAAGAAACACGGCGTAAGAAAATACGTTCTCGCCAGCACATGCAGCGTCTACGGCTTCCAGGAAGGAACTCTGACGGAACAGTCAGGCCTGAACCCCTTAACAACATACGCAAAGGCCAACATGCTGGCTGAAAAAGACATTCTATCCTTGGCTAACAAGTCCTTCACTGCGACGGCACTCAGACAAGCCACCGTCTACGGGTTTTCCCCAAGAATGAGGTTTGACCTAGCGATAAACGGCATGGTTCTAGGCTTCTTCAAAAACGGTAAAATACCCATCATGAGAGACGGCAAGCAGTGGCGCCCCTTTGTGCACGTGAAAGACACGTCAAACGCGTTTATCAGAGTGCTAGAATCGGACGCGGAACTCGTCAACGGCCAAATCTTCAACGTCGGCAGCGACGAGCAGAACGTGCAGGTCTTTGACCTCGCCAACTTGGTGGCAGAAGCCATCAAACTGCCGTTCAACTATGAATGGTACGGCACACCCGACAAGAGAAGCTATAAAGTGAGCTTCGACAAGATCAAGAAGACACTCAACTACAGAACAGACTATTCGCCCAGAGAAGGGGCAAAAGAAGTGTACGACGCCCTCAAGGAAGGAAAACTCAACCCCGACGACCCGAAAACGATAACCGTGAAATGGTACCGCAGCCTTCTGGAAATGCACGCTTTCCTCAAAGACATCGAGGTCAAAGGGGCGGTACTATGAAGATCATGATCATAGGCTCAACTGGCCAGCTCGGCACAGACCTTGTGAAAGCGCTGCGTGGCAAACACGAGGTCATAGGCCTAACCCATCAAGACTTAGAAGTCACGGACTACAACAGCTGCCTAATTCTGAAAAAAGATCGTCCAGACATCATAATAAACACGGCTGCATTCCACAAAACAGACCAATGCGAGGACGAGCCGCTGAAAGCGTTCTCCGTAAACGCCGTAGGCGCCAGAAACATAGCCACGGTGTCCAAAGAAATCGAGGCCACAGCCACGTTCATAAGCACGGACTATGTCTTCGACGGCTCCAAAAAGAAACCGTACACGGAAGATGACGCTCCAAACCCAATCAACACCTACGGAATATCAAAACTGGCAGGCGAACTCTTCACAAAACAAAACCCCAATCACTACATCGTAAGAGTCTCAAGCCTCTTCGGAGTCGCAGGAGCGAGCGGCAAGGGAGGAAACTTCGTCGAAACAATGATAACAAAAGCAAAGAAAAACGAGCCCCTAAGCGTGGTCGACGACATGTGGATGACCCCCACGTACACGAAAGACGCAGCTAAGGTAATGCAAGAAATCATGGAGAAACGGCTACCCTTCGGAATCTACCACGCGTCAAACCAAGGCCAGTGCACATGGTTCCAGTTCGCCGAGGAAATATTTAGACTCGCAGGGTTAGACTCCACGCTGAAGCCGATAAGGACAAGTCAGCAGCAAACAAAGGCTCGCAGGCCCAGCTTTTCAGCTCTAAAAAGCACGAGACTGTCAAAACACGGCATACAAACGAGAGAATGGAAAGAAGCCCTTGTCG
>Ga0315282_10000833_pt1 | contig 60410 bp, 60 predicted proteins | sample YL17G07_20_MG_FD_203693 | JGI IMG/M metagenome (GOLD analysis project Ga0315282, IMG submission 203693) | Sediment microbial communities from Yellowstone Lake, YNP, Wyoming, USA - YL17G07_20 | ecosystem: Environmental > Aquatic > Freshwater > Lake > Sediment | place: USA: Wyoming | collected...
ACGTCTCGGGCCCCCTGCAAGGCCCAAGGGAAACAGGCAATGCGTAACTGGACGCATCTCCCTTCTCTTGGCTTTCTCGGGTCTCCCCATTCTTGCTCCAATGAAGGTTGCACCTCGGGGCAGGATATGAAATCCCGCGACCGCTTGCGAGGCTTCCAGACCATTCCCTGCTATATGCTCGGGCGCTGGTTTCCCTACACCAAGACATGCCGCGAGCACAATCGCCTCGTCACCAAAGAAAATGCTGTGTTCTTGTACTCTGTGAGGAATACACAACGTTTCCAGAAGCGCTTTCACCCTCGGTTCCATCGGCGTCGCGACCGCGCCCTTCGAGCCAGCCAGACGAGAGCCGATCGTCTCCCTGAGTAATGTCCAATCTTCAAAGGAAAGTCTCTCCCAGAACCACGTGTAGCGTGGATGCAAAGGCACGCTGAGTCTCTGAGAGATCAGCAAACATTCATGGGGAGATGGAGGCGATCGCAAGGGGTTCCCCATGAGCAACTTGAGCCTCGCTTGGGACACCCCACAGGCCTGCTCAGCGTCGCGCAATGAGTCAAAGCCCAGTTCGACTCGGTTCTTGAGTAGTTGCGCCCACCATTCTTCCGTGAATCCTGGGGATGCAAGGGGTCTGTTGTTCTCCAAGAACTCTCCATATGAGATGAGCAAGTCTCCGAGGAAAAGCACCGATTGAATGGACTTCTGCATCTGTCTTGCTTGTTCAGCAGTCTCAAGCCTGACTACTGAGCCGTCGGTTAGCTTGACTACGGGAGGCTCTATGGTGTCAACCGGCGTGACGATGCCTGCCTTCCCAGGTCTTTCGATTCTCAGCTGCGTCCCAGTCGCGGGGAAATCGTCGAGAACCACCATTGTCGCGGGGTGTATCCCGATCGCGGCCATCCCTGTGATGCGTGTTCGGCCATAACGGAGCCTGAAGCCACCGGCTACGCCTGGGAAGCAGAAGATAGGACGTCCAGCGACGACATCCTCCATGAACCTCAGATCGTTGACTTCCTCAGCCTCCGGGGATGGCTGGTGAAGGTCACGCAGCCAATCCCATCCAGTGAGGTTGAGTCTCTCGGCGATCTTCAGAATCTTCTGGCTGCGACCTATGAGGCCGTCGTTGACGACTCTTAGAGCGCCGCCTCTGACGCGGTTCGTCTCGATCCTGGGCACATTTCTGTAGGACGCGACCTCAACAGGATCCGTCTCGACCCCCGTAATCTCAACGGGTAGTTTCAGTATCGCGTTGTGAAGTTCTTCATCGGCGATGTGATACTGGAATCGTGCGACCTCGCGTTCGTAGAGTCGGAGCTCCTCGACAAATCGTTTGGCGTCGATTTCTGTGCCCTTGTACCTTTCAAGTCCGACGATCTGGCGAACATAGTCGGCGACAACCACAGTTAGGCCCATCTCGGTTCCGCCTGCGGATCTAATGGGCCCGGCGAAGTAGAGCGCTAGATACTTCGTCTTGTCAGGGTTGTTCTTGACCTTCACCGTGTTGATACCTTGCAGCGGCGCCGCCGTCACACCTTCGTCGAGAATTGCAGCAGCGGTGCGAATGGCTTGTTCCGCCGCGCTTTCTCCCTCTGTAGGGAAATGACTGAGCGCTATCTCCTCCGCAATCTTGATCGCGACTTCCTCGCGTGGGATCATGGAGGAGAGTTCTCGGATCCTTTCCGCTATGCCTGGGGGGCCTACTGATTTCTCGACTCTTTCGGCAACATCCCTCGCGACTCTGCATTCTGGTTCAAGCGCGGGATCCAATCCTTTCGAGCGTGCGAGCCTTGCCAACTCATAGAGCTGATCAAACTGTGTTCGAAGACGGTCACCGTTTTGACCCGTCACTGCAAGGCTTCCGGATGACAACTAAGTATCAAGATGCATCAAGCGATGTGCGCATTTAACCTACTTGGAGGAGACTTGCTCGTCGCGGGGCAGGACACGCGAACGTTTCAGCACTAGGTGGCCTGGCCGGTACTCACTTGGGTTGCGGGTTGAGGCTTTCCGGTTGCGTAATATTTGTCCGTGAACTTGCAGTAAACGTCAACCATCTGTGTGCCTCGAGGGACGTCGAACTCGTCCTTCGCTCCACATGCAGCACATTGAACGATAGCCACGCCTGCACCCTTGGGCAATATGACCTTGATAGCATCCTCACTGCAGACAGGGCAGGTGAAGACCGTGGGGAGTTTCTTCTTCACGATCCTGATGACACGCCTACGTCGACGACCCATGCTAATCCCGCTGCACGCATGGGTGATCTGCCACTTATTTCAACGTTCCACGCTTCCTTTGCGAAACGGTCGAGCAAGGGTTATCAAGGCCAGAGGACGAGTGTGCCGGGGATACGAAACTGTATCCCCTACAAAGGTTCCCAAAATGGCCACCGAACAACCTCAATCGCCCATCGACTGGTCCCTTGCCAGGCTCAAAGAGGACAGGCTTGCGAAGACGATATTGCAGAACAGTCACCTGTCAGAGGTCCAGTTCTCCTCATTGGTTATCGATGTCCTGTGGCCCACAAGCCAACCATCCCCTGCAGATGGAGGTCAAAGATCCCGTCGAAGGCAGGTAAGCAAAGGCGCATTCAATCGATCTCTCGCTCAGGCCCGTCGGAACGTCATCAAGTCCATCTACACTGTCTTCCTGCTCGCCTACTTTGGGCTTTTTGATAGCCCCAAATTGGAGCCCTTTCTCCGTCTAGGCGATGAAATGAAGACCTTCCTTGATGCAAAACAAGAAACAGCGCATGAAGGGGAGTCTGAAGCCCATGATGCCATGAAAGCACTTGAGAACGCATTGGAGAACTCCATTGGCGAACTTGCAAGGATGGGTTCGTTCAAGCGCCAGCGTGATGTCACATAATATGTCGATTCCAAGCACATCATGTCCACGCTCTGGGCGAGACGAGTGTGACATCACACACGTCACAGGAACATGACGTGTGCCGTCATGCCTCCGCCTACTGCAACCTCTCCTCAAGCGAACTGTCTAGAAATTGAGCACAAATCAAGGCGATGATCCATGCAGGGCACATACAGACTCGCGCTCGCTCAGGATATCTTACAATGACGGACATCACTGCGCAAATCACGGCCGTGACACGTGTGACGCGTCACAGCCTAATCACACCGATGGACCACGATGGAATTGACAAAGATGAAGTATTCAAGACATAAAAGCATACGAGGCGAATAGTCAGGCGGTAAGGATTACCTTGGATTATTTCTGGCTGCTCGCGCCCTTTTCGGCGGGTTTCGGAGCTTTGGTGACCAGTGTTGTGCTCCGGAGATTCGACATCTCTCGCATGAGCTACCGCGAGGCTCGTCAGATGCTCTCTGCAATGGTTGGCTCGCTCTCAAGCCGGATCGAACAGAACGAAGCTCTGACGAGGGAGCTGTCAGAACAGCTTCAGATCCTGTCCGCCAGTCAGGGACGCCTGAGCGTGGAAGGAGAGAATGCAGACAAGGAACGTTTGCTTGGGTTCATGCAGGACTGGATGGGGAATGTCAAACGGGTGATTGAGAAGGTCGATGGACTCCAGAAGAACCTCAGAAGCGTGGAGCAAGAGGTTCAGGAGATGCGTGGTCGGGTGAATCAACTGAGTGTTCCAGGAAAGCGAGCTGCGGACACTCCAGAGACGCCTGTTGGCGTTGTCACGGAAGACACACTCGCCAAACTATCACCTACAGAGAGGGGGGTATTGGAGCTTCTAGCCGGTGGTGCAAGAGCGGCCCCTGAGATAGGACGACTCGTAACGAAGTCACGGGAACACACAGCTCGGCTGATGAAGGCACTCTTCGAACAAGGTTTTGTTGAGAGAGAAGCGAACCGCCAGCCGTACGAGTATCGTCTCAACGACAAAGTGAGGGAGGTACTAGCGCCGACCGTACACCAAGAAGCTACTCCACCCGGACGCTAGGCACTCGCTCAGCCAGAGAGTAGCGCCAACGACTGGGAGAACCAGAACGGTGTAGTAGACCCCTATCGACGAGCCTGGAGAGGTAGGTTGCGACGGTCGTCAGGGGTATGGGTTCTACGTACAGTTGCTGATAGTGTCTCCTGACATCATCAGAGGAGAATGTTCTCTCTCGGAAGGCGTGAACCACAAGATCACGAACACGATCCAGTTTGGTGCGAGGATATTGAGTTGGATCACGATCTGTTGACAGAGGAGAGAGACCACCCATCAGTTCGGCATAGTCAAGGATTCTTGCAATTTTCTCTCGCGTGAGAGGACCATCAAGGGAAACCGTGTGTCGACAGCCTGAGTCATCATAGAATTCAATTCTAAGACGCTTGACTGCCAACGAGTCACACCCTCACAAAGAGTTGTGAAGGGCCTCCACATAAATCGGACTGTGCGTACCTTCGTTCGTATCACTTGGCAGTTTCCATGGGAAAATCGACGTATTCCAGCGGAAATAGAGGGGTCTGTGCCACTTCACTGAATGTGACCCAAATTCATGTCTTAAATGCGGCAGTGTGCCGAAGCCTTCCTGTATACAGATGGCTTTCACATATGATGGCAAACTGGAGTGAACGGCCCCTAACCCCTTGCTTTCCAGTGGAGTAACCCTTGATATTTCACGGCCTGACAGAGGGCTCTAGTGTCTCTACTACAATAATCTACATGACCCTCTTTATCCCAAAAATCCGCTTTTAACTTACGAGGATTCTTCTCTCACACCATCCATCCCACTTTGAGGAAACAGTGTTTCCATCGGAACCATAGGGGTGCGGGGGAGATCCCATTTCGTTCCAGCAAATTCCTATTTCCGGAGTTTTCCCGGTTTTTTTGTTGCAACTAGTCTCATTCCTTCGACAGCGATGATTATTACGAGTTCAAGTAGAAACACAGGGCTTACCAGTGGAGACGTTCTGCATGGAATCTGGAGATGTTCTTGAAGGCATCTTCAACAACTTCCTCACTGGAAGACAGCTTTTCATCAACCGAGAAGTGTTAAGGAACGATTACATACCGACCACGTTGCCGCACCGTGCAGAACACATTCAAAGACTCGGCGCTATTCTCGCTCCTGCTCTCAGTGGTTCCAAGATATCTAATCTCTTCGTCTATGGCAAGACAGGAACCGGCAAGACCATAGTTGCAAAGTTCGTGTTGGAGAGGTTGAAGAAGAAAGCCGAGGACGTCGGCGCTCCGGTTCGGATTTCGTACGTCAATTGTCGTATGGCCGGGAGTAACTATCGAGTGCTCGCTGATCTCTGTCGTTGCGTCGGGGTTGAGATTCCCTTCACGGGTTTGGCATTAGGTGAAGTCCTTGACAGATTCAGAACCGGTCTCAACACCGAGAGAATCGCTCTCATAGTTGTCTTGGATGAGATCGACGCTTTGGTCAAGGGTCGTCAAGACGATTCCCTTCTGTACGAGTTGACCAGAATCAATGAGGAGCTTGGGCAAAGTTGGATCGGGATAGTTGGTGTCTCCAACGACCTCCACTTCAAGGAGTTCCTTGACCCACGAGTGCTGAGTTCTCTAAGTGAAGAGGAAGTTGTCTTCAGGCCGTACCTTGCAAACGAGCTTTATGACATACTGCTTGACAGGGCCAAACTCGCATTTCCCGATGGAATCTTATCGGAACCGCCTCTCCGACTCTGCGCAGCTCTCGCCGCCGGCGAGCATGGCGATGCTAGGAGAGCTCTCGATCTGTTACGTGTGGCAGGAGAGCTTGCCGAACGCGAAGGCGCAGGTGTGATCGAGGAGGAGCACGTGAAACGCGCACAACACAAGATAGAGCACGACAGAGTCGCTGAAGTCTTGAAGTCACTGCCTGTGCATTCGAAAGTCGTGTTGGTCTGCGCGTACTTGGCGACTAATCATGCGCCAGAAGGGGTGATCACCGGTGACCTCTATGAGGTCTACCATGAGCTCTGCTCGGTCGCTGGTCTAGATCCGCTTACGCAGCGACGCGTCAGTGGCCTGGTGAACGAGCTTGATGTCATGGGAATTCTCAATGCGAGAGTCGTTAGTTTCGGCCGGTATGGTAGAACCAAGAAGATAAGGCTCGGAGTGTCGCCTAGAGTCATAGTTGAAAGCTATTCGGAGGATACCCTCGTCGGACGACTATTTGGTCAGGTGCCAAGGTCTCTTCAGAAACGCACGGCAACAACCTAGAGCTGTTGGCATAGACGACGGCCCATCAACACGCAATGGAATAGTCGAATCACGCAACAATCGCGCTTCCCTGGTTGCGGTCTCCTTCGACCGACTTGACTTCGATGAGGCCCGCATGGGGGTCGTTCAAGTCGACGGACTCGACTCAACTGAAGTAATTCTCAGACTACTCAAAGGAACGCGAACCGCCGTAATCTTCCTTTCAGGAGCTTCCTTCGCAGGATTCAACATCGTCGACGCACAACGACTTCACAACACGCTTCACATTCCCATCATCATTATCTCCCGAGAAAAGCCCGACAACGCGTCCGTCAAACGTGCACTCAAGAAGCACTTCACAGACTGGAAAACCCGATGGAAGTTGATACGCAAACTCGGGAGAATTCACGCGTTCGCACCGAAGCCTTCGGAGCAGCCGCTTCACTTTGAATCCGTCGGTATCTCGGCGACCCAGGCAAGAAGAATCATCCGGGCCTATTGTGTCACGTCGAGGGTTCCCGAGCCGATTCGGGTTGCCGGCATCATGGCAAAAGGACTAGCGCTCGCCGGACGTGAACTACCCACCCGTAGACAAGAAGTTGGTAACGCTGAGCTTCAGCGTCTGAAGGTTCACTACGGGGAGCAGACCAGGCGTCGGCACTAGGCCCATTTGCTGTTGATATTCTGTCTGCGCTTGCCATGCACCTGAGTTCACTATGAGTGTTCCTCGGTACTGCTCGTGGCCGAAAATGTGAATGTGCCCTGAATGAAATACGTCGGGCGGCTCGTCGATCACCAACTGGTCCACCGGCATCGGGGCGATAGATGTCCGGTTCCCGTACTCGGGAGCCAAGTGTCTACACCGCAGCTGAAGCTCCATCGCTCTCTCAGGTTTCTCGAAGCTCATGCCGGGTGCGCTCGTCAACAGGTCAACTAGACTTCGGCCATGATGCACCAAGAAACGTACTCCGTGAATTTCGACTTCACTTGGATTGCCGAGCCAAGTTATCGGCCTTGCCTCGTACAAGGGCTCAGCAAATTCCTTTGGGATCGCTGGTTGGGGAAGGGCCTGCCTTGCCGCGTCATGATCGCCAGGAACGACAATAACCTCGATGTGATCCGGGATCTGCTCGAAGAACTTGGCTGCAGATCTGTACTGCTCGTAGATGTCGCCGATGCTCAGCTCGTCTTCTTGGCGTGGGTACACTCCGATTCCGTCTACGAGATCTCCAGCGACTATCACGTACTTGGTTCGCTGGGCCACGTACACCTGTTGAGGGTTTCCCACCTCGCCGTTTAGCCAACGAATGGCCCGCCTGAAAGCGTCTTCCAAGAACTTCTTGCTACCAACGTGAACATCTGATAATAGGGCTGCATAGACCTCCTCCTTCGCTCCGCGGGGCTTTCGCTCCGGAATGTCTGGGAGTGTGATTCTCTCGGCGACGAGAAGGCTCCGGCTGCTCTTCACGGCTTCAATGCAGACAACTTGGTCCAATGGTGCCCTCAGAGCCATTTCGTAGAGCTGGCGGTCACGGTCGGTTTGGACCAGAACCTGTGCAGTGTCTTCGAGATCATCTACCGCCAGAAAGAGCCTGTTCTCTCGTTCGCGCTTCTCCATTATCATCGCGATGAACTTCACATGCTCATTCTGTTGGGCATTGAGAGCGTTCGATATCGTGCCCGCATCCTTCGCATCGCTCCTCCTATGCAGGATCTCGCGCATCTTCACAAATCGGTCTCGGAAGTGGAGCGTGAAGTCTTGCATTGATCCTCCGAAGATCGACGCATTCGAGGGATCCTTCAACACCTTTAGTTCGCTTTCAATTTGAGCAGCAACGGGAGCCCCGGCTCTGATGGGTTCGGAGATCCGGATCGTCTGAGCCGGAGGAAGCAGGTGGTTGAGAACCTGCTCCACAAGGTTGCGGTCAATCAGGCGCTGTCCAGTGGGCTGCTTCCTTGCGGCGGCGATCAGTTCGTCAGCTAGCTTGTCTTGGTCAAGACGGGTGCCTGAAGCTTGAACGAGTTCGAAGGCGTCTGTGCTAAGCTGCCATCCTGCAGAGACCACGCGCTCAACTACCCGCTTGAATTCTTCGTGGACCTGCATACGGGAGGCCTCTTGGGTCGAAATGTAGAAGCTCCTGCTACGGCCTCTACATCACGCTGGACGATCTTAAACGGCGTGGTAGGCTGTAATGATCACTTCATTAATCTGAATGGTCGTGGAACGAGTCATTGGTGTTGTGGTGGCTTGGATCTCCGTCGGCTCCAAAGAACGTCGGACGGAACATTCTTCGTGACTCTTCCCAAGGCCTGGGTTGTTAGGAACAAGCTTGAGAAAGGCGCCATTCTGAGCTTCACGGAGCGGAAAGACGGGAAGATCCTTGCTGAGCCCTATGGTGAGCAGGAACGGAAAATCGCCACGGTCACGTTGACGCCGAGCCCTATGTTGCGGCGAGAGATTGAGGAAAAGTACCTCCTCGGATATGACGTGTTTGAGATCGTTTCTCAGCAGGTCATACACTCAGAAACGAGGGAGACCGTGAGAAAGATCGTTCGAAGCCTAGTAGGCCTAGAGATTGTCGAAGAGGACACGAAGAAAGTGGTCATACAATGCCTCATCGAACCTTCCTTGCTCTTTCCTGACAGGATTCTGCGGAGGCTTCACTTGATCACACTCTCAATGCACAAGGACGCAGTCTCATCGTTTGTTCGTGGTGATTCAAGATTGGCGCATACAGTGGTCGAGCGCGATGAAGATGTTGACAGACTGTACTTCCTTCTTGTGCGTGTTGTCAGAGCTGCTCTGACGGATCCAGCGATCGCTGAGAAGCTTGGCACGAGCGCCATAGATTGCCTCGATCACAGGATCCTCGCCAGCTTTGTCGAGAACTTTGCAGACTACGCAACAGACATCGCAGAGAGTACATGGACTCGGGCGACGGGGAGGGACATGGACAGTACGATCCGAAGCATCGAGAAGGCTGGCGGTATTCTCAATCGTATGCACAAGGACGCAGTTGAGGCAGTCTTCACTCGAAATCTTGCACTTGCCGAGGAAGCGACAAGTCTCTACAAGGACGCGGCTACGAGCATCAGAACGGCCGAGCGGGGCTTGGTCAATGCGAAGCCTGAGACGATCGATCGGCTGGCAACCGTTGTGTCAGCACTCAAAGCTATGTCAGAAATAAACGTCGACATTGCCGACTTGGCCGTCACCCGATAGATCGTCGCCGCCGGCCCTTGCTCGGACGTCGTCGTTTGTCTTGATGCATCGCCAGATAGTACAGTGCGGAGATCGTCTTGGCATCTTGGATCTTCCCCCGCTCGACCGCTTTCAAAGCCTTATCCAAATACATGGCCTGGACAGTGATGAACTCGTCCTCAGCTGGCCTCGCCTTCGTCGGGACGAGTTGGCTCGCAAGGAAGAAGTGAATCTTCTCCGTGCTGTAGCCGGGCGCTAGATAGCAAGAGAACAGTCTCGTGAAACGCCCTGCCGCATACCCGGTCTCCTCAATCAGTTCCCTCTTTGCACATGCAAGAGGGGCCTCGCCTGCTTCGAGCGTTCCAGCAGGGATCTCCATCATGCGTCTGCGGGCAGCGGTCCTGTACTGCTCGACAACGAGAAGTTTCCCGTTGTCCAAGATAGGGACGATTGCGACGGCCCCCGGATGTTCTACGATCTCCTTAGTGGTTTCTCTGCCGTCCCGCAGCCTGACTGTGTCCACGTGCAACATCAGAAGTTTTCCACTGTAGACGCTCTGAGTTTTGATCGTCACTTCGCTCATAATGCTCTCGCGCGCCTCTCATTGAGAGCCGATATAGCCTCGACCATATGGAAGTGACTGTCGGGTACAACGGGTACGCCCGCAAAAACCACCCAGATAAAGTACAGTAGTACTTCCTGCGTTGGGCAGAAAGTCGCCCTAGGCGTCCTATGCGTGCAGCCAGAGCAGGTACGATGCTCGGCCCTTGCAGTGGGAGCACCTGCACGCGGGGGTTGGAATGAATTCGGCTGGGATCCATGTCTCAAGCAGGTGTGATCGGCTTTCAAGGCCACAGTTTGTGCAGAAGACGCCTTCCAGCGTCCATGCAAGCCTTTCCGACCCGCATTCGCAGGTTCCTTGTTCGAACTCCAGATCGGCACTTGATATTCTAATAGTTCGCTTGATGAATTTGGTTCGGTAGTATCGTCGTCGTTTCCACATCAGGTAGCATTCGTGAGAGCAGACGCGTCGTGGTCTGCCGAACGAGTAGGGGATCTCTTTCCCGCAGACGACGCATGCGTTCTGGGCCATGGACGGTCTCTCGTTATTCTGTTCGACTTAGCAGGCTAGGATGTCAAGTGTGTCTTAAGCCTATTCGAGCATTCGCGAAGGCTTAGATGGTCGCTTAGTTTCGGAGAGTACGTAACCCTCTCGTTCGTATCAAGCCATGCGACCGTAACATCTTCATTGATCTCTACTTTAGGGTCAAGAAATCTCACACAAACCAATACATCCGCTCATATCGTTTGAGCGGATACCAAACAGGATCATTGAAAGCGTTTCAAAGGCTTCGACAGGAAGCCCAGCGGAGCTGTTGCAGAGAACGACATTTATGCGTGGCAAGCATCCGGTCGTGGTAGCCCGGGTTGCCGAGCCAGGTACGGCGACAGAGCCTGAGCGCATCGGTGCGCTGGGCGTTGAACCTCGAGATCGCAAAGAATCGGACCAAGCAAGCTGTTGGTCCTCTGGGCCGCGTGGGTTCAAATCCCACCCCGGGCGCTTTCGCTCTGACAAGCCCACCTGACCGTATGGGCGACCTTTTCGCGGGGAGATCTTTGAGGAGTTACAGACCGTATAGTAGAAGGGCTTTGTATTCTTCTCGCTTTGTTGAAACTGCAGGAGGCGCAGCAATTGCTGTCTCAAATTCTCCCGCGCGCCAGAGCGGCTTTCGTAAACCCATAATGCTTTAGAGAGACGCGAGGTTCTCGCTAGAACAGGAAAAATCATGTCACTCATGGGAACTATACTGCAAATAATCGTGAGCGTGATTATCATATCGCCGATTCTCTGGCTTGTAGGTCGCTCGATGGTTGGCGGCGCGAAGGCAAAATTCACCGACGCTATCTGGATCGTAGTCTTGGGGATTATCATCAACGTGATCCTTGGGACATTCGTTCATGGCGCAATAGGGTTCATAGTGACCCTGATAGTGTGGATAGCACTGATCAAGCACTTCTTCGACGCGGGCTGGGGCAAAGCAATACTCATCGGCATAATCGCAATAATCGTTCTGATAGTCATAGCATTCGTGCTCGTATTCCTAGGCATCGCCGGCATAGCCGGACTTGGCGGTTTGGGTGGCCTAAGCGGTCTAGGCGGTTACTGAACTCACTCACGTACTACAATCTCTCCCTTTCTTTCTTCTCTGCTATGCTCCACTCTGCTCCATAACGAACCAATAAGAAAAAATCTGGGCAAATAGATCACCCGTGCAGCATCGTCAAGAAGTGGGCTATGCGTGAGACTAGTGACTGCTGAAGAACTTCATTACGCTAATGCCGCAGTGATCGAGGGAACGCTACAGATGCTAGAGGATGAGCTTCCCGAACAAGATTAGATCTTTCATTGTTACGATGCCGACGAGTGTGCCGTCTTTGCCTACGATTGGCAGGTGGCGTATGTTGTTCTTCCGCATGTGTGCGTAGGCTTCTTCCACTGGTGCCTGCGGAGTGCATGTCACTGCAGGGCTCTTCATGACATCTTTCACGAGCTTGTGATTCGGGTCGAGCCCGGATGCGGTGCACCTTATCAGGTCGCTCTCGGTCACTATGCCAACGACTTTCTCCCGCTCAACCACGACCACGCAGCCTATCTTTCTCTCAAGCATGGTCTTTGCCGCGTCGACTAGATGATCGTCAGGTTTGGCGGTCGCAACTTCCTTGTTCATGATCTCCTCGATCTGGTCGAGAATTCTGGGGAACATGTTCTAACCGTACGGTGGGAGTTGAGCATCAGATGATAAATGTGTTACCAAAGCCGCCGTACGGTGTGGTCGCTCGGTTGAGGAAGGCACTACGAGCTAGCGTGCACCGAGGGCTTTCCCTTCGAGGTAGTCTTCCGCATCCATCGCCGCACGACACCCGTCCCCGGCCGCCGTGATTGCTTGTCTGTAATGGAAGTCGCGTACGTCGCCGCATGCAAAAACGCCTTCCACACTGGTGGCTGTCCCTTGGCGGGTGACAATGTAGCCTTTCTGGTCCAGCTCGATTTGGCCCTGGAATATGGCGGTGTTGGGTTGGTGGCCTATCGCGAGAAATACGCCGTCACACTTCAACACATCCTGTTTGCCCGTCTTGACGTTCCTGACGCGAACGCCCTCGACTTTCTGTTGCCCGAGAACCTCCTCGACAACGGAGTCCCAGACGAACGAGATCTTGGAGTTCTTGAAGGCGCGATCCTGCAGGATCTTGCTTGCGCGGAGCGCATCGCGTCGATGGATTATCGTCGCGTGATTGACGAACTTTGTGAGAAACATTGTATCCTCAAGGGCGACGTCGCCGCCCCCGATAGTGACGGTGTCTTTGCCACGGAAGAAGAACCCGTCACACGTGGCGCAACTGGATACCCCCTTACCACGAAGGCGCGATTCGGAATCGACCCCCAACCATTTGGCGGAGGCCCCGGTCGCAATGATCACGGCATTTGACTCGTATATCTTGCCAGCGGCGTTGATCTTGAATGGGCGTGTTTTGAAATCGACGCTTGTCGCGTCGTCTTGTATGAATTCTGCACCAAACCGTTCGGCCTGTTTCCTCATGTGCTGAATGAGATCCGGCCCGAGGATTGGTTCCTCAAAACCTGGAAAGTTCTCTACCTCGGTGGTGAGCATGAGCTGGCCGCCGGGTACTACACCGGCGATTACGAGCGTCTTCAGCATGGCACGGCCGCAGTAAACCGCTGAGGTAAGTCCTGCGGGTCCAGAACCGACTATGATCACGTCATAGACCAATGTTTCCACCTCGACTCTGCCTACTGGCCAATCGAGAGTTCGCGAGTTTCGTCTATTAAGGTCACGGCTTCACGACGAGCCTCTTGACGAAATCTGGTCCACTTGGGGTTTCATTGTTCTCAAACGCTGCCACAAGGCGGCCGCAGCGTCTTGGCCCATCCTCTGTGCACCCATCTCATCGAGCGTAGTGACGGTTCGGTCCCTCATCACAATCTTCCCGTCAACGATCATCGTTCGGACATCGTGACCGTTCGTCGTGTTAATCAGATGCCCAACGACGCTGTCCGGGTTGAGGGGAGTCGGAAGGAGTTCTGGCTTGATTACGATCAGGTCAGCTCTCTTTCCACACTCTATTGAGCCCAACTGTTTCTCTAGGCCGTAGAGTTCGGCGCCTCTGATCGTTCCCATCTCAAGGATCTCGTATGCGTCTATTGCATTCGGATCCTTCGTGACAGAGCGGTGGATCAGGTAAGCGGCTCGCATGTTCTCGAAACCGTCGAAGATGTAGCCGTCATTTCCCAATCCGACACGAATTCGCCTTCTGAGCATGTCCGGAACTCGGGCCGTGCCCACTGCGTTGAGCATGTTACTCATTGGGTTGTGAGCAACCTTTGCCCCGGACTTCGCCACGATGTCCAATTCACTATCATTCAGGTGAACACAATGGGCGAGAACAACATCCGGAGCGAGCAAACCAACATCACGAAGCCTCTCAACCGTGCGTTTCCCGTAGCGTTCCATGTTGTGTTGCGGATCCCCCAGACCCTCCGAAGTGTGAATCGTGATCGGTACAGAATACTTGCTCGCGAATTCTCGGACTGACCGCATCAACTCATCCGTCACTGTAAAGGACGCATGTAGGCTGAAGAGCGGCAGAATCCTCGATCCTTTCGCTCGCCTCATGCTTGTGGCGAAGCGAACATTCTCTCGGACGCCTCTCTCTCCTTCCGCCTTCGAGTGTCTCTCCGTCGCTTCGAATGCGAGGAGGCCTCTGATTCCAACTTCGTCCACCGCTTTCGCGATTCTATCCAGAACGCCCTCGATTGAATTGGGTCCTGAGAACGTGTCCGCGAAGGTGGTCGTGCCCGTTTTGAGGAATTCCAGACATGCGACGAGTGCGCTCGCATACGCATCATCAAACGTGAGGCACTCGTCAACCGGCCACCAAACCCGCTGAAGGATCTGCGTGAAATCAGATGGCGGAGTGATGTTGAGCTTCGCACCTCGAAGAAGAATGCCATAGAGGTGAGTGTGGCTGCAGATGAGCCCGGGCATCACTATGCCGCCAGACGCATCGACTATTTCGTCAACCTTCGAATGTCTTGTGATCTCGTTAGTCTTCCCAATGGCTCTGAACCTTCCATCCTCTATGATTATCGAGTGGTCGGAAAGTATCCGCTGGCGCGGATCCATAGTGACGATTATGCCGCCCTTCACCAGGATCGATGTCATGACAGCTTCCTGTGGACTAGCTTGGGCGCTCAGGCTAATGATCTTAACCTTAACAAGCGTAAAGATACATCTCTAACAGTCAGAACCGCCATACTTTCGACGTTACTCGAGATAGAATCCTAGTTGGAAGGTAAGCCATGTCGTCTCTTCTGATCAAGAATGGAACGTTGGTTCTTGAAGACAAGACCACTCATGCGGACGCTCTAATTAAAGACGGGAAGATCACAAAGATCGCCAAGAACATCACGGCGACCACCGATGAGGTCGTCGATGCGCAAGGGAGGTTTGTTCTGCCGGGCGTTGTCGACGCGCACGCGCACATAGGCGACCCCAATTTCACTCAACGAGAAGACTTCACAAGCGGAACACAGGCCGCAGCCGCTGGGGGCGTCACCACGATTGTGGATATGGTGCTCAAGACCCCTGTGGACAGCCCACAGGCGGTGAAAGAGAAGATCGACAGAGGGTCTCGACATGGAATAGTGGATTTCTCTCTTCATGCAGGAATGATGAACTCATCGAACTTGGCAAACGTTGGAGCGCTGACTCAACTTGGAATCTACTCCTTCAAAGGCTTCATGTGCGCTCCCTACTTGATTGACAAAGGGACACTCGAGGCTCTGATGAAGGAGACTGCACAATTCCGCGCGATCACCAATGTCCATGCGGAAGATGAGGAGCTCAGCCAGCAGCTTACTGCAGAGCTGAAGAGGGCTAATCGCGTGGATCCGATCGCGCACAATGAATCAAGACCCAATGCCGTCGAAGAGAAAGCCATCAAAGATGCGGTCGGTATTGCACGGGCGACTCGAAGCAAGCTTCACATCTCACACATGTCCACGAGCGAGGGCGTGCATTTGATCGCCTCTGCCAAGCGAGAGAAGGTGAACGTCACAGCTGAGACATGTCCTCACTATTTGTCGCTTACCAGAGCGGATGTGCTGAAGCTTGGACCGTACCTGAAGATGAACCCCCCGCTGAAGACGGAGGCTGATGTGCTTGCGCTCTGGCGTGGATTGGCTAACGGAACAGTTGACATGATTACATCGGAACACGCACCAGGAGAGGCCGATGAGAAAGAGATCGGATGGGAGAACATCTGGGACGCTTGGGGCGGAATCCCTAGCATAGAAACGATGCTTCCCATCGTGCTGAGTGAAGGGGTCAACAAAGGTCGCATTACCATAGGGAAGGCCGCGAAGGTGCTGTCCGAGAACCCTGCCAAGCGGTTTGGACTGTACCCCAAGAAAGGACACATCGCGGTCGGCGCCGATGGAGATTTCGTGATCGTTGATTTGTCGGTGGAGAAGAAAGTGAAAGCCAGTGACCTACACTACAAAGTAGGCTGGACTCCATACGAAGGGTGGATTTTCAAAGGCTGGCCGACAGTCACAATACTTCGCGGACAAGTAGTAGCGAAGGAAGGCCAGATCTTGGCGAAAGAAGGGTCGGCGCGATTCGCTCCAATGAAAATGGAAGCGAAGAGAAGATGATATCACTAATCGTGCTCGCAGCCGGCAAATCAACCCGGATGAAGGAGAACAAGCTGCTCCTCAAGCTCAATGGTGATACGCTAATCGAACATGTTGTCAAGGTCGCAAAGGGATCGAACGCGGACGAAGTAGTCGTTGTGCTCGGATACGAGGCCATGAAGATCAAGGAGCACCTTGCCAAGATCGGCTGCAAATTCGCGATCAATGAGAACCACATGAAAGGACAGAGCGAAAGCGTGAAGGTTGGATTGTCAGCAATTTCCAGTAACGCTGAAGCTGTGATGATTCTTCCAGCTGATGTTGCTTTGATTGAACCAGAATCCATCAACAGAGTCGTAGAGGAGTACACGAGATCTAAGAGCAGAATTGTGATTGCATCGCATCAGCAACAGAGCGGTCACCCAATCCTCTTAGACAGAACACTCTTTCCTGAAGTCTCGGAAATAGATGAGGACACGCAAGGACTCAAAGCCGTGATCAATCGCCACCGAGCCGAAATAAATTACGTTGAAGTAGACACAGAGAACGTGCTGACCGACATCGACACCAGGGAGGAATTCGACAAACACTTCCGGAGAACCGCCTAGCATCATTCAACTTGAAGCAGACGATCAGTCCATTAGGAGCCCTTTGCGGTTGGGCGCACTTGGTTTAAATTCGGCATACTGATTAGCCATCCGTGCGTTTGGCGTCGATTCATTCGCCAACAGGAGGGTCTTGAGACGCGCGAGGTCTTCGAAACAATCAGCAAGCTTGTGAATGAAGGGAAGACCTTCGCAGTCGCCACCATAATCAACCACACTGGTTCTGTGCCAAGGCGCGTTGCGAAAATGATCATCCAATCCGACGGTACAACTGAGGGCACAATTGGTGGGGGATGCGTTGAAACGGAAGTGGCGGCTCAGGCCCTCAAGCTTCTCAAAGAAGGAGAGAAGGGCGTACACGTAAGCAGCTACAATTTGGTCGAGGAAGAGTTCGACGGCGTCGGGATGAATTGTGGAGGCAAGATTGACGTGGCGATAGAGATCATAGAACCTACTCCGAAACTCGTGATAATCGGAAGCGGCCATCTGGCACAGGCTCTCAGCCGGATTGCGAAAATGCTCGACTTTGACGTAGCCGTGGTGGATCCGATGGTCAAGAAGGAGAGCTTCCCAGAAGCCACAGAGGTTGTCGCCGAATTTGCGGACAAAGGCCTTCCAAAGATCCACGTCGACCAGTCGACATACATCGTCATACTCACTAGACACAAGGACGATGTCCCGGCGCTCAGAAGCTCGCTCAAGACAGGCGCAGCATACATTGGAATGATAGCAAGCCGAAGACGCGCCGCGCTCGTCTTCAATCAAGTGATGAAGAAGGGTGTCACGGAAAAGGACTTGGAGAGGGTTTACTCTCCCGTCGGTCTGGGCATAGGCGCTGACACGCCAGAAGAGATAGCCGTCAGCATTCTAGGGGAGATAATCAAGATTAGGAAACTGGGACGGGAACACGAGGCATCTTCGAAGAGGCTCCGATTCTCCGAGATCAAGACAGTCGGCAAATGAATGCGCAATGCTCGCATTCGATGGGCGTGACACTGCATGGCTGTCGGAACGTTTGTCGAAAAAGAGCACCAACCCACAATGAGAGAAATATCCAACTCGGTAGGCTCGAAGAAGGATTTATGGGACAGCCTAGAACGTTTCGTCGCAGAGAATTACCGAACCAAACGCGACTTTGCCTTCTATGGAAAGAACTACGGATGGGCTGTGCGTTTCCGAAAAGGAGGCAAAGCACTGCTTTCCATGTATCCCGGGGAAGGCAGTTTCACCGTACAGATTGTTCTTGGCGAAACTTCTGCAAGTAAAGCCTCAAGTCTAAGGCTCGGCAAGAATGCGAAGAACGTGCTTGAAAACGCACGCCAGTTTCCCGAAGGACGCTGGCTCTTCATAAGAGCCAGCTCGAAACAAGACATTCGCGACATCCAGCAGCTGCTGCTTCTGAAAACGTCCGGACCGCAGATTTAACACAGTTCTTCCTACGAAACACCTGTTAACAACGAGCAACAATAGGGGATAGCGGGCGAAGAAGAATGGTTTCGTTTGAAGGATTTGGTTTGGTATTCGACATCACGCCCATTATTGTTGGCATCGTAGTGATCGTATTTCTGGCGGGGATCAAGATCAACAACCAGTGGGACACCGCTGTAATCTTCCGGCTGGGCAATTACAACCGAATGCACGGCTCCGGGTTGTACTATTTGATCCCCTTCATTGAGAGGCGTATCATTGTTGACGGTCGCGTTCGGACGACCACATTCACCGCGGAACAGTCGCTTACAAGAGACAATGTGCCTGTCTTTGTTGATGCGGTTCTCTTCTGGCGTGTCAAGATTCCATCGGACGCGATCATTGCGGTTCAAGACTACGAAGGGAGCATACTGAAAGCCTCGATGACCACACTCCGTGACACCATCGGGAGAACTGAACTCGCAACGATGCTCTCGGACAGGCAGCAATTGGACAATATCCTTCAGCAAACGATAGAGAGCAAGGCAAAGCTGTGGGGCATCGATGTGCAGTCTGTCGAAATCAAGGACGTGAAGATACCGAAAGAACTGGAGGATGCCATGAGTAGGCAAGCCCAGGCCGAACGTGAACGACTGGCCAGGATTTCCTTGGGTGATAGTGAAATACAGATCGCCAAGAAATTTGAGGAAGCAAGCAAAGTCTACGTGTCGAATCCTGAGGCGATGCGACTTCGTGCCATGAACATGCTCTACGAAGCCGTGAAGCAGAAGGGCACATTCATCATTGTCCCAAGCGAAATCGTTAGCCAGATGGGTTTCAGCAGCGTGCTAGGAACGGTTGGTTTCGCACAAGCACAAGCAAACAAGGATGAGAAGAAGGAGAAGTAAGCACTAGGCCGCACTACCGTCAATGATATTCAGTGTCCGGCAACTATGAATGCTGTCACGGAGTGCACCTGTTTCGTTAAATCCAGATAGTTCGACCGCAAATACGAGAGGAACCATCCGGGACTAATCTCTGAGGATAGGGAGCGTCATGCACCGTGGTCCGCCATATCCTCGGATGAGCTCGGCTCCCTCGATTTCTATGAAATCAACGCCATTTTCTAGGAGTGCTCGTTTCACTCGCGCGTTGCCTGCGTAGCCGATTGCTTTGCGAGGAGCAATAGCTATGACATTCGTGGCGCGTCTTTGCCTCTCGTAGTCTGTGACCTCTACGACTCTCATTCCGTTCGCACTTAGAAACTGAACAAGCTTCAAGCGTTTCTTGAGCCGACGATTCTCGAAAAGGGAAGAGGTGCGCCTGAGAGATTGCTTGTGGACTACGGCTAGGTCTCGGTCAACAATCATCATGGTTCCGTCCAAGTGGATCACTGAAGATGGCAACGGAACTGCAAGCAGTCTATGCAACCCCGATCGGGTTCCTCTAGTGAGCAATTCTCGAAGGCCCGTTTGATTTGTCCTGTTTCCAACACCGAGAAGTAATGTGTCGTCGTCAAGGAAGATCAGATCTCCGCCTTCAATCGTGGCGGGCGCGATTGTCTTCATCAGCAACGGGACGGCAAGTTTTCGCAATGCTGCTTCGACGATTCCCGTCTCGTTTCTCCTCACAGGATTCTTCATTCTGGCGAGAATGTATCCTGCTCGCGTGACGGCCGCCGTGTCTCGGACGTAGACCAGATTGGGCGATCGGTGAATGGAATCGAGCAACGGATGTTCTCGCAACAATTGAGTGGGCAAGACGACGTTGACTCCTTCAGAACGGAGAGAGTCGACAAAACGCTCATGATCAGCCCGAAATTGCACTGGTCGATGGCGTCCGCGAACAGAAATCTGTCATGTGTTGTTGGGCCGACGAGCTCAAGCTCTTTGCCTGGCATGTGCATAAGTACTATGCGTAATCTGCCGTATTCGGAGTAACAGAATCCCAACTTCACCTGACCCTCCTGGGAAATGTGGCTGTTTCTGTTTGTCGAAAAGCTATAAGCCATGCCTCCGTTTTGCTCGTTGGTTTCTTACTAGCGGTGACTCGACCATGGAAAAGAAGATTGAGAAGAGAATCAACGTCCTTTTGACGTTCGATGTGGACGCTGATAGTTCGGTTCGAGGCCCTTATAGCGGGCGTCCTGATGAGCCTGTCGCACGTTCCAAAGGACAATTTGGCCCGAAGGTCGGCCTTCCTAGAATCCTGAATCTGCTTGACAAGTACGCAATCAAGACGACTTTCTTTGTGCCCGGGTGGACAGCCGAGACCTATCCCGAAAACGTGAAGGAGATTGTGCGACGCGGTCACGAGGTAGGAGTTCACGGCTACAAACATGAGAACTTGGCCCAGCTCAACTCGCAGAAAGGTGAAGTTGAGATCTTCAGAAGATCGATCGATCAGGTGGAGGCTTTGGTTGGTCAGAGGCCGGTCGGTTTCAGAGCGCCAGATTGGGAATTCAGCCCGTACACGATGGAGAATCTGATGAAGTTCAATTTCATGTACGATAGCAGTCTCATGGACAGTGAGGAACCATACGTAGTCAAGTCGAGCGGGATAGTGGAGCTGCCGGTCGCTTGGTCATGGGACGACTGGGGCCAATTCGAAGTGCACCGGAGGTCACCCAGCGTGGTCCTTAACGGATGGATCCAAGAGTTCAACGCGCTCTACGCGGCGAGAATGCCATACTTCAATCTCACAATGCATCCTCAGACGATTGGGAGGGCGTCAAGAATCGCGATGCTTGAGGTTCTCATAAAAGACATGAGGAAAAGGAGAGGCGTCCGATTCCTCCGGTGCGTAGACCTCGTGAGAGAAGTACTCTCATGACATCCAAATAGGAATCGTGTCCCCGCCAAACATCTGCACACGGTTCACGTGGAAAACCGTCGTTCGTGCTGCGCTCGAAGACAAGACCCTGCTGGAGGAATGATTTACATGTCCTTCCGCTTTGAGACTCTGTCCGACGAGCCATGGATATCCCTGGTGTGCTTGTTTCAGTGGTGCTCGCGCTTACTGCTGCGCAGGGCTTGAAGATGCTGCTCATCGCAATTCGTCATCACCAGCGTCTGCGTCTTGAAGACATCGTCGTGACGGGCGGTATGCCTAGCGCGCATTCCGCAACTGTAACTGCTCTTTGTCTATCTATCCTTTGGACAGAGGGATGGCGAAACCCGATATTCGTACTGTCCGCCGTTCTTGCAGTGGTTGTCATTCGCGACGCGTTAGGTGTACGTCGGACAGCGGGCGAGGAGGGAAAGACGATAAACAGTATCATTCGTTTGGTGCATGTAAGGACGCCCCCTGTGCACTACTCACTGGGCCATACACCAACCGAGGTTGCGGTGGGCATCGCCATAGGAGCACTGGTCGCGCTTGGCGTTGCGGCGGTCGGCATCATCTAGAGGAAGACGTTTGAGGGTAGGCATCCGAACCACAAATTGCAGAAGCATTTGTGATCATAACCCGCGCTTTTGTGGAAAGCTTCAAATCTGCAGTCTTCTGTGCGCCGGAACCAAGCAACTGCCATTGATGTTGGAGCTAATCTCTATTGGTTTCTAAGATAGCCGAGAATGTTGTGAACCAGTCCCTGCGGATAAGAGAAGATGATGTTGTTCACATAACCGCGTCCAGACACATGTTGGATCTGGCTGAGGAGGTCGCTATGGGATGTCGCAGAGCGGGGGCAGAAACCACTACGCTCTATTGGAGTGAGCCTGTCTGGTACTCGTCAATACTTGAACTGCCACTAGATTGGCTTCGTGGAGCTTCAAAGACCGACCTTGCGCTTCTCGACATCGCGACTGTAAACATAAACCTGGCTGCAGCAACCGACCCCGCGCAAATGGCCAAGATTTCACCAGAAAGACTAGCGGCGAACAGTGAAGGCGCGGACTATTCCTATCGAGAATACGCCGAACGCAAACCCAGAACCGCAAACCTAGCATTGCCATTAGTGACTCCACAGCGAGCCCGATCATATGGGTTCTCATATTCTGCTTGGAAGCGGGCAACTGAGAGTGCGTTGCGTGCAGATTACACCAAGATATCCGCTGCCGGCTTGAAGCTTCGCCAACTCTTTGACGACGCTCACGAAGTTCACATCACCTCCAGGAACGGCACTGATCTCAAGTTCCAAATGGCAGGCCGGAAATCCTTGGTCGACGATGGCGTCATCGATGATGACGATCTCTCATCCGGCAATTACCAAACCACGCTGCCCGCAGGCCATATCGACATAGCTCCTGACGAAAACAGTGCCAACGGGATTGTTGTTTTCGATCTTCCGGTTACCTTAAGGGGCAAACTCATTCAAGGGCTCTCTTGGTCCTTTGAGAACGGGCAGATCAACAGATTCACGGCTACAAAGAACGCTGACATGGTTGTCCCGATGTGGGAGAAGGCAACGGGTGACAAGAGTAGATTTGGATTGTTCGGAATCGGATTCAACTACGCCGCAAAGACAGGTTTCATGAACGACACGATAGCATCAGGTGTGGTAACGTTTGGTGTAGGCGACAACAAGACAATCGGAGGACAAAACGTGAGCACTTTCGCGTTCCAAGGGGCACTGAAGAAATCGACAGTAGACTTTGACGGGCGCACTGTAGTATCAGAAGGCAAACTCAAGACCTAGCCGTCTTAGTAGCAGCTTCAGTCAAATACCTTCCCAGTAGGCTATGGTGGACCATGAAGAGAACAGAGATATTGGATTTCTGCGACAAATGGTTACCCGCTTGGGAGAGAAACAGACCAGAAGACTTGATTGGATTCTACTCGGACGACGCCTTATACATCGACCCCGCAAACAAGAAAGGGTTGAAGGGCCGCGACCAGATCTTTCCCTACTTCAAGAAGCTCCTCGCAGCAAACCAGAACTGGAAATGGGAGTCAGTCGAGACGTTTCCTACAGATACTGGCTTTGTTGCAAAGTGGAAGGCCACAATTCCCGTTGGAACAGAACTGATAACGGAATACGGTATGGATATCGTCGAAATAGAACGTGGAAGAATAACGAGGAACGAAGTCTATTTCGATCGTTCGAGTGTCCTCGAGGCATTGAGAAAACTGAAATCCACGAGATATTGAGGAACTAGTTCGCTGTCGGGCCTCTGCAACAACCCTTCCGGTCGCCCAGCTTCCTCTGTTTAGGGCAAGTGGATTAACTTACGTGGAGTTCTTGGTTGAGCGGAATCTAGCGTCTTCGAAAGTGTTAAGACAATTCAGAGGATGCATTCCACAGAATACGGGTGACATCTTTCATGTTCACATTGGAGTCGAAAGAGGCTATTGAGGACCTAGTTGTTGGGACTACGATCTTGGGCACTGGGGGTGGCGGAAGTCCTCAAGTCGGAAGAGAAATTCTCGAGTCAGACCTGAAAGCCGGACGGCAACTCAGAATTGTGAATCTAGATGAGATTTCAGACGAGTCTCTGCTTGTGAGTCCGTACTATATTGGCTCGGTGGCACCTGATGTAAGACCAAGCAAGAAAGTGACGATCGCTGACCCTTTCGCCTTGGCATTGGCGTCAGTTGAGCGTTACTTTGGGCGTAAGGTTGCTGCAACAGCCGCAACCGAGCTTGGAGGAGGAAACACAGCCGCGGCGTTGCATGTTGCCTCTCAGTTGGGCATTCCGATGGTGGACGGGGACCTGCTCGGTCGAGCCGGACCTGAGCTTCACCAGAGTACCACCCATGTGTTCGGAGAGTCGATGGCACCATCTGTCGTCGTGAGCGAAACAGGCAATGTCGTATTCATTGAACGCTATGCCGACATCGACGACTACGAGTCGCTCGCCCGATACGTCGCTGTGCTTGCAGGTGGGCATGCCGCAGTCATCGATACACCTCTAACGAAATCCACAGCTTCCAAGATTCTGATCAAAGACACGATTTCTAGGTCCATAGCTGTAGGGAAGGCTGTTAGACAGGCTCTACAGGACCGCCACGACCCCGTCGATGCAGTCCGAAATATTCTCGGCGGATGGCTACTGTTCAGAGGTACCGTGGAGAAGTACGAGTGGAGAAACGAGAAGGGTTTTCTGTTCGGTGACGTAACCTTGAGCGGAAACAAAGAATGGCAAGGTCAGAGTCTTCGTTCATGGATAAAGAACGAGCACATCTTTGCTTGGCTAGGCTCGAAACCAATCGTGATGCCTCCCGACCTGATCATGTTCCTGGACCACAGCGGACACGGGATCACGAACGATGCCCTCAAGTCAGGACTTGAAGTATCCGTAGTCGCTGCGAAGGCTCCGGAAGTCTGGCGAACTGCCAAGGGATTGGAGTTCTTCGGACCGAAACGCTTTGGCTTTGATTTCAACTACGTTCCAGTGGAGCGTTTGATTGAATCGCTGAGTCGATAGTCTTATAGGCTGATCGACAGTCGGACTATCTTTTGAGGAACTACCAAGTTGTCACAGGTTAAGCGCAATCTCTGGAAGCTCGTCGCAATTGTCATAATTGTTATTGTCGTCGCGGCAGGAGCTCTGGGATATTACTACCAAACTCAACAGAAACCGTACGTTCCGAAAATCGTTACCTATGCGGTCATTTCAGAAATGGTGACGGCTGATCCTAGCACCGAGTTTTCGAATTCGATCATGACCCTAAGTAACCTGTATGAACCTCTGATCTGGTATGATCCCTCGCAGTCGCCGCCTTTCGTCCCTGCATTGGCGACCAGCTGGGAATCATCCAACAACAGCCAGACTTGGACGTTCCATTTGAGGCAGGGCGTGAAGTTCCACGATGGAACACCGTTCGACGCAACCGCAGTGAAGTACTCGATCGAACGCACAATGACGTTGGGCCAAGGTGCAGCTTTCATTTGGGGTCCAGTTAGCAAAATCAACGTACTTGATACGTACACAGTTCAGTTCATATTGACCTCTCCGACGCCGCTCGACGTTATTGCGAGCGCCAGTTATGGCGCGTGGATCATGAGCCCCAACATCGATAACTTGGCAACGGCGGCGGGCTTCACCGACGCCTCAGCTTGGTTCAATGCAGGCCATGACGCGGGAACCGGGCCGTACATGCTAACCAAATGGGATCCACAGAATGAGATCGTAATGGACAAATTCGCAGACTACTGGGGTGGCTGGAAAGACGATCAATTTGACAAGGCCGTCATCAAAGTTGTGCGAGACGAAACCGTTCAGGAACAGATGATCAAATCTGGCGAGGCACAGGTCGTACAACAGGTACCATTCGCTGACATACCAAGCCTCCAAGGAGACGCAAACGTGAAAGTATACACCAGTCCTCAATACCAGAATCTACTCGGCTTTTTCAACAACAAGAAATTCCCATTCAACAATACACTGGTCAGACAAGCCGTTTCCTATGTTATCCCATATGACCAGATTATCACGGGTGTGCTCCATGGGTTCGGGAGTCAATCAATCGGGCCGATACCTTACGGAATGCCCGGGCACTTTGACGACCTTCCTAAGTACACGTACGACCTGAACAAAGCCAAGCAGCTTCTGGCTCAGGCTGGCTATCCGAATGGCGGATTCAAACTGCTCTTGACCTATATGACGGGCGACACGAGAGAGGAGGGCACTGTGGAGATGATCAAATCCTCCCTCAAAGACCTCAACATTGAACTTGACATCAGAGCGATGACATGGACCGAACAATGGAGCCTAGCACAAGGTGACCCCTCGAAGGCCCAGGACATATTCGTAATGTACTGGTGGCCAACTTTGTTGTCACCATACGATTTCCTTCTTAACCTGTTCCACAGCGAGAGTTCGGTTATCTTCAACTTGGGATACTACTACCACCCAGACGTTGACAGCGTGATCGATCAAGGCTATGCATTGGAAGGATCCGATAAGACTCAAGCATTTGGTTTGTACAAGCAGGCTCAGAAGATGGTGATTGACGATGCGGCTGTGCTCTTTCTCTGGGACCTTCAAGACATACACATAGTGCGAAGCAGCATCTCAGGCTTCAAGTACAACCCAGCATACACTACAGTAGTCTTCTTCTACCTACTTCACTCGACAGGATAGCGCTTGGTGTAATTGGCTAGAGGCATCGGACAGTACATTCTACGTCGAGCAGCGCATGCGTTCGTGGTAGTCCTCGGCGTAATCCTCATCACCTTCATAGTCTCCCACGTGATTCCAGGCAACCCGGCCGCTCTCTGGGTCGGCGCTCACCCCACTGCACAGCAAATCCAACGGGCGACAGAAGAACTCGGGCTAAACAAGCCTATCTACGTTCAGTTCTACATTTACCTCACAAATCTTCTGCGAGGAGACCTTGGAGTTTCTATTAGAACACACGACACGGTTCTCTCAGATGTGGCGACGGGGCTGACGGCAACGCTCGAGCTCATTATAAGTGCATTCTTGATTGCTGTCGTTGCCGGAATTCTGGTCGGGGTCTTCTCTGCGTCTCACAGGGATCATGTCCCAGACCACGCAGGCCGATTGGCTGCAATCTTCGGTGTCTCGATGCCCCCCTTCTGGTTGGCCATGATACTCCAAATCATCTTCTCACAGACGCTTCACGTGTTTCCTCTGGGAAGCAGGATGAGCACCCAAGTGTCAATCATGTATCCGTTGAAAACAATCACAGGCTTCAATCTGATCGATAGTATGCTAACGTTCAATTTCGTTGCTTTTGGGGACAGCTTCTGGCATCTGGCGTTGCCGTCTCTGGCGCTCGCGGCCTACCCGTTCGGTTTGACCGTTCGAATGATCAGGACTATGATGATCGAGGTTCTACAAGAGAACTATACTCGATCCGGTTTGGCTTGGGGACTGCCCAGTCGATTGATTCTCTTCAAATACGCGCTGAAGAACGCAATATCGTCGACGGTGATCGCACTCGGAATGTCTTTCGCTTACACGCTTACAGGTGCCTTCCTCGACGAGTTGATCTTTGTTTGGCCAGGTCTAGGAACGTACACCGCGCTCTCCATTCTGGCACTGGACTATCCTGCGATAATGGGTTCGGTGATCGTTGTCGCGATCTTCTACGTCATCATCAATCTGCTGGTCGACATCTTCCAAGCCTTTCTTGATCCGAGAGTGACATTATGAACGAAGCGGCTTCTGAGAGTATACCGGTTCAGCGGCAACAGCACTTTCGGGAATTGCGAGTATTCCTGAAACTCGTACTGAAGAACCCTCTCTCCCTAACTGGCACCGCAATCATCGTCTTCTTCGTTGTCATGGCTGTTGTGGGTCCATTCATCGCACCGTATCCAAGGCAGGCCGAAGGGGTACCTGATATCGCAAATCAGTTGCGCCCGCCCGATTGGGAGCACTGGTTCGGAACCGATGAGCTTGGCAGAGACTTGCTCAGTCGCATAATCTTCGGCGCCAGGATCTCACTGATGACAAGCGCCGCGGTTGTCTCAGTAGCCATCATAGTAGGCATGCCTCTTGGAGCGATAGCTGGCTACTACGGAGAGAGACTTGGCGCAGTGATCATGAGGGTCACGGACATGTTTCTGGCTTTTCCGCCGCTTCTCCTGGCGCTCGTAGTTGCAGCGACATTGGGCGGGAGCCTCCTAAATGCGATCTTGGCGCTCATAATCACTTGGTGGCCTTGGTACACAAGACTCGCATATGGTCAAGCCTCAGCGACAAGGAACCTACCATACGTCGACTCGGCGAGGGCGATCGGAGTAGGCGATGCGAAGATCATTGCTCGCCACATATTGCCGGCGACTCTAGCGCCCATACTCATTCAGGCTACTCTTGACCTAGGTTCTGCAATAATCGCAGCGGCAGGGCTCAGCTTCTTGGGCTTAGGCGCTCAACCGCCGACTCCGGATTGGGGACTGATGGTTAACATGGGGAAGACATACTTTCTCCAACACTGGTGGTACGCGACTTTTCCCGGATTGGCTATCCTGGTGCTCGTCTTAGGCTTCAATCTGCTTGGAGATGCAATTCGCGAAGCGACGGATCCGAAGCTATCTCGAAGGCGGCTCATCTAATTGCCAAAAGAGAACGTTCTGCTCTCTGTGCAGGATTTGGTCGTAAACTTCCACACACTCGACGGCGTAGTGCACGCGCTTGATGGAGTCACCTTTGATATTCGCAAACGTGAGATCTTGGGCCTAGTAGGAGAAACAGGTTGCGGCAAGTCAGCAACTGGTCTTGCGATTCTGAAAATCCTTCCTGACAACTCAGAGATAGTCAAAGGTCAAGTCATTCTCGAGGGGGACGAGATACTGCACAAAGCCGAGAATCAAGTGATGAACATTCGTGGTCGCAAGATTGCCATGATCTTTCAGGATCCCGCGTCCTCACTTAATCCCGTCTTTCCTATCGGCAAACAACTACTGGACGTCTTGAAGATCCACAACAAGGCCACAGACCAAGACAGTCTTCGCAAGCTCGCTCATGAGAAACTCATCATGGTGGAGCTTTCCGACCCTGAATCAGTCATGACGTTGTATCCCCACGAACTGAGTGGCGGGATGCAACAACGAGTCATGATGGCCATAGCTTTGTCGAGCTCACCGCTCCTATTGATCGCAGACGAACCCACTACCGCTCTCGACGTCACGATTCAGGCCCAACTCTTGGTTCTGCTGAAGAAACTGAAGGAGACACTCGGCTTGTCTGTTCTGCTCATCACTCACAACCTAGGCGTCGTACGCGAGTTATGCGACAGGATCGCGATAATGTACGCCGGGTCAATTGTCGAGTCAGCCAAGACCGATCGCATTTTCAAGAATCCGCTTCACCCCTATACTCGTGGTCTCATCTCGTCCGTCGTGACAGGACGGCTGAGGGGAAAGATTCTCGACTACATACCCGGCACTGTGCCGAGTCTTCTTCATCCGCCTCCGGGCTGTAGATTTCATCCCCGGTGTAGCTACGCTATCGAAGCCTGCAAACAGAGTCGTCCCGAATTGCTGGAAGTCGAGGATGGACACTACGCTGCCTGCTACAATATGCCGAAGGAGCCTTGGTGGAGAACATGACAGAAACAATCATGGAAATCAGAAATCTCAAGACTTACTTCCCAATCCGAAGCGGACTTTTGCAGCGTACGGTAGGTCACGTCAAAGCTGTCGACAGCGTGGATTTGAGTATCGAGAAGGGCGAGATCTTCGGCCTGGTCGGCGAATCTGGATCTGGCAAGACCACTCTGGCGCGAAGCATTCTCAGACTGATAGAGACCACCTCCGGTCAAGTGATCTTCGATGGTACGGATATCCTGAAGGTGGACCGGAAGAATCTGAAGCGAATGCGTAAGGATTTCCAAATTGTGTTTCAGAACCCTTTTCTCTCTCTGAACCCGCGCATGACGGTCAGAAACATCATCGCCGAACCGCTCAGGGCTCACACGGAAATGCGTGAGAGCGAGATCACTCATCGCGTATCAGAGCTGTTACATCTGGTCGGTCTGACGGATGAGCAGCTCTGGAGATACTCGGTTGAACTAAGCGGTGGACAGGCTCAGCGAGTCTGCGTTGCGAGAGCTCTAGCTCTCAACCCAAGCTTCGTGGTTCTCGATGAACCGACATCATCTCTTGACGTGTCAGTACAAGCGCAGGTCTTGAATCTGCTCAAGGAATTGCAGAAAGAGCTTGGGTTGACATATCTTCTGATTACTCATGACCTTGGAGTCGTTGAGTATCTCGTGAATCGGGTTGCGGTCATGTACTTGGGAAAGATCGTAGAGGTCGGTAACTTTGAGGAGATCTTCCGAGACGCCGCTCACCCTTACACGCAGGCTCTGCTGTCAGCAGTACCCAATGTGGATGGCACCCCTCTGACGCCATCGCGTATCATTCTGCGAGGCTCGGTACCAAGTCCTGCGAATCCGCCGACTGGATGCACATTTCATCCTCGGTGCCCCAAATTCATTGGCGATATATGTTGTGACGTAGAGCCGTTGCCGAAACCATTGAGTGCGACAAGAAGGGTCGCCTGTCACCTTTACTCGGCTAAGTAGCTTGAGACTAGTGCCTTAGCTTCCTCTCGAGTTCTCGCAGATCTTGCTGCACAAAGCTTCCATCTTTCAAGATCTCTTTGTCGTCGAACCAGACTGACGCGTTTAGGCAGATGCCGTCACTGTGCGACTTGGCTGGACCTGCTCTACCTTTGAAACCCGATCCTTGATGCCCGAGGCCCCATTCTACGCAGCCCCAAATTCGTTCGTCTTCGAGCACACGTCCAGTCAGTTTTGCACCGGGGTTGCAGCCGAAGGATATGTGAGCGACGTTGAACATTGCCGGGTCGTTAAGGGATTCAAGCCACTTCCTATAGGAGATTGCATCGGACCCGCCCGCTACGTCCTTTGCGACACCGTTCACGATCTTCAAAGATATCGGGGTTCTAAGAATTCCAAGTTCTTCAGGAGGCCAAACGGATCCGTCAAACACGATCTTTCCGTTGAGGCTCTGCTCGACAGGTGCCCAATCCACCTGTCCGATGAGCATGTAATCCATTGCTCGATCGCCAATTATCCCCTCAGAGAAGCATGGCCGGAGCGGGTCGTTAGAGAAAGTGATGTCTGTGCCGGAGGGGTTCGTGACTCTCACTCTCTTTGCTGTGTGGGCTAGTTCGGTCAGTCTCTCTTGAAACTGGAACAGGGATGGCGCATCGACTTTGCCGATGCAGCGGACCATCATGTCCCTTGTCATACCGGAGAGGCACAAGTACTTGATTCTCTGAGTCTTCATCGCCTCCTCCCAAGGGGCAGAGTAGAGCAAGTAGTGTCCAGCGAATTCAATCAGTAGATCCGCCTTCAGCATCGCAGCTGCTAACGAGGCAGGGAGGTAGGGAGTGGTGGTCTCACCGACGCCTGGAGGAGACGGATACCACATGACGGCAACTTTCGCACCCTCGTTATGGATGGCCTTCGCAGTCTCGTTCACAACACATGAATCGCTCTCAGAGTCAGCGTATATGAGAACTTCCTGACCCCTAGCTATTCTCGCCATATCACGAACTAGTATTCTTGCTGCAGCCGAAACATCAAAATCAAGACTAATCTGAGACAATCCACGAGCCTCCGTTCGACCTATTCGCAGATCTTGCTATTGTCATTTCGCCCACGTCTCCAGGAATTTCTTCGCGGTTCTTCTTGCTTTGGGGCTCTTGCTTTTTGCCTGCTGTTTGACGAATTCTATTATCTTCTCCCTGTCTTCGGTCACTTCGAAGTATTCACTGAATGCCGCAACGGCTTCACTCTTAATCAGTTCCTTATGGCCGGGTTCATGGCGCGTTGCGTCAATGCTCAGCAATCCTTGTGTTATTTTGGGTTCTAATTCTGGTTTTGCTCTGACAATCTTACCGGAATTACGTGCAACGTGGGCGGCCGGAATCATGCTCTTGTCGTCAAGCAGACTGTAGTATTTGTCAAAGATCTCTTTGAACTTGTTATCTCTGTCAACGGCCGCAAGACTCCCGACGTTTATGAGAAATAGGTAGTTCCAGACTAGGTCAGCGACCAACTAGATCACAGCATGTGTACCGCTGGGGATCGGCGAGGGAGGAACACGACGAGCGTCGTTGAGAGTCCTGAGACTATGGCAAGTGTGAGGAAGATCGTGGGTAGCAGTGAGAGGTTTGTTCCTACTGCCAGGCCAACTATCAAGGGTCCAATTGAGTTTCCTCCGAGTATTCCCACGCCCCAGACGACTGCATTCGATAGTGATAGAAATCTCGGCGGCACCGTGTCGGAGACGGCTGAGAGGAATACGGGGTAGCTACTGTAGGTGAAGAGCCCGAAGAGTGCCAAGCAGGTCACGGATATGATCGGATTTGACAGCGTATAGAGGTAGAAGATGATCGACAGACTCTGGCCTGCCGTGTTCACTGCGAGCGATGCTATCCTATGCATATCAGAGAAGTGGCCGAAGATGATCTGTCCAGGAACGCCAAGCGCAATCGCAAGCATCAGTATCACACCCACGCCGAAACTGAACGAATACTGCTGAACTTGCACGATGAAGATTGAGAGAAAGGCCAAAACGCCCTGACCGAACGTTCCTCGAATCACCCCTATTGTGGTCAACACTAGGACATTCCTAACGGCGGACCGGTCAAGCGAAGCGGATCTTCCAGACTTGTTCTCGCGGTCGACCGCCTCTACGGCGTCTGCTGCAACGGAAGTGTCACCTCGTGACCCTTCGAGTGGGAAGAGTCCAATCAGACCAGCGGGGATAAGCCCCAGAATTCCAAGCGCAATGACTCCGTAGGGCAAGTTGAGAGTGGAGATCAGGACAACGACGACGCTCGGGTACAGTGCGCGCCCCAGGCTGCCGACAGCGCCGTTCAGTCCGAGCGCTTTCCCGATCTTAGAAGCCGGATAGGCTTGACCGAGAACGGTTCCACCTACTGGGTGGCATACTGCGGAGCCCAGGCCGCCAATTGCGGCAAACACGATGAGCGCAGGGTACACGCCCAAAGGCAGCAAAGACCGAACTCCGCCTGCCATGACCGACCACCCGGTTCCGATAACACCGACTGCCATCATTGCAAGGCCTGCCAACAACAGTGCGCCGTTTCGTCTGGATCGGTCTGACAAGTGGCCGACTGCCGGGCTTCCGATGACTGAGGTTATGTTCCACATTGCCGCGACCACGCCCAGTTCCGGTGCGGCCAGTCCGAAGATCGTGAGCAGTAGTGGAAAAATGGAGAGCGGTACCATGGCTACGCCGTCGTTGACGAAATGAGTCAGAGAAGTGAGAATGAGCGCTCGTTTCTGACGTGGCGTTTCATAGAACACGCACTCCTCACCTAGTCTGATGAGTTAGCTTGCTTGGACTCATTGAATCCGATCAAGACTGTGCCCAAGTTCGGGTCGTTAGGATTCCAACCCGCTTTCTCTGAGAAACGGGAGTGCACCGGGATCGTGATCGTAATCGAGACGACATCTTTCACGCTTGGGACTTCTTCGATTTCTGGGAATGGGAGAGCCTTGTACGCGAGCTTCAGCGGCTTGCCTCGAGCCTGAGAAAGCGCTTCACGATGTAGGACCAGACTCTTGCCTAGGAAGAGTGCGGTTGGGTCTTTCGAGAGTCTCTCGTACTGGCCTGGTTGCCAGATCTCTTCGCCAACAATCTGTTCCCCATTGCAGATGACCAAGATAGGCCCAGGCGGATGCCTCAAGGCCGGCGAATGAGAAATCATCACAACATGCTGACGAGAAAGCGCTTCTCTGATTCCCTCATTAACGATATCCATTCCCGGCAGCCCAAGACGACTGTTCGCGCTGCTCTCAAGCTCACGAAGAGAGTCCCTATCCTCATCCGGCACAACCCAGCACGCTACAACGCCAGGCGTCGCCAGTAGCCGTTTGACAACAGCCTCAACCGGGTCCATGATATCGTCTTCTCGATCCGCGTCAACCGATTCTGTAACGCGGGTGAGTTCTCGGAATCTGAATCTTCTTCTCTATTGGAAGTTGACTGTATGCTGTATCAACCATTGCCACAGCGGGAAAGACCACTCGTGCGTCATCGATCGGTCCGTAGAGTATGAAATCAGCACCGACCGCTGCGCTTATGGCATTCACCGAAGCGAGACACGGCTTGACTGCCTGCTCACCCATTTTTGTCTTCAGTCCTTTCCATAGGGCGACTGCGTTGTGTGCGCCACATCCTACTGGGAAGCCTAGTTCGTCCTTCAGTTCGTACATCGCTCGGAGAGCTGAGCCGAGCGTGGGTAGGTCAAGGACGCATGTGTCGATGAGTGGTTTCTCTATTCCGAATTCTTGTCTCTTGCTTACGAGTTCTTTGATCGCGCTCGTCCGGCCTGCGGTGCTGAAATCTTTCATGTTGTATGCGAGAAAAACCGAACTTGTAACGCCAGATTCGCGGAGTGTTTTCAACTCGTCCGGCTTGCTGCTCGGATTGATAGAGTTGTAGACTACGCGATCGAGGAATCCCTGCTCCTTCGCATATGAGAGGCCTACCGCTCTGATCTCAGCTGAGGGACTGTCAATCATAATCGGTGCCTTCGTGCGATCAACGATAAACTCAAGGTACTTCTTCATGGCAGGAACGCTGCCACCCACGGCATCTATCATGGCGGGGTTCCCGGTCTTGTCTGACATTTCGTCCTGAGCCTTCACGAGCGCTTCAGCGGCTGCCTCATCAAATGCGCCAGCATTCTCGTCCTTCACAACCTTGTGGCCGTGGTAGAACAGGGTTCCAACGAGCACGACAGGGCGTTGTCCCGGAACGCCTCCGATGCTGATGCCCCCAATCTGGAAGACTCGTTGCTCAGCTTTGAAATTCCACAATCGTACAGGCATCTCCGATTCGAGCGTTGCTGGCTCTACGGGCTTAGGCTCTTTGATAAAGCACTTGCTCAGCGTCGCGTGAAGCAACCGACTAACGATTCAGATGACCGGTCATCGCTTTCGTTTCATTGCAAAGAGAACTTTCTCAGCTGTGATAGGAAGATCAAAAACCCTTGACCCGATCGTCTGAGCAACAGCGTTCGCAAGGGCTGCAGCCGGCAAATCAACAGGGGGCTCGCCCATCGCCTTCGCGCCAAACGGACCGATCGCTCCCGGATACTCGACAATGATCGTTTGAATTTCAGGTATGTCAAGCGACGTTGGAATATAGTAATCTCCCAACGTCGGATTGACAACCATTCCGCCCAGATGAACGAGCTGTTCCGTTAGCCCATAGCCGAGACCTTGGATGGTTCCGCCTTCGATCTGCCCCTCAACAGAGAGCGGGTTGATTGCGCGGCCAGCATCATAGGCTGCAGTGATCTTGACTGGTTTCACGACGCCTAGTTCCGTGTCGACTTGTACTTCGGCTACGACGGCTCCGTACGTGTATTGTAGATATGTTGTTCCTTGACTGTTCTCACTTTCGAACTCGCATTTCGGTGCGATATAGTAGCCTGTCTCGGTGAGACTGATGTGCTTCTTGTAGCATTCCTCGACGATCTTCTTGAAGGGAATAGCTCGTTTAGGATCATCAATGTGGTAGACGTTTTCATCTCTGATCGTCAGTTTTGAGGGTTCGCAGTGCAAGGAGTCGCTCGCCACGTTGAGTAGCTTTTCCTTGAGCTTCTGCGCGGCGATCTGTGCAGCTCTTCCCCCGATCACCATTACTCGTGAGGCAACCGTTGGCCCGGTCTCTTGGCACGAAGCCGTATCCGGCCGGTCGAGCTCGAACAGGTGAATCGGGAGGCCTAATGTTTCGGCTGCGACCTGAGCAAGTCCGGAAATCGCCCCGGTCCCGTATTCGGTTAGCGCTGTTCGTACAACGATCTTGGCGTCAGGCTTGATCAACATGTGAACGTATGCGTAGTCGCTGCCTTCTGGCCCAAGGCTGTTACCATGATACATTAGTGCGATGCCGATTCCGCGACGGAACGGGCCGCGGTCGCGGCTAAATTCAAGCCGCTTCTTGCGCCAGCCGGACGTTTCTGTTGCGCGTTTGGTGCATTCCTCAAGGCTGCAGGCCTCGTCTACGAGTTGACTTGTCGCTGTAAGCATTCCTGGCCTCAGAATATTCTTGAGCCGAAGGTCGAGCGGGTCCATGTCAAGTTTCTTCGCCAGCTCATCCATCTGCGATTCGGCTGCGAAGTGAACTTGAGGGCTTCCGAAGCCTCTGAATGAGCCAGCCATCGTGTTGTTCGTGTACATGCAATACGCGTCAGTCTTCACATGTGGAATCACATAAGGTCCTGTTGCGTGGAAGCATGCTCGGATAATCACCAACGGTCCGAGCGACGCGTAAGCGCCGGTATCTGACACGACAAGCGCTTCCGAAGCGGTCAGGCGCCCATCATTCTTTGCGCCGGTCTTCAGCGTAATCACGAATGGATGGCGTTTCGTGTGAGCGATCATCGACTCGTCCCGAGTGTAGGCGAGGATGGCCGGTTTCCCGGTCTTCTGTGCCACCATCGCCGAAATCGCGCAGGTGTCCACTGGCATCTCATCCGATTTCGGTCCGAAGGCTCCGCCTGTTGTCGCTTGGATGACTCTCACTTTGTCAGGGCTAAGCCCGAGCACTTTGGCGACTCCGGTCTGCACGTAGAAGGGTGTCTGCATCGAGCCGACGCAGGTGACTGATCCATCCTTCTCGACCCACGCCATCCCAACCTCCGGTTCCAGAGGTGCGGGGTCCTGAAACTGTGTCTTGTATGTGTTCTCGATTATCACGTCGGCTTGTCGGAATCCTTCTTTCACGTCGCCTTTCCTTACTCTGAGGTATTTTGCGACATTTCCGCTGTCGTGGACGAGAAGGGAATCCGGCTTCATCGCTTCAACCGGTGAGGTTACGATTGGGAGACGCTCGTACTCGACAGAGATCCTGTCAGCTGCTTCCTCGGCCGTTTCCGAATCTCCGGCGGCGACTACAGCTATTGCTTCACCGTGGCATCTCACCTTCTTGCTCGCCAAGAGGGGCCGGTCGGGCAACAGAGCGTATGCCTCGTTGATTCCTGGAATGTCCTCCGCAGTTAGGACCGCTAGTACGCCGGGCATCTCTCTTGCCGCTTGCGTGTTGACTCGCTTAATGAGCGCGTGAGGGACAGATGACCTTACGACTTTCACTCTGAGCGCGTCTTTGGGCACGATATCGGACGTGTAGAGCGGGAGCCCAAGCACCTTGTCAAGCGCGTCAAGTCGCTGAATCCTCTTGCCAACTAGTGTGAAGCGTTGTGCTTCGCGTAGTTTCTGTACAGCCGCGGTTTCCGTCAACTCCTGACCTCCGAGATTTCTTTGGCCGCGTCGTGGATGGCGTCGATGATCTTGTAATATCCAGTGCAGCGACAGAGGACTCCACTAATCGCTTCCTTGATCTCCTCCTTAGATGGGCTCGGATTGTGATCGACGAGATTCTTTCCAGCCAGCACCATGGCTGGGGTGCAGAAGCCACACTGCGCAGCACCGTATTTCATCAGCGCCTTCTGGACCGGGTGTAGCTTTTCGCGAGTGCCTACGCCTTCGATTGTTGTGATCTTCTTGTCTCTTGCTTGGACTGCAAGTACGAGGCAGGAGTTGACGAGGCGGCCATCCATAATGACCGTGCAGGTGCCACAATCTCCGGTTCCGCAACCCTCCTTCACTCCCTTCAGGTCAAGCCGATCCCTCAATACATCCAGCAGTCTTTCTGTGGACTCGACCACGAGCGCGTGATCTTTGCCATTCACGTTGAATTTGACGAGGTGCTTGGTCAATCTTCCTCACTTCTTGAGAATATTCTGTTGGCAGTCAACAAGGGCACGGCGAAGCAACACTTTCACCGCTTCGCACCTGTACTCCGATGAGGCTCGAAAATCGGATGTCAACGTCAACTCCTCTCCAAGTCGCTCCACCGCTGACTTGATCGCGTGCTCGTCCAGTCTCTTGTCGAGGAGTCCTTTCTCGACACTCTTGACTCTCTGCGGGATCTTACCTTTCAATCGATTCAGCGCGATTCTCGCTTGTGTGATATTGGACCGTGAGTCGTCTGTGTCTAGGAAAACGGCGACGGATACTAGGGCAATGATCAAGATGTTGCGCATCCCAAGCTTCTGGAATGAACATGCAGCTCGCGCGCTAGGTTCCGGGAAGGAGACCTCGACAAGGATTTCGTCAGCATGTAGAGCGGTTTTCCGCTTCGCGACTAGGAACTCTTGAAGGGGCATCTCTCGTGTTCCGCTCTTCCTGAGCGTTTTCACTTTGGCATCGAGCGCTAGGAAGACCGGGATCAGGTCCTCGGATGAGGATGCTGCGCAAATGTTTCCACCAATGGTAGCAAGACTCCTGATGTTGGGCGATCCAAACTTCGTGATTACATCGTTGAGGAACCTGCCCCAAGCAGAATTGTCTACTTGCCTTTCGAGGTCGCCGATCGTTGTCAGCGCGCCGATCTTGATCTCGCCATCTTCGCGCTTGACGTATCTGAGCTCCGACAGACCTGAAAGATCCAACAGATTCCTTACAGGCAGTTGCTTTTTCTTGATGCGTGGAAGAAGATCTGTTGCGCCTGCTATCGGGAGCGTGTCTGACGCGTTGTTTTCCAGATGCTCGAGCGCGTCGTCAAGGCTGAGCGGGACGTAGACATTGAATCTAGGGATGGCTTATCCCCCGCTTACTGGTGGGATCACGAGTATGACGTTGCCATCCTTCAACCGGACTGACATATCAACTGGTTTCTGAAGGACGTTATTGATGTACACGAATGCGTACTCTCTAAGGTGACCTTCCCCACCGAATAACACGTTTCTTGGCGTCTTACCGTACCGCTCACCGAGGACTCGCAACAGCTCGCGGACGTTGTCAGCGTTCACAGTGATTTCCCCGCCTCCAGCGGCTGTTCTAAGTTCGTGGAAGAGCCTAACCTTCACGCTGGCCACTATGACTTCAACTCGTTCTTCTGAACTTGAAGACCGTTGAATAGGCGTTCTGGCGTAATCGGCAAAGTGAAGGATCGAACTCCGGTTGCGTCGTAGATGGCGTTTGAGATTGCCGCCGCGACTGGGACGATCGCGATTTCTCCCACTCCCTTTGCTCCAAATGGTCCCGTCTTCTCGTATGTCTCCACGGGCACGACTTCGAGGTCAGGCGCATCCTCAATCGTTGGAATCAGGTACGTTGTGAAATTGGGAGTCAAGAGATGTCCGTTCTCGATGATCGCGTCCTCGGTCAATGCGTATCCCAAACCCTGGACAACGGCTCCCTCGCATTGTCCCCTGAAACCTTGAGGGTTGACTACCTTGCCCGAATCGGGAGCGATCAGGAATCGTAGCGTTCTCGTCTTGCCAGTCAACGTGTCGACTTCAACGAGCGCGACTGCTGTCGCGTACATGAAAGACCAGTGCGGAATCTCAATAGTCCCTTCGATGGGCTGCTCGAACCTTGGAACATCAAACCCAGCCTCAACTCGGAATTGGCTTGCGTGAGCTCGAGTGTGAGTCGCGATGGAGGCGTACGTTGCTTTTCGCTTCAAATCGCCTCGAACGACGATCGCTCCGTCGCGACATTCGAGCTTGCTCTCAGGCTCGCCGAGCATCTGAGACCCATGAGAGAGTAGGAGCTCACGCATCTTCTGCGCGGCTCTGACGATAGCGTTCCCACCTACGTAGAGGGACCTTGAAGCAGAGGAGCCTCCAGTATCCGGAGCGAGCCCAGTGTCTGCCGAATCGATGCGCACCTCTTCGAGTTGACAACGTAGCTCTTCTGCAGCGATCTGAGCGTAGGCTGTCACGTTGCCCTGACCCATGTCCGGGCAGCTGACTCCAACAGCGAAGGCGCCATCCTCATTCAACGTGATCGACACGGCTCCGAAATCTGGAAGCGCACCAAAAGTGAAACCCTTCAATGCACATGCGATCCCGACACCTCGCCTGCACCACGGTTCAGACCGCTGGGCCTTGTGCTCGTTTCTGTGGAGCCAGAGATCAGACTTCGAGGCTGTCTCCAGAGTCTCATGGATTCCTATGCTTCCTAGGATTTTGACGCCGAAAGTGCTGACATCTCCCTCGTGAATTGCATTTCGCTTCCTGATTTCCAGTTTGTCGATCTGGAGTTTCTCGGCGATTATGTCGATTTGAGACTCCATAGCGAAGATTGATTGTGGAGCGCCGAATCCTCGGAACGCGGCTGAGAAACCGTTGTTCGTGTAGACGCAGTAGGCCTCGATGTCAACGTTCGGAATATTGTACGGTCCGCAACAGGTCTCCATGCTGACATCGAGGATCGTTCCGCCTAGAGACGCGTAAGCGCCTGTGTCGGATATGATTCTGACTTGGTTTGCGAGCAACCTTCCTTGCGAATCGGCTCCGGTTCGAGCGGTAATGATCACTGGATGTCGCTTCATCCCCGCGATCCCGGACTCTTCACGAGACAGTACCATCTTGACGGGACGCTTAGTCTTCAAAGCCAACAACGCAAGGTGAATCTGAACCGTGATTTCGTCCTTGCCTCCGAAGGCGCCTCCAATGATTGACGATACTACGCGTATCTTCTCTCGCGGGATTCCGAGCGCCCTAGCGATCTGAAGCTGGTCCCTATACGGGGCCTGACCGCCCACGTGTAGGACCACGTTCTCCTCCGAGTCGAGGAATCCTACACCGGCTTCAGTTTCCAGGAACATGTGCATCTGGCGACCGGTCCGATACGTGTTCTCGACCACGACTGCACATTGCTTGAATGCGGACTCCACGTCACCGTTCTTGATATGTCCGTGGCGGTAAATGTTGCCGGCCTCGTGGACTCGTGGAGAATCAGGCTTCATCGCCTCAACGGGGTCCGTAACCACCGGGAGCGCTTCATAATCGACCTCGATGAGGTTGAGCGCGCGGTCAGCTGTCTCAGGATCCTCTGCCGCAACAAGTGCAACGGCGTCGCCTTCGTAGCGGACCTTGTCCTCACACAGAACCGGCTGATCAGGAGTCACGATCCCGTACCGGTTTGTTCCTTGAACGTCTTTGTGCGTGAGAACTGCAACGACGCCAGGCAAGGCTTGTGCCCGCGAAATGTCGATACGCTTGAGCAGCGCGTGGGGACGGTTAGCTCTGAGTACCCTGCCGTACAGCATGTTCTTGAGGTGAAGATCCGAATAGAATTTCGCTTGTCCCGTCGCTTTTTCGAGAGCATCATGTTTTGTGACGGATTTCCCAACCCAGCGTAGGTCTCCCTCGCCTCCGGCAACTGGCGGGAAGACAAGTAGTTGATCCCCATCCCTCAGCGGAGCGTCTTGGTCGAGGCGCATCCCATCTCTAACAACGTACAGGTAAAGTCGATCACGCACGGGCAGATGATCGATGACATCTTGAGCGGTCGCATCTTCTCGGAGGTCCAAGACGAGCTCCCGCTTCTCGAGGCCGCCGGTAGAAGCTCCGTAGAGCTTGACCAACACCTTCATGGTTTCTGTGACCTCCGACGCGAATCGATCAAGTTGTCAACAGCCTTGTAGAGGAGTGACGGTATGACGGCGCGTCTGTAGTTGGCTGACGCTCGCAGGTCGCTGATGGGTGATGACTCGTCCGACGCGATCTTGCCTGCATTCCAGATCGTGTCGTCTGTGAGTATTCGATTCTTGAGGTATTCCTCGCATCTTCTCGCTCTAAGTACAACTGGGGCGACGGCGCCGAGGGCAACGCTAACGTCTGAAAACCTGTCGCCCTCAGGCGCCCATTTAGCACGGATCGCTAGATTGACGAGGGAGATGAAGTGTCCCTCTCTCAGGCCGAGCTTCAGGAACGTTCCATCGTAAGGCTTCTCGACCGCTTCAAATGAGATCTCGGTGATGATCTCATCGGGTTTGAGATCGATCTTACGATATCCGAGGAAGAACTTCTCAATCGGCACAAGACGCGCATTCTCGTGGCTTTGAACTTTCACATTCGCGTCCAACACGTAGAATGGAGGAATAGTGTCCCCTGCTGGAGAAGCATTTCCCAGATTGCCGCCAATAGTGGCACGATTCTGGATTTGTAGTGATCCGATCGTTCTGCTGGCTTCGACAATCATTCGACAAGAGCTGTTCAACGCGTGGGATTCGATTATGTCCGAGTAGGTGCTCAGGGCACCGATGCGAATCATGGATCCTTCTCTGCGAATGTATCGTAGCTCACCCAGACTCGAAATGTCAAGGAGTTGTCTTGTTTGAAGCGAGGCCTCTCTTAGCTGAATGATCGCGTCTGTACTTCCTGCAATCGGTTTGATGCTGCCTGATCGGTCGTGAAGAACCCTCAAGGCATCCTTGAGATTCTTGGCGGTGACGACTTCGATCTCACTAAGCGTCATTGTGCGACCGCCCCTAGTCCTTCTGCGCAGCCTGCCGGACCGCTCGGATTATGCTCGCGTAGCCTGTACATCTGCACAGGTTACCAGCTAGAGCCGTTTTGATCTCCTCTACGCTCGGGCTGGGATTTCGGCTCAGAAGCGCTTCAGTGGAGACGATGAATCCCGGAATGCAGTGACCGCACTGGACGGCCCCGTTCTCTATGAACGCCTTCTGTACATGATCTGGCGACCCATCTCTCATGAATCCTTCAGAGGTAACGATCTCTGCTCCATCTGCCTGCGAGATGAGCACCAGGCAAGAAAGCACAGTTTTCCCATTCATCAAGACCGTGCAGGCGCCGCACTCCCCTTTTCCGCAGTCCTCTTTCGGCCCTGTAACATCCAGCGTCTCTCGTAGGACTTCGAGAAGTGTGTAAGCAGGCGGAGCGGAAACGGATACTTGGTGTCCATTCAGCTTGAACGAGAATAGCCGCTCCATATCGCCGTCTCCCTTGATCAGTGACCTCCTACTTTCACATCCCGGCGCGCGACGGTCGAGCGAGCACGAAGTTCTGAATAGCTACCGAAGAAAGCACCTATTAACGGTTCTTTGATGGCCCCACCTCGTTCGGAGCGAGTCGAGGTCAGTACCGAAGAGATCGAAGAAGGGCAGTTCAGGTCGCCGTAAGGAGCGGAGGGAATCTGTCTAGAAAATGACGATCCGGCCAGAAGGAACTGTGCTCTCTTGCTTCCGTTTCACCGAACGACGGTCTCGACTTCGTTGTACCATTTCTTCTTCGGACCAATTCTCGAGCGCATTTTCCACTTCGTGGACTTAGGCTGTGCTTCGATCGCCGCCTTCAGCTCATTCGATCGTCTAGACACGATCGCTTTGTCGTCCTCAGCAAGTAGGTTGGATCCGTTGACATACTCCTGCACTTTCTGGAGATTCGTCGTTGCAGTGTACCAGAAGCCCCAGTCTTCGGCCAAGATCTTCGCTAAGTAGGCAGCGTTCACGGTTTCGTTCTCCGTGGTCCCTACTGGATGTTCTCTCAGAAGGACAATCGTATCTTTGATGTCCTTCTCGGTCAATTGCACTATCTGCAGCTTCTCCAGAAGCAAGTCGACTAGTGTTATTGTGAGTGAGTCGAGTTCAAGACGACCTTTGAAATCCACTATGTGGTTCATTGCGAGCCGGTCGAAGAAGACGTCCACCTTGACAGTCCCCTCAGGATGCACGTATTGGTGCCGTTCACGACCAAACAGCGCGATTATCCGAGCATCACTGCCATAGTTTTGTGAATCAAAGAACGGTTTCATCTTGCTGTTGTACTTGCTGTAGCTGACGAAGTCGATGTCAGTTATGGGTCTCGACAAGTTGTCGTAGAGCTTGCGAGAGTTCGGACAATGAATCCGAAACGCACACGCGCCCATCATGCGCAGAGTTATGCCGACTCTCTGTGCTGATTCGACCAGTCTCGAAGCTTCGGAAACTGCAGTCTCTGATTCCATGATGTCTCCGCCTCTGTACTTGAATAAGCAGAATCCACGTGAAGGAATTCAGTTTAAGGCTTACTAGAGAATGGCATGGCGGGGTGCTTCCTCTGGCAGAAATCGCTATCGGAATGCAGGGATTACTTGCTCTGCGAACAGCTTGATGCCTTCGAAGTGAGGATAGTCTAGGAACCAGAGCGAAAAGTGCGAGACGCCGATAGCTGCGAACTTCTTGATCTTCTCAATGCAGGCGTCTGGTGTTCCAGCGATGCAGTCCTCGAAGATGTTGGACGGTATGAGTTGAGTGGTTCCTATCTTGTCCGTTGCCTTGTGCTTCTTAAGCGAGGTAACCAATTCCTCGAATTCTCGCTGGTTCTTGCGTATTATTACGTGCCCATCCCATGTCTTCACAACTGAGTTGGGGTCTCTCCCAAGTTCCTTGCATGCTTGGTTGACCACGGCGAGCTTCTCTTCGTACACGTTGACTGTAGGATCGTCTCCGAGGTTCCATCCATCGCCAACCTCTGCGACCGCTTTCAGCATTCGCGGGCCTACGGCCCCAACGATAACAGGAGGACCGCCGGGTTGAACTGTCTTTGGCGTGCAGGTTGCGCCGTCGATTTGGTAGTATTTTCCTTTGTAAGTTGGCTTGTCATCTCTCCACATGGCTTTCATGATTTTGATTCCTTCTTTCATTCGGGCGACGCGCTCTCTTGGAGGTGGAAACGGAATGCCGTAAGACTTGAGTTCGCTTTCGTTCCAACCTGCTCCCACGCCAAGGATAAGGCGTCCGTTCGAGGCTATGTCCAATGTTGCGGCCATCTTTGCCAGCACAGAGGGGTATCGATGCAAATTACACATGACCAGCGTCCCAAGTTCCACACGTTCCGTCAATGCGGCAAACGCGCCCATCAGAGTCCAGATCTCAAACATCTCACCGTTCCTACCTAGAACAAAATGGTCAGCCATCCAGATGCTATCATACCCGGCCTTGTCAGCGAGTATAGCCGTCTCTTTCGCGGTCCTGTAGTTGATGCGTTCATAGAGAGGTACGTCTCGGTGTGCTCCACCGCCTCCAGCGAAAGTCGGAATCTCGACTCCAAACTTGACCTTGCTCATTTACATGTCACCGTGCTTGGCGTAGTTCATCCGATGAGACACGACGTGATCATTTAAGACATGTCCAAGTCGTCAGCGATCTCCTTCTAAGGAATACTTGCTTCGCTAGCCTCAGTCGAATAGTCTAACACGTGCCGTCTCATCATGACAATCGTTAAAGACTACTGGCAAGTAGTCTGGCCCTCCGTTAGTTTAGTGTCTGCTGATTGCTAGGTGAGCGGATTTGCCAGACCCCGTCAAATACTCAGTTTCTGTGGCCAAAGTTGCAGCTGAAGAAGTCCCCTGCTTCGAAGCCTATTGGATGAGTACCAAGAACACATGGGAAATGCTTCATTTCTACATGATGATAATTCGAGGAAACGGAATCACAGCGATTGTGAATACAGGTCCACCGAGAGACCCTAAGAAACTCGAGGAATTGAACGGCGCCTTTCGCAGCGCCTACAACACGGGTGACCGAGGCACGCTGATCGTCAGAGAAGAAGAACGCCCCCAAACCTTGTGGCCCAAGCTCGGAATTGACCCGGAGACAGTTGACTACGTGATTGTCACACCGCTTCAAGCCTACGCAACTGCGAACTTGGATCTGTTTTCGAAAGCAAAGATCTGCATATCAAAACGTGGGTGGATCGACTTTCACGCACCCAGATTTGGCCATGGCCCAAGGTGGACAATGATACCAAATGAGATACTCGTCTACCTTGAAACCACTGCTTGGAATAGGGTTCGACTGCTTGAAGATGAAGACACGGTAGTCCCAGGAATCAGGACATTCTGGACGGGAGTTCATCACAGGAGTTCAATGGCAATCTGCGTCGATACGAGCAAGGGACAAGTCATATTCTCTGATTCGGTCTTCAAATACGATAACGTCGAGAAGAATATCCCACTTGGGCTCAGCCAGAGCTTGGAGGAATGCGCTGTGGCGTATGAGAGAATTAGGCGCGAAGCCCAGATCCTCGTGCCAGCATACGAATCTGAAGTGATGAAGAGGCACCCGAACGGCGTGATCGCCTAGCGCGAGAACCGCCAAGAGCGCACAACATTTCGTCTTTCCGTCCGTTCACATTTCCTTTCTGTGACTTGGACTGGACACGCATTTCCTGCGCGTCGTATGTGGGCGCGTCAATCATGTCTAGGGGCGATCAACGCGCTGATGATGGTGACATTGCAGTCTTTCTCATGCCTGAAAGCTTATATCAGAACCGGACCGAACTACCCGAAAACTTCAGGATGCTTCTCACTTGTCCAATACAAGAGTCTTCTTTGTCACAGATCTACACGGATCAGAAATCTGTTTTCGAAAATTCCTCGGCGCGGCGCGCTTCTACGACGCGCAAGTGCTGGTTGTCGGGGGAGACATTACTGGCAAAGAGATAGTTGCTATCATTGAGCAACCGGACGGGAGTTACAAGGCGACGATTCAGGGCCGCGAACACAGAGTCAAGGGCAAAGAGGAGCTTGAAAAGCTGGAACGTGAGATCGCCGACTCTGGCTCGTACCCGCACCGTACGAACGATTCCGAGATGGCAACCCTTAGTGTAGACAAGAACAAGCTTGACGGACTCTTCTCGCAACTCATGACCGAGCGAATCAAGCGATGGACAGAATTGGCGGACAAGAATCTTGGGAACTCGAACATTAAATGCTACATTTGCCCGGGCAATGATGACAAGTTCGAGATAGATGCAGCGCTCAACGCGTCTAGCTATGTAGTCAACCCTGATCAGAAAGTCGTACAGTTGGATGAGAAGCACGAGATGATAAGTCTCGGTTTTTCCAACATAACTCCCTGGAAATGCCCGCGTGACATCCCGGAGGAAGAACTCGGAAGCAAGATCCAAGCGCTGACCAGTCAAGTGAAGAGTCCCGAGAACTGCGTCTTCAACTTCCATTGCCCGCCGTTTGACTCAGGGCTCGACACTGCTCCTCATCTCGACCAGAATCTTCGTCCCGTATTCAAAGCCGGAGAAGTGGAAATGATACCGGTGGGAAGTCGGTCAGTTCGTGACGCGATACAACGCTATCAACCACTACTGGGGCTGCACGGTCACATTCACGAATCAAAGGGCTTCCTGAAGATAGGCCGCACCATCTGCTTGAATCCGGGCAGCGAGTACGCGGAAGGCATGTTGCGAGGCGCTCTCGTGAATCTGCATGACAAAGGCCTCAAGAATTACATGCTTACAACTGGCTAGCGTGACGAAACGAGCGATCATGTTCTGATTCTTCGATTAGTGAAAGCATTTGGAAATAGCGGTCTTATATACGGAACGAAGAGCCACATAATGCCTGAACAACCTTGGAGAAAAAAGGCGTCTTCGTCAGAGAATCATCTGGCCTAGTCAGAGAAATGGGTGCCTTTGAGGCATTCAGCATTGCTGCAGGTACTGTCAATCCAACAATCTGGGCTGTTTCTGCTTTCGTCGGGTTCTTGATATTCGTTGCACCTGGAGCTTCAGTCGCCACAGCGCTGACGTTCGGTTTTCTTGTCATACTACTGTCAGCGATAGTATACTCACTCTTCGGGGTCGTGATTCCTAGGACCGGTGGAGAATACGTTACCGTAGGCAGAGCACTTCACCCCTCGGTGGGGTTCACTGCAAGCTGGGTACTTTGGATCTTCGTCATGCTCACGCTATCCACCTGCATGACATGGGTTCAGTGGACTCTATGCACTGCTCCATTCTTGGCGATGATGGGTCATCGACTACACGACGCTGGGCTTCTGAGCGCAGCGGCCTCGCTTTCCAACCCTAACATCATAATGGTACTTGCCCTCGTGTGGATAACCGTGACAGGACTGATCGTCGCATTCGGCAGAAAATGGGTGACGCGAGTCTTCATCTTCCTCTGGATCTTCATGATCGCAGGAGTCATCGTACAAGCATATCTCCTAGCCACAAGCACACCCGAGATGTTCAAGGCCGCCTTCAGTCAATATGTTGGAGGAACAACGTCAGTTGACCAGATACTCAAGATAGCCACAGACCACGGCTGGGATCCCAACACCTACAAGATGCCAGAATGGACCGCGTCCATCGCCGGTATCGGAGTCAGCATGTTCCTCTTCAACGGATTCGGCTACGCGATAGACTGTGCAGGTGAGATCAAGAATGTCCGCAGAAACCTGCCAATCGCCACCGCAGTGGGACTGATCGTGGTCTTCCTCGTTGACTTGGTAGGAATGGCTTTGGCCCCGATGGGAATCGGATACGACTTCCTCTACGCATCGCAATTCGTGCAATCTCTGGGTCTCTGGACTCTACCTTCGCCTCCCTTCATTACGTACTTCGCTGGCGCATTGACCGACAACATATTCCTGATCTTCATCATGGGCTTCAGCTTGTTCATAGCGAACCTTACGCCTGACATTGGCATGTGGTATGTGCTCACGAGGATCATGTTCGCGTGGTCCTTCGATCGTGTCATACCGACAGCTTTCGCCGACGTCAACCCGAGATTCCACACCCCCACAAAGGCGATCGTTGCCACAGCCATCATCACTGTCTTCGGATCTGCCCTAGTCGAGTATACGCCATACGCGTATGCAATGCTCAACACCGCAGCTGGAACGGCAACCGTTTGGTTGCTGGCAGCTATCGCAGCCGCCATCATCCCATTCAGACTCAAGGACACTTACGAGAAGTCCGCGGGCAGATTCAACATAGGCGGAGTCCCTATAATGTCGGTGCTGGCAATCATAGACATACCACTGCTGATCTGGGCGATATACACAGCAATGTCGACAGCCGCAATCGGTGCAACAGGTCCGCTCGCAGCAGCCATACTGGCAGGAGCCTTCCTGAGCGGTTTCATTGCATACTACGTTTCGAAGGCAATCAGGAAGAGCCAAGGAATCAACTTGGACCTTGCCTTCAAAGAGATACCTCCAGTGTAGCCAAGTTACGGCCGACCAACCAACCTAACCTCCCATTTTTGATTTCGCACTACGTTGGAGTCTGAACGCTGCCCGTATTACCATCGATTCACACATGCAAACCCAACCACAAGTGAAACGCGTGCCGTTGGAGAGAGCCTCATTGACTGTTGACAAACTGATCGATGATGTCTACAGGATCGCGAACACGCCAAGCCAGCGGAACCGAAGAGAATTCTGGAGAAGATTCTACGCCTTCCAAGAGCCCGAAAGAATTCCAGTCACTGTTGGTCACTCCAGATGGATGTACTCTGAGCAGCTAGGCATCGATCTTGTTCACATGTTCCAAAACGCGGAAGCCCACTTGAAGTCAACCCTCATGATGGCCAAAGCTCAGAGGGAATGGTTCCAAGACGACGGGTTAGTCGGAGCTACATTTGGAAACTGGAATATCGTAGACCACATCAACGCAGAGATCGCTCTGTATTTCGGCCCGCCATTCGACACGAGCATGTTCGGAGTCGAACCCGTGTTTGCCAATAGTAAGGATCCAGTCAACGGAAAGCCAATCCTGAAAACGCCGGACGACCTAGACACACTACAATACCCGGATTTCTACAAAAGCGGCATGATGCCACTGGCCCACGAATTCTACGAACACATCACAAAAAGAGTAAGAGGCAAACTTGAGGTGACATTCCCCCGATTCATAACGGGCCCGTGGGGAATAGCATGGGCACTTAGAGGCTTGCAGAATCTCCTCATCGATACCTATCGAAGACCGGATTTCGTTCACAAGCTCATGAACTTCATAACTGAATCCAGAATCAGGTGGGAGAAAGAGCGGGCGAGCTTTCTCGGTTCAAGCACTCATCATCCACACGTTGATAGCGATGAAGTCGATTGCGGCGTAATAAGTCCGAAGATCTACAAGGAATTCATTCTGCCTTATGAGAGAAGGCTAGCAGACTTCTATGGAGGAGAGATCTTCTACTATCATAGTTGCGGAAACCTGACACCGATACTCGATTCGGTGCTGTCAATCCCAGGTCTTAAGCGAATCGAGATCAGCCCATGGACAGACCTGAGGAAAGCAGCAGAGCTGCTCAAAGGGAGGAAGATCATCATGCAGAAGAGAATACGTCAAATCCCTGGAGACGAAAGTGAGATCAAGCGTACTATGGAAATGACGGTTCGTGAAGCAGACGGCTGCATAATAGAGCTTGACACAGTTGATGAACCCATAGAAGCCTCACAGCGCTGGGTTGACGTCACCGAATCGTTGACCAGATCTTTGGGGCGCTCAGCGTCCGAGTGACGTGCAACGGGCGCACTCATGCAGATCCGAGGGCACGTGTCGTCTGTTGAATAGATCCGACCAAGCCATGTCATGCAGGGCTTCTTCGAACACTTCTTAAGACGACCTCGCATCCCATGACCAGTCGATCTCGAAATTGGAGCTAGCGTGCACGTTCCATCTGTCCCATGGCTACCTGCCAATTCCCAAGGCAGCAAAGCTTCTGGCTGAGGCTGGCTTCGACGCGATGGAAATCTCGCCCTCTGTCCCAAGAAACCTAACCGAGAAAGATGTCAGAACTCTCAGAAAAGCGCTGAGTCGGAACGCTCTCTCATTCTCGGGTTTCACGGGCATCTATCCCCCCGAAATGATTTTGGCATCGAAATCCGCCAGTGCCCGGAAGAGCAGTATACGCTACACCAAGTGGCTCATTGAGATCGCGAGCGAGCTAGGGGGAAAGCACGTGGTCTGGGGAAGCGGACGGTCCAGGAATATTCCAAGAGATGTGCCGTTCAGAAAAGGGCTCCACTGGCTCGTCCATCTACTGAAAGAGTCAGGCAACTTCGCCGACGAGAAAGACATCAGAATCGCCATTGAGCCGCAGAATCGCTTCGAGAGCACAATCATTCACAATGTCGCCGAAGCGCTATCGCTTGCTAGATTGGTGAATCATAAGAGCGTAGGCGTAGTGTACGACACTTTTCATACGAGCCTTGAGGAAGCCTCATTCACCAAGCCGATCTTGATTGCGGGAAAACGTCTCGCCGCTGTGCATGTATCCGACTGTAACCGAAAGATCCCGGGAAAAGGCCACATCAATTTCGCGCCGATATTCGAGAGCCTGAAGAGAATTCACTATGACGGATACGTTAGCCTAGAAGCAATCTTGGAGCAAGACCCTCGCCGCGATCTGCTTTCTGCTAGACGGTTCCTGAAGAGAATGATCTAGTAGGAGTCCATGACGGTTTCTTTTCAGCTTCTTTCAATGCCCAGTCAAGGTAGTTGGAACAGCATCTGCCGCTTGACGCAGAGACACATATATGTTCGCGCGCTGTGCTTCGATCTGGCTTTAGGATTCGGTGGGGGTTTTTGTCGCAAGAGCTTAAGACTTCTTTGGCTGTCCACGAGATCGACATACAGGAGATACTCCCGACAAGTATCCGCTTGAGATCTTTGGACGAAGATATTGTCGGCGAACTGATGAAGTCGATCCGGATCAACGGGTTGCTTCAACCAATCATGGTGAAACCTGTTGACGGGAAGCAGTTTAGGCTCATCTTTGGGTCCCACAGACTTGAAGCCGTAAGGAGGTTGGGGTGGAAGAAGGTCCCGGTCATTGTGAGAGAGATTTCCGACGAAGACAGCTTCTTGATGAACATGACTGAGAACCTACAAAGAAACGTCTACGTGAGCCCCATTGCTGAGGCTAGAGGGTACAAGTATCTGATCTCGAAGGGCTGGACCATAAGTGAGATAGCCGGAAGAATTGGAAAGAGCGACAGCTACGTCTGCAATAGGATGAGAGTGCTTGAGCGACTCCATCCTGAGTTGCAGAAGCAACTGGAATTTCCACGTGGAAACTCACCTCTAACGTTGTCCCACGCAGAACACCTATCCACGATACAAGAACCTTCGCGTCAACTTGAACTGGCACGCTTGGTCCATGAGCGAAATCTTACCATCCGTGACCTAGAACGGCTGACGCGGAAGACAAGGAAGAACGTGGTCCGGAACAAATGCCTATGCACCGAGTGCGACAAGTACGATTGTGGCCTACACAGAGGTCCAGAATATGCACAAAGTGAAGCCAACAAGCAACTTGTGAAGCGGCTTATGAAAGCTCTCAATTCGGGCGATTTCGATGCTTATGATGAACTCTGCGACCGAGACTACGTCTGGCACATATTCGTCCGACATACGTATTCTAGTACGATCGCACACACCGAGACGCATGGACTCGAGAGCTTCAAGAAGACTGTGGCGGAGTGGCGGCTGGGCAATCCAGGCTTGGATACGAGTGTGGGAGACATTATCGCCGAGGGAGACCGCGTGGTCGTCCGCTACACAATGAAGGGCAGGAATCCCGAGAACAAGATGCTGTCGAGATCATCGATAAGCATCTGGAGAATCAAAGACGGGAAGCTCGCAGAAGAGTGGGAGCTGGACGACGAATTCAGATCGCCGGAGTGCACATTGGACTGCCGAGAATGCTAGCTATGCTTTGATGGGCGCGTTCACTCTCAATTTTCGTGCGTATTCTGATGCTAACCTGAACGATGATCGAATAGCATCTACGCGAAGAGAGATCCTATCGTGCCTTCTTCTCAGCCTCTTTCAAGCATTCGTCCAGCACTCTCGAGGAGAAGTCAATTTGCTCCTCGGTGATGACGAGTGGTGGAGAGATCTTCAACACGTTGCCGTAGCGGCCTCCTGAGGCGAAGTACACGCCTTTCTTGAGCGCTTGATCGACAATATGCTCTGTCGCCTTCGCGGCCGGTGCCTTACTTTTCCGATCCTCCACAAGTTCCACGCCAATCAGCAGTCCCTTGCCTCTGACATCGCCGATCAGCTCATGCCGAACCGCGAACTCCTTCAATCGTTTCAGGAAATAGGCGCCGAGCTTCTCCGATTTCTCCACCAGATGTTCTTCCTCGATGACGGTGAGGCTTGCTACGCCCGCTGCGCACCCGATGGGATTTGCTAGGAACGTGCTGGTGTGTTTCAGCATCTTCCAGGAACTTGCTATTTTCGTTCGTGCGATTACGGCTGATATCGGGAATCCGCTTGCGATTCCCTTTGCGCAGACCAAGATGTCTGGAATTATGTCCGAGTACTGGAAGCAGAACATCTTGCCGGTTCTCCCGAAGCCTGTGATTATTTCATCCAGTATCATGAGCACGTTGTGTTTGTCACAGATCTTCCTGATGTTTGGTACAAACTCGTCCGGAGGAACGATGAAGCCCTCATGTCCTTGGACCGGTTCAAGTACCACGGCGGCCACGCTTGCGAGTCCCGATGCGGGATCGCTCAATATGTTGTCGAGATATCGCGTGCAGAGCATGTTGCAGTCCGGATATTCCTGTCCGAACGTGCATCGGTAACAGTACCCGTAAGGGACATGTGTAGCGCTTGGAAGCAGAGGAAGGAACTCTTGTCGGTAATAGTTTCTGCTTGTCAGAGACAAGGCTCCATGCGTCTTGCCGTGGAATCCTCCTTGAAAAGCGATGAACTGCGTCCGTCCTGTGTGTATCTGAGCCAGCTTCATCGCTATGTCGATTGCTTCTGACCCAATGTTGCCAAGATGCATCTTCTTCAGGTCATCAGGCAGCAGTCCTGCAAGCTTCTCGAGGAGCCTGGCTCGCTGTATATTGGGAGACATTCCGGCTGGAGCATGCATCAGCTCTCGCGCTTGGGCACCTATTGCCTCAGCGATCTTTGGATGGGAGTGACCTGCAATTGCAACTGTGAACGCCGCTGATGTGTCGATGTAGACATTGTCATCTGCATCAACTATGTTGGCACCCGCTGCCTTCTTCCATGCGATTGGAATGGCGCCTACATGTCTTCCCTCTGGAGATTCGAACCTCTCGACGATTTCTTCAACTGCTTTCGAATTCGGGCCCGGAGGTTGTACCTTTATCACTGGGAGAAGTTTGCCCAGATCTTTACTGGCGCTCGTTTCTACCAAACTCCAGTGAAGCAAGGAACCAGTGCCTCCATATATCAAGATTCATTGAGCGTTCTGGATGTGTAAGACAGCGAGAACATCCGGATCAATCCGCGTGAGCTGGCGAGTAACGAATCGAAAGTAGCTTCGGTGCTCTGGCACCGCCTGTTTTTTCGGGCTAGTTGGTTAAGGTTGCTTTTTCTTCTCTACTAGCTCGAAGATCAGGCCTGTTCTCTCTTCTGTATCTAGGTAGGCCCACTTCACGCCAGGTCGATTGCCACTTTGAATTACCTTGAACCCCTTGGCTGCCATCTCCTTGACGCTCTGCTCCATGTTGTCCGCGCGAATCGCCATATGGTGAAGTCCATAGCCCCTCTGACGAGCAAACTGCTCATAGATCGTCTCGCCATAGAGAAGTTGCATGAGCTCAATCTCCACATGGCCAGCCTTTGCCAGTCCAACCTTTATCTTGAATCTTCCAGGTTTTCCATTGTAAGTTAGGTCGCGATACTCAGGTTCGAAAATACGAAAAGGCCCAATTCCGATCAGCGTCTCGAGCTTCCTCGCGGTCTCCTCGACATCCTTAACAAGGATTCCAACCTGTATGATCTCGGCGCCTTGAGATTCCTTCTCCAAATCGGCCACATCCACGTAGCAGTCTCGCCTCAATAAACAACTGTCGATCTCACATGTGCCTGCCGCTTGGCCGCTAAGACGGTCGAAAATCGCAAGGACCCTGCTCTGAAGGAAGGACTGCATGTTCCGTCCTCGAAACGAATGCTCCTAAGATCGCCTCATGCCCTGAAAATCGGCGGGCTGTCCGCGTCAATGAGAAGGGTGTGCTTGCGGCTTGCCATGTTTCTCTTCGCGCAGCTTCTTCCGTGCTCGCTCGATATCCTTTACGAGGAGTTCGCGAGTGACTCCTCTCTTCTTTGCCAGAGTGTGAAGAGTCGCCGAGATATGATCCAAGGACAACTCGTCCACCTTCTTCATCACGATGAGGCGACCGAGTCTAGTTACGTACAGGTGGCTATCTTTCCCGAGAGAGAGGTCGCGCCGAATCCTAACGGGCAACGTAAACTGCCCTTTCGAGGTTATCTTGACCACTTCGTCACTAGCCATCCAGGCTCACGAATGAGACATGGTAAGGATTCCTTACATTAGCTTTTGGCTCACAGGCCGTCCCTTCATCAAGGATGTGCAGGCGTAACATTCCCTTTTCCAGAATCCTCTTCCGACCCTGTGACATCCAGCTTCTCTCGTAGGACTTGGAGAAGGGTGTAGGCTGGTGGAGCAGAGACTGATACTTGGCTTCCATTCAGCTTGAACGAGAATAGCCGCTCCATATCGCCGTCTCCCTTGATCAGTGACCTCCTACTTTCACATCCCGGCGCGCGACGGTCGAGCGAGCACGAAGTTCTGAATAGCTACCGAAGAAAGCACCTATTAACGGTCTTTTTTTTGATGCAATCATCATGGCCTTGGATGAAAGCGATATCGCGTCGAAACAACCCGATATCGCTTTGGTGCAGGGGAGCACATGCGTCAAAACCCATGCGTAAGACACTGCGTCTTACACCTGCATCTTACTGCATATCCTCCAAACGGGGGCCCGTTTGAAAACATCATCAGTCGCTTCCGGGGCCACCTTCGCCTGTAGGTCGGCTTCCATGATAGCTTTGATGAGTGTATCAATCATGTTGTCCCGGATCTTCGGCCAAGTTGTAGTATGTAGTTCCGGAGGGGACCCCCTGGGGGTTGCATTGCCGCATCAGCGAGTGGTGTACCTACCCATTGAAATCTTTGACCAACGGTGACGGATTCAGGTTGACTGTGTAACTACTTTTTCTAGAGCTTCCCTTGTTTGCTTGATCTCTTTTGTAAGCCCTTCCAGCAGCGTAGGAATCCGCGAGATGGCTACGACCATGTTCTGTTCGGCTTCCTTTGAATCCCCGATAGTAATTGGAATGTTGGCGACCTTCAGCCTACCCTTTTCAGTGAAAGATTCAGAGAAGAACCGATTCAAGAAAGCAATCAGAGTTCTCAGTTCAGTGACAAGCTTAACAATGTCCTCGTTGACTATTTGTATTCGTCGAGGCTCGGATTCTGCCAATTCTCGACTCCTAGTAACTTTAACGATTCCTGAATATTACCGAGTGCAGTCAGTAGATACTTAACCCTTTGCTCTTTGTTACTAGTCATCTCCGCCTTAATCACAAGGTCATAAGTGATCTTCAGTTGGGTTCGAATGTAGTCGTCCTTGCCGAGGAGAAACCTAGTCTCAGATTGCAAGATGACACACCACGAAAATAGCGTAACCCGTCGAATAAGTGTCTTTGCATCCCCTTCAATGGTTAGAACAAGCCCAATCTGATGGCAAGATTCACAATTTCTGACCGAAGATTGCGGAGCGGTAACCTATCGCGCGGCGAAAACGCTCTAATGTCCTACCGAACGCCTTTTGTTCGCTTAGGACGAAAACAGCTGAGGCGTCTGTCTTGCCAGTCAAGGCGACAGTACTCAGTGAAAAGTTGTTGCGACCGGTGCTCGAAAGGACAAAGTCGGCGCTGATGGATGCTGAGGAATTGGTCTCACATGTCGAAAAGCTGAGGGCCTTTGATGTGTCTACACATATGCCCGAAAGAGTTGTGCTTCTCGAAAGCGCTGACTATGAAAGTGAATATCGCAGCATAGAGAACCATCTCAGCAAACGGTCAGACTTCGTGCGCAAACCCGTGTCTGAAAGGTTCGCTTCTGGTTTCAAGGGTACGATTGACCTTAAGGATTCTGATGGTGCAACTTTCACGTTGGTTGATAACAGAACTGGAATCCATAAACACATCATCCTGCTAAGACGACCCCTCCGTTTGTCACTGCTAGTCTACGAAGTCCTGCATATCTTCGAAGAGTACCTTGGTCTCGGTCACGGAGAGCTGGCAATCTTCTCCCAAAGCATAGCTGAACGTCTCAACATCACAATCAAATGAGAAGAAGGGTCTAAGTCAGTGTCTGTTCCTTGCGGCTTGGCGTATGAGGTCTAACCATCGGTTTGTACCTAGTTGTATTGGTATCGCGGCCATCTCCGCGGGCGTATGATTCTCCAAGGCCATATTCGGTCTTACGAAATTGTAGTAGGCTCGGAAGCCCTTGAACACTTTCTCCGCTGAGTGCGCTCGTTTCAAGTGTCTCATCACTTTCTCGCGCTCCCGCATTGTGTTATGGGTACGCTCAACGCGGTGATTGCCCATGTGGCTTCGTATGCCAACATTGGCTACATGTGCGATCTTGCCATAGTTGGCGAGGCTGATTGGATCGTATGCGTCTCTGTAAGAGGTTAGGCCGTCGCTGAATATGACTTGTGGATCGAGTTTGGCTTGTTTCTTTGCGACTTCGAAGAACTCTGTCGCGTCTTTGCGACCGCGCCCTCTCGTAAGGTGGCTTGCGACTAGGTAACGGCTTCCATTGTCTAGCGCGTTCCACAACCAATAGTAGCGGTCACCGTTGACGGGTTCCTCATGCGCCATCTTCATCTTCATTTCGTCACAGTTCCATACGCCCGACAGTTGCGGCTTGAGTGTGTTTGCGTATGCGTCTATGAGTTCGCTGAACTTGCGAATCCACCTAAGAATCGTCATGTTATTCACTTTGAGGCCGTAGAATTGTGCGATATGCTGAGTCACCTTTCGCAAAGATGCGCCCTTGAAGTAGAGATCAAGTGCAAGCGTGACAATCTTCGGGTCGAAGTGACACTTCAAGAATCCGTCATCCACGACGAAACGGCGACCGCATGAGCGACACTTGAATACTGACTTCTTGCTTTGCCGTGTCTTACGGTAGCCCCACTTCAAGAGATCAACTGAGTTGCAGAATCGGCAATGCTCGAAAATGAGAACAGTCTTGGGAAGCTCGAAAGTGTCTGTTCTCTCGGTCGCTTCTTTGGCTTTCAGCCACAGTTTCAGAGCATTTGCATGTTTACAGTCACCTACAGTCTCATGCCTGTTCACATAGTCGGGGCAAGTGCAAGACCAATCCGAGTCATGCTTCGTCAAACGGTAGAAACCTGAACTTGACTGAGAATGAATCTCATACACGCCTTCCGCGATTCTACGAGGTTCATCTCCTTTAGCTATGATTGCGTAGCCTCGGATTGTTCGTGTTTGGGCGCTCGCGTCTACCATTTGGTATCCATTCCTACCCAATGGTATAGCTACCAATACATTAATAAAGCTACCTATACATACCCAATGGTAGTGATCGAATATGCCGATGGAGAAGATCATGATCTCCGTAACCAAAGAGATGAAACAGATTTTGGAGCAGGAGCGGAAGAAACGACTACTTGACTCCATACCTGAGACAGTGAGAGTCATACTAAGCGAGTATCTCTCAGGGCAAGGCATCAAGAGAAACCGTTTAGAGTAGTCGTTTTCATCTGACTAAGAACACGTTGAAGCGATGGTTTCGCCTTAACGTAATCCTTAGAATCGCTTTGGTCAATGAACTTCCTGAGTGATTCAAATTCGACGAGGCTTGCACTAAGTTCATGAACCTTAGACAAGTAGCTAAGCGAGTACCATTTTCTCAAGTCTGTTTCTGCCTCCTGTCTGTTCCGAAGAATGGGAGCCAGCACCTCATGATCCCTATTCACAAAGTCGTTCAGAATTGACTCTGCGTTGGACGCTATGACTGGCTTGACCTTCAAGCTTCGTCTGTTAAAGAAACGAATATTCTGCAATCCGGGTGTTTTGTCTGTTCTCTTCTCATCAGTCGCCTCATCGGACTTGTAGATTGATGGAGGGCGAGCGACGGCATAGATGTCATTACCAAAAAAAGGCAGGTAATGCATCGTTGAAACATCATCGAAGTCCAAGTCGTACCGATTCGTATTGGCTGCAAAAAAAGCAACATCACGATCCAGATACTCGGTTCTCAACAAGTCGTAGTTGACCGCGGCGTATCTGTATGGTTTGTAGAGCAAGCCCACTGCATTCGACTTCAATTCGTCCACAAGCAACTCGACAAAAGGTCGAAATGCTGCGTACTTCAGATCTACAAAAAAGAGCGGCTGCAAGCTCAACTTCGTTAGATGTCGGTGTATATCTTTGACCATAGAGCGCATGTCGCCAAAAGGTAGCTTGATGAATGGGACTGTAATCAGATCCATCTGAGCATCTATCTGCATCTTGATTACGAATCTGAGGAATTTTTCGCGAGTTGCTCTTGTCTTGAGTAGATCCATGGCAGAGGGTTTCTTCTTTGGTTTCGACTTCCCTTTCTCAACGTATGGAGTCGTAGTTGGCTGAAACATCGTCAGCTTAAGCTTCGCATACTGCCCCTGTCGCTTGTTTTGCTCGACCTTCTTGAACATGCTTCCGTACGTTCCGTTCTGGGTTAGAAGATTCTGGAGATCAACTGCTCCGACTCTTCTGACATCAATCATCAAAGGGCTTTCAAGAGTATTCGCGGTCGGAACTTTCATCTTGGCATGGTATTCGTAGGAAGTCGCAGCACGCAACGGAGTCATTAGTCTAGAATTTTCTACCCGTATCTCCAGAGTCCTGCTCGGATAGAAGTATGGCGAGGGGGTGTCCGTGGTCTTCACTTTGACCTCCAGACGGGTCAATCTTTTCACCTCCCCCAAGCAATCTCAGCATATCGATTCTTGAGAACAGAAAGATCACGATACTCCGGATACTTCTGATACACATAACGCAAAATGCCATCGTAACCGAGTTGATCCCAACCCTTACGTCTATCCATAGTCGCACGTTGAATATGCTCGGGCAATTTTGCAAAAACTGGGGCAATATGTTTGCGACCTTTCTTGGAAAGCGTGAAACGCTCAACATTCGTGTTCTTCCGGCCTTGCCGCTCGATCAATCCTGCAAACTCTAGAGTCGATACCGCGTTTGCGACAGAGAAGCTGTACATCCCAAAACGGTGCTTCACGTACCTTGGATTCTGAACTCGGTAACTTCCGAGTATCTCGTTGACCAGCAAAAAGACTTGTTTCATCAATGAAGTGCGACCGTGGATCGGTTTGTCTTGGGCGTACAGAAGCATCAATACAGCGTCGGCTACTGGGATCTTCGTGGTGGGTAGGCTCTTGTATACCTCATCTGCCTTGTCAAATGAGTAGAAAATGCTTCTATCGGATAGGCGAATTTCCTTCCTCGAAACTAATTGTGTCATCACGGCATCCCCTGCACCGTCGTGCCATACAAGACGCCCTTTATGTCCCAACAATCCATGAAGGCGCGGATTCCATTGACACTAAATATAATGTGAATCCTATTTTTTGCAACCCTTGTGACCACGGGGCGACACGCAAACAGCACATTCATACTTGATGTCTTATATATTGACCGGAGTGTGAGAAGTGCTCCCTCAGATGGAAGCAGTCTTTCTTTGACCCATGAATAATGAGTCATGTGAATCAACACATATTTCATCTTACACAGAACGCAGTCGATCTCGTCGGACTGCCAGTCGCGAACCGTGGAGGAGTCTGCTCCGAGTATTTTGGCAGAAAATCTCTTTGTCCATCCATGACTTATCGTTCTTACAGGGTTCTTGGCCCCGCAGTAGACACAAGTGATTCTCGCTGATGGAGATATGCGACGCCCCTCCAAGAGCATGACGGGCTAGACCGCACACTCCATATCCCCTCAGAGTCATCATATAAGATGAAGTGAAGGTCATGTTATCGAACTTTCTCACCATTTATGCCTTGTGATTCCTTCTTGAACTCCAAATCTTGACATCGCTTATCCGTGGCTTCCCCATCTCACCGCGAATCTAGTAGTCGGTCTAGTTCTCGCCTTTCTCGTCTACTTAGACCTCCAAAAAGAATACTACGAGCGCGAATGAACCAAAATGCGAATGAACCTACGAAAATTAGACCGGCAAATGGGCTCCGCAGTACCGTAGCAAGTAGGTAGAGCATGATGAGATGTGCGACAAACATGACGAGAAGGTAGTGAAATTCCAATCTACGCATCTGTGAGAGGCATTCTTCGCTGAATGCTACTCTAGGTGGCTTCAAGGCTCACTTGGAAAATGCGCTGTTAAGCGACACCACTCGCTGATGCGGCAATGCACCTGGGGGTAGTAGGGGCTCAGTTCTAGATACCATACGTATTCTCACATCCCGAACAGATCAAAACCTAACATGAATGCGTAGCCGTAAGAATTCTCTGTGTAGCACATCGCGTGGAGATTCTAGGA
>Ga0315282_10000834_pt1 | contig 60389 bp, 53 predicted proteins | sample YL17G07_20_MG_FD_203693 | JGI IMG/M metagenome (GOLD analysis project Ga0315282, IMG submission 203693) | Sediment microbial communities from Yellowstone Lake, YNP, Wyoming, USA - YL17G07_20 | ecosystem: Environmental > Aquatic > Freshwater > Lake > Sediment | place: USA: Wyoming | collected...
TGCCACCCTCTACTTTCCTAAATCCATCTTCGAGTAAGGTGTCCATCTTTTCTTCTAAGGCCTGGGCTTTAATCTTTTCGGCTGAAGCTCGACTAATGATTAAGTTCTGAATTTGAGAGCTAACTTTTAAAATCTCAAAAATGCCAATTCTGCCCCTATAGCCAGAGCCGCCACAAGTATCACAGCCTTTGCCAGTATAAAGTTGGGTTGGTAGGGCAATATTTTCTTTTGTTATCCCCCTAATCTCCTGTTCTAATCTTTTTTTATCCTCCTCTGATCGTTTAAGAGAAGAAACACAATTAGTACAGATTTTTCTCACTAATCTTTGGGCGATAACAATATTAAGGGTAGAGGCTAATAAAAATGGTTCGACACCAATATCTAAAAGTCTCGGGATAGCCGTGGCCGCGTCGTTAGTGTGCAAGGTGCTTAAAAGTAAATGACCAGTTAAAGCCGAATGAACTGCCATTTCGGCTGTTTCTTTGTCACGAATTTCACCCACCATTAAAATATCTGGATCTTGACGGAGTAGGCTTCTTAGGCCTTCGGCGAAATTCAGACCAATTTTGGGATTAACCTGAATTTGATTGACGCGTTTGATATCATATTCAATCGGGTCTTCCACGGTCGAGATATTGACTTCGGGACGGTTCAGAATATGCAATATTGTATACAAAGTCGTGGTTTTACCAGAACCAGTCGGACCCGTGGATAAAATCATTCCATGCGGCTCTCGAATCGCGCTTTGGATGATTTTCAGATCATCTTTGCCAAAGCCAAGTTCCTCGAGTGTTAAAAAGCGTTCAGCCTCATCCAAAAGACGGATTGCCACTTTCTCGCCGTAAAAAGCGGGGATGATCGAAACACGCATCGCCGTATTATGATTATCTGACTCAAAGCGAAACCGACCATCTTGAGGAAGACGATGTTCGTCAATTCTTAGATTTGAGAGAATTTTTATTCTGGCTACCAAGGCTGGATGAATATTTGTCGGGAGCGTAATCATATCTTTTAGGATGCCGTCGACGCGAAATCTCACCACAAAATCTTGAGGTAAGCGTTCCAAATGAATGTCCGAAGCCCGCTCGGCGATCGCATATTCGATAATTGTATCTAAAATATTAATCACCGGCATGTCTTGAGCCATCTGGACTTCATCAAGACCGCCAGTCGCGGATTTTTTTAAATTCTCCTCGATAATTCTGGCAAAATCAGTCTCAATTGATTTTTTATATATTCCCAGGGCCTCCCGAATATCCGAACTGGTCGCAATATAAGGAATGGCCTTAAGCCCAGTTTGCTTTTCAACATAATTGATTGCTTCAATATCGCCAGGATCCTCCATCGCTAGCTTCACCGCGTCTTTTTCTTTGCCAAAAATGATTATCTTTTTAATCTTAGCCACATTTTCTGGGATCATTTTCGCGTCTTCTTCGGCAATTTTTAGTTTTTTGAGCGCAATAAACTCCATCCTAAAATAATCAGCTAAAATTTCTGCTAGGTATTCTTCTGAAATATCACCATGCTCAATTAGAATATCGGCCACATTGCGATCAGTGCTTTCTGCTTCTTTTAAAGCGAGATTAAATTGTTTTTCATCAATAAAACCAGAGGAAATCAAAGCCTTTTTTAATTCTTCTTGGGTGATGTGAAGCATATTAAATGAGTTTTAATTTAATTAAAAATTCATAATAAAAATTGAAGTTATTTAATATCAGGATGATGATCGCTAGAATTAGAAGATATGGTGAAATTGCCAAACGTTCATTTTTCTTCTTAAGTATTATTTCCCCAAGCTGAATGAAAACCATTAAAACAAAAGTCCCAATTAAAAGAATAAAAACATTTGGATAACCAACGACTAAAGTCGTCATAAAAATTATATAGAGGTCAATTTTCTCGATAAGAGTGCGATCCGGCCGGCGATAGAAACGTAAGGCTAAAAAACCAACGAGTAACATTATTAAGGCGACTAATAAAGCTTCGCCATAAGGATAAGCAAGGCTCAAGGCGATGTTTTTTAAAAAAGAATGGTCTTTTAATAAATAAACACCTAAAGTTGATTGTTTAAGTTGAAAATAAGCAAAGACTGACCTGGCGATAAGCTGCAATATTAAGACAACTAAGATTAAGACTAACGCGGATTTAGCCGTCTTCAAAGATAAATTGTGCTTCGCAACTTTAATAACTAATCTTTTGAATAACAAAAATAGGACTACAATTTCAAATACAAGGGGTATCACAAGAATTAGCCACCCTGCTAAAGTCATTGCCCCTCCATTGGACTATATTTTTCTTCCGTCAACGCAAGTTGAATTATGCACCCAAAATTGTCAAATCTGTACCAACTTCGTATCGATTTGCATTATCGCCGCCGTCGGCGGAGTGTTTTGATTGATTATCGGAATTTTCGAACACGCAATCAAGCTCATAAGTTTTGGTCCCTTCGTTGGCGCCGAAACGGTAAAAGTAGGTATTATCATTTTTAGGATCAATCGGCAACGCGGCGATCGGCGCGCCCGAAGAAACGACCGAAAAATCAATCGGCACCCAACCAGTGCTATCGTTCTTCTTTTTCTCATTGTCAGTCTTACCCGGATCGTTGGTGGCATAAGTTACGCCGCCCAACCCGGTAAAATCATGGTTGTCAGCAAGATAAAGATTGATTGCCGTCGCCAAGGTCGTCAAGTCCGACATCCGTTGCGAATCGCGAGATTTTTCCATAATTCTCGCGGGATTAATTGTTAAAACCACAATAATTGCCAAGATGGCAATAATGGCAATAACAATTAATAGCTCGATTAATGTGAATCCTCTGTCTTTTACCTTTTTATTGTACAATTCTCCTCCTTCCTTTATTTTTAAAAATATTATTCAATTTATAAACCTCTAACAATAGGAATAACGCTAAATTCGGACGTCTCAGCTTTTTTGTTATCGAATTCGACCGTAATTTTTCCTCTTGCTGGTTGGGACTCGACCCGCATTATACCCCCGCCAGAGTAATTAGCTACTCTAAAAACACCATATGATGTAATTGTTCCGATTTCTTTAATCAAATCGCCTGGAGAGTTAGTTACCGCTTGCCATTTTATGTCCTTACTACGCGTAACTTCCTTTTTAGTACCGTCTGAGTAAGTCGCAATTGCCGTGAAACTAATCTGTTGGCCACCAAGAACAAAGCCGAGCGACTGCGGCGAAATTTGTAAAGATGTAATTGTCGCCCTAGGGCTCGTAGATGGCGTTGGCGTGGGGCTCGACGAAGTTGAACCACTTGGCGTAACCGTCGGAGTTGGAGTTGTCGTGGTCGAAGAGATAAATTTATCTTCATCAACTGCTTTAGCAACTAAGATCGGCATGAAACGATTGCTACCTTGCAAATAAACGTAAATGCCACCGCGAATAACATTATTGGTAAAGCCGACTCTCTGTGGCACGACCGCTGGGAAGTTAAAACTGGCCGTTGAGTTAGCCTGTAAATTATTTAGGTTCATTTCGAAATTCGGATACTTTAATAACCATGTATTGAAACCTATTTGGCGCGGAAAATTATAAACTTTCAAATCATTATCAGAAAGCATGCTTTGACTAATTGTTACCTTGCCAGTCGCTAAATATCCCAGCATCACCAATTTGACATCGTTGGCACTAGTTTTAAGGTTGTACTTTTTAATCAAGTCCCCAAGAACCTTATTAAGGTCCTCTTTAGTTTGAGTCGCCTGGCCTTGATAGGCAAAGTCGATTTTATAATTAAGCACATCCCCCGCTTTTGCCTCATCGACTCCATCCGTAATACTCACAGTAATCCCGCTATCAGCCTGGAGCGTTGAATTTTCCGCCGCGTCAGCCGTGATTTTCCCCCATTGACCAGTAATTACCATGACGATCATGCCAATAACAGCGACACCGACAATAATGCCCATGATGAGCCAAAATCTTTTAGTTTTCAATCTCCACTCCTTTCTTATTGAGTAAGATATGTATATTTACTTTGTGTTTTCGCCCTTTCTTTCAGCTAAAAAGTTTTCAACCTTTTGCACCACTTGTTGAGGGGTGACATCGGTTTTGACTAAATAGTCAATCGCACCGAGCTTGAAGCATTCAAAAACTGCATCTTCCTGGCCAAAGTTAGTCAGCAATATCACCGGGGTGGTAAAAGTCTGCGGCTGGCTACGTAATTTTTTAAATAAGGCCAGGCCGTCGAGTTTCGGCAGCATAATATCGAGCAAAATCAGATTTGGTTTTTCCTTAGTCACCTTAGCTAATCCTTCGAGCCCATCATAGGCAAGCACAACTTCGTATCCATCGGAAATGAATTTGCGTTCGTACATTTTCGCCAGCGTCACATCATCCTCAATTAAAACAATTTTGGCTTTAGCCATTTATCCTCAATTTCATTGTAAGGGGATTTCTATTTTTACGCAACTGGCAAACCCCTCGACTACGCTCGGGGTAAACTAAAAGAAAAGGTCGAACCCTTACCCTCTTCTGATTGGACACTAATCTTCCCGCCCATCATTTCAACTAATTTTCTGGTTATCCAAAGGCCTAGCCCTGTGCCGGTAATCATCCGGGTTTTTTCGTTTTTCACCCGATAAAACTTCTCAAAAAGCCGTTTTTGGGCTTCTTGGCTCATCCCCAAACCAGTATCTTGGACAACGGTGACAATCTCTTTTTCCTGCTTCGTCGCCGTCACTGTCACTGATCCTTGTTCGGTAGTATACTTAATGGCATTACCAATAAGATTAATTAATACTTGCCGCACTCTTTCCGGATCAGCCTTCACTTGAGGAAGGCTGGTTTTTTCATATTTAAGGGCAATTTTTTTATCTTTTGCCTGAATTGATAGTTCGCCAACGACCTCAGTAATTAATTTATCCAAGTCCATTGGCACTGGCCTAATTTCAATTCTCCCTTGCTCAATCCGACCAACATTTAATAAGTCATCGACTAAATCAGCCAGGCGTCGGTTAATTTTGACAATTTCTTCAATCGTTTCTTTGGTGTCAGGGCCGACTTTCCCAGTATCTCCCTCTAAAATCATGTCCAAATAACCTTTAATGCCAGTAATTGGGGTTCGAAGTTCATGAGTGGCGATCGCAATAAGTTCCTGCTTCATTTGTTCTACCTGAAGTTCTTCGCTGATGTCTCTAAAAACGATAATGCCGCCAATTACTTTATCATCGGCATCGCGGGTGGCGGCACAGGAAAGCCAGGCGGGGAAAAATTCTCCGTTCCTTTTTTTAAGATAAATTTCATCAATTGTAATTGGTCGACCGAAAGAAAGCACTTTTTTCATCGGTAAATCTTCTGGAGGAATGGGCCTTTTTTCCCTATCAGAAAATTCTAATACCTCTTCGGGTGTTTTACTGGCTACTTCCTCTTCTAAATAACCTGTAATATATTCACCGGTGGTATTGAGCATAATAATTTTTCCATTTTGATCAAAAGCAAGTACGCCCTCGCCAATAGAAGAAAGTAGGGCATCATCCTTTTTCCGTTCTTCTTCAATTTCTTGATACATATAAGAAGAATTAACGACGACGGCCGCCTGCGAAGAAAGGATGGCAAATAATCTTAGATCTCCCTCGACAAAATTATTTGGGTTTTTAGAAAAAACATGGATCACTCCCAGTGTTTGTGACTTCACTTTCAAAGGGGCGGCTAAAATACTTTTAACATTCGTTATCGCTGCCCTTGCTAAGACCGCGGCTGTTGCTTGGTCGATTTCGTTCATCATCATCGGCACTCCTTTACAAAAAACCTGGCCAGTTAAACCTTCATCAGACCGCAGCCGAAAATCTCTAATTTGCGCAAGAGTTAGTCCAACTGCCGGCGAGGCAGCATGGAGAAGTCGGTCTTGATGATTAAATAAAGTCAAAACACCTAAATCACTCTTGAGCATTTTGACAATCAACTCAATTATCGAGGATAAAGTTTCTTCAAAATTAAATAATGTCGTAATACTTTTTGAGAGTTCATTTAAAGCCGCCAGTTCCGCCATTCTTTTACGATTTTCCTGTAATAGTTCGGTTGAACGAATGCTAACAATAGCAATTGCCGCCTGATTGGCAATTGTTTGAAATAAACTTAGGTCTTTATCAGAGAAATTACGTTCTTTGCGAGTAAAAACACTCATGACGCCGATAATTTGATCGCGCGCCATCATTGGTACTGTTACCAGCGAATGCATGGTGGCAGCCAAAGTCTTGGAGGCAATTTTTTCTTTGGCAATATCAGTGATGACTGCTGGCTTACCCGATTTCACCACACCCCAAGAAACTCCGCCTTTAGATGATGGAATTGGCGGTTCTTTCATAATTTCTTCGCCCATTCCACGCTCAACGCGGCGGACTAAAAAATCGCCTTCCAAAGTCATTAAAGTCCCGGCATCACACTTGAGCGTTTTTAAGACAATATCTAATAAAGGCTCCCAAAGACTTGGTAGGTCATAGGCCTGCGTACTGATTTTGGAGATCGCGTAGAGCGTATCGAGCACGACCTTACTCTCATCCTCCATTTTCCTCCTTACTCTGACAAAACTTTTTCTACAGTGTTGATAACATCTTTGAGGCTGGCTTTATATTTTAGCAAGTAATTTTCCACCCCTAAGCGTCTGGCCTCTTCAATAAAAATTTTCGAAGTACCAAGATTAGTTAAAATAATAATCGGCGTTTTAGCAGTTTCCTTTTTTTCTTTAAGATTGCGAATGACGGTGAAGCCGTCAATCGCTGGCATCATAATATCAAGCAAAATTAAAGCTGGTTTTTCTTCGCTTGCCAATGTCAATCCTTCCCCACCAGAGTTGGCAATCACTACTTTATAGCCAGCTTTTTCCAATTCCTTTTTATATAAATTGGAAATAGCAACATCGTCTTCAATAATTAAAATTTTTTTATCCATTAGCCTCCTATCAGTTTATTTACTTTCCCAATTATCTCTCGCGGTGTAATTTCAGATTTAACTAAATAGTCCGCGGCGCCCAAAGCTTTCCCTTTTTCTCGGTCCTGTTCGCCGCCTCCAAGATTAGTCAATAAAATTACCGGGATGTTTTTAGTCGCTTCGTTTTGTTTACATTTCTCTAAGAATTCAAAGCCATTCATTCTGGGCAACATTACATCAGCCAAAATGATGTTTGGTTTGGGGCTTGCCGCCTCTAAAATCTTTAATCCTTCCTCGCCATCAGTCGCGACTAAAACATTAAAGCCTTCGTTCTCAAACTTCTTGGTATACATCCGTAAGAGAATCTGATCATCTTCAATGAGCAATATGGTCTTCTGTTCCATAAGAACCTCCTAAAAAATGTTAAAACTTAAAACTCAAATGTTAAAACTTCAGCAAAAAGTTTAAATGATTAAATCTTTTTTCTTTTAAGTTGCAGTTTTTAGCTTTGCGCTTTTAATTTTAAGCTTATCTACCACTTCGGTAAAGCCAAGCTAAAAGTCGAGCCCTTGCCCAATTCAGAACGATCAAGCCACAATCTGCCATTCTGCGCTTCAGCCAGGCGGCGGGCTAAATATAAGCCGATGCCAGTCCCCCGCTCTTGGCCAGTAAGGGTTAAATTCCCTTTCGAAAACAACTCAAAAAGTCTTTCCTGATCTTCACGACGGATACCAATGCCGGTGTCTCGAACATCGGTGATGACCCAATGATTGGCCTCACGATGTGACACCCATATTTTACCCCCTTCATGGGTAAATTTGATCGCGTTATTGACCAAAGTCAAGATAATTTCTCTTGTCCGATCAGGATCGCTTTTGACAAAAAACTCTCGCGAAGGGACGTACCGAAGCGACACCTTCTTATCGTTGGCTCGTACTTGACAGTCTTTGACGACCTGATTGGCCTCACGGGCTAAATTAATTTTGCTAAGATTAAATTTAAACTTATCTTCCTGAATCTCGGCGATTTTGATCATTTTCTCCACCAAGCGAATTAAACGGTCATTGGCCACGTAGGCTTGGGCAACATAGTCCTTAACGCTCTCCGGCACTTCGCCCGCGTCACCATCTAAAATCATTGATAAATAACCTTTGACCCCGGTCATCGGTGTTCTAAGCTCGTGTGACATCACTGATAAAAATTCCTGCTTTTCGGCCTCGAGCAGATGTTTTAATTGTCTGATTTCTTCTAAGGTTTTTACTTTATCGACTTGCATAATTTTTATTCAGACTGTTCTTGATCCGATGGCGGCTCGCCTCGCGTCGAAGCGGGCCGGCGGTATCCGGGCCCGCCAAGACCGCTGCCCTCATCAATGATTTCGTAAGGCTCGTTATTATCTTTTTTCGAAGGTTCCTGCTGATAGGGTGATGGCGGTGAATATGGCCGTGGATAATGTTGCCCTCGCGGACCAGTAGGCGGATTAATCGGTGTCCGTGCCATCTCGCGCTCATGGTCTAAGGCGATCGGATCTATTAAAACATCGCGCGGTTTGGCCCCGTCTGGTGGTCCAATCACCCCTTCTTGTTCTAACATATCTAAAAGTCGCGCGGCTCGCGCATAACCGACCCTCAACCGCCGTTGCAATAGCGATGCCGAGCCTTTGCCAGCCATCACCACCGTTTCTTTGGCTTCATTATACAACTCGTCTTCAGCCGCCAATTCGCCGCTTAAACCGCGTTCGGAACCAGCCCGATAAGTTAAAACCGATTCGTCATAGGCGGCCATTGCCCGGCTCTTGAGAAATTCGGTCACTTTATCAATTTCTTTATCAGTAACTAAAACGCACTGGATACGTTTCGGTTTGCCGAGCTCATTGCCAAGATAAAGGGCATCACCGCGGCCTAACAATCTTTCGGCGCCGGCGAGATCCAAAATCGTCCGGGAGTCAACTTGGGAAGCAACCGCAAAAGCAATCCGATTGGTGATATTGGCCTTAATTAAACCGGTAATCACGTCAACCGACGGCCGCTGGGTGGCAACAACTAAATGAATGCCGGTTGCCCTCGCCATCTGCGCTAACCGCACAATTGCTCCTTCCACTTCATTGGCCGCCTGGGCCATCAAATCTGCCAACTCATCAATAAAAATCACAATGTAGGGCAGTTTGCCATTGGTTGGATTGGCGTTATAGGCCTCGATATTTCTTCGGCCGCTCTCCTGAAAAAGTCGGAAGCGGCGGTCCATTTCCGCCACCGTCCAGCGTAAAGCCGAAATGGTTTTATCTACATCAAAAACAACCGGCGCCAAGAGATGTGGCACACCATTATAATGAGTAAATTCAACCCTTTTCGGGTCAACTAAAATCAACCGCAAATCATCGGGCGAATTCTGATACAGCAGCGACTGAATCATCGCATTAATACAAACCGACTTTCCCGAACCGGTTGCCCCAGCAATCAAAAGATGGGGCATATCTTTGATATCAATCACAAATGGTCCGCCCGCCACATCTCGCCCCAAGGCAATGGTTAAATTTGATTTGGATTTTTTGAAATCTTCTGATTCTAGAACCTCGCGCAAAGTCACCACGGCCGGTACTTTATTGGGAATTTCCACCCCAACCGCTGATTTGCCGGGAATTGGCGCTTCGATACGGATTGGGTGCGCAGCCAAGGCTAAAGCAAGATCATTTTGCCGGGCCGTAATTTGGGCTAATTTTACTCCTTCGGCTGGTTTTAAAGTATATTGTGTCACGGTTGGGCCAATGTTGACATCGCCCATGGTCACATCCATGCCGAAGTCTTTGAGCGTTTTTTGAATTACCTCGACATTTTTAGCGATGTTGCCGCTCGTTGCCCGGGAAGAACTTTCTTCCAAAAGATCAATTGGCGGAAATTCCCACGCCTTGCCCAAGCCGCCGCCCTGAAGATAGCTCGGTTCCATCGCCGGCCTTCTCTGCAAAGTCGTAAAAACAGAAGCCTTGGGTTCATTAACTTTAATTAATCCTTCAGCCCGAGAAATGCCCAATTTCTGCCACAAAACCTTAATTGAAGTATTAAAAGTAATAAGAATCGAAACAATTGCCAAGGCAAAAAGGAAAATTAAACTAGCATATGGCCCTAAGAAACTCTCAAAAAGGCTTCTCACGCCAGAACCAATACTGCCGCCGTAAGAACCAAGCAAAGAGGGAATAAAAATTAAAGCTAAAATAGTACCAATAACCGAGCTCGGTTTGGTCTCAAAGCGGTTTGGGAAAAGCAAGACTAAACCATAGATAATAAAGACAAAAGGGAGAAATATGCCAAGTAAACCCCAAAGACTATATTCGGTGCGATAAAAAAAGCGGCCAAAAGAACCAGCCAAATTAAACATTCCCAAAAAAATGACGATGCCTAAAATCAATAAAATAACGGCGATGACTTCGCGGGTTGTATCAGGATTCATCGTCCAGTCTAAATTTTCCCATATAGAAAGTCTTTGGCCTTTGCGTCTGTATCTCCGGGCCATTTTAATCCCTCCACGGAACTATTAAGTTACTTTAATTATATCACTAAGAATGTTAAAACTTAAAGCTCAAATGTTAAAACTTCATGAAAAAGTTTAAAACAATAATCATTTCTCTTTTAAGTTGCAGTTTTTAGCTTTGCGTTTTTAGTTTTAAGTTTAACGAAAAAACCGCCTTTAAGCGGTTTTTTCTTGGGTTTCTCGGTGGAATTCAACAAATTTGCCAGTTTCCTTATCAACCGCCACTTCAATTTGTTCTGGCTTTGGGCTGAAGTCGATTTCTTGATCAATTCCTTCAATTGTCTCGGTCATCTTCCCTCCTTTACCCTGAGCGACTTTTTAGGAGTCGAAGGGTTGGTTTTGTTTTTGTTTTCAGCTTTTTACGAGTATTAAATCATTGTACCATAAATTTTAGCCGAAGTCAAGATAAAGTTATCCACTGCTTGAGTGGGGTTGACTTTCAAAATTGCCTGTGCTAAGATAAAAGTCTGGAAAAACAAGAATCTGACCCCAAACAAAGGCCAGATTTTTGTTTCCAGAATACACCACGGGCGAGGAAGGAAAACCTCAGCTATGAACACAGTCCAAGAGCAGTCGACGCAGCAGTCCGAGCAAGGGCAAAAGCAGTATCAACCGCAGGAAGGGGACGTAACGCATCTTATGACCCTCCGGGTCTACAAAAGGATGCGGGAGGAACGGTTCCTACTGGGGACTACGAAGGACGTGAGCGTCCGCTTCCGGGTTTCTCCGGAGGAGGCGGTGACGGTCATCGCAGAGATGACCCGCTACGGCTGGGTCACGCCGCGCGAGACCGGCCGCGAGGCCCACAAGCCTGCGGGTCCTGGCATCAGGAGCATCGGCCCTCTGCCGCGGATCCCTGGCGCCTTCGTTCTCACCCCCGCTTAGCAGTTCCCGCCTCATCGGCCACAAGTCGGCCGTCTCCCCTTGCGGGAGGCGGCCTTCTTCATTTATTAAGTCTTTTCTCTTTTCCCCATCAGAAACTTAATCAAACTGTAAATAAAAAAGCCAAAAAAAGTCAGGCCGACGAGCATTACAAAGCCAAAATGATACGGAGCAAACCGCCGCCAAATTAGGATAAAGACATTGGCAAAGTAAAGATTAAAGATATTGAAGATTAATGAACCAATTAAAGTATAAATAAAAAATGGCCAAAAACGAACGCCGGCAAAGCCGGCGATGTATGAACTCCAAGGCCGGACATAGCCGACAAAACGGGTTATAAAAATTGTCAAATTGCCGTATTTTTGATACCATTTCGCCAGCTTTTCATGAACTTTGACGATTTTGCCACTCTGGCGGATTCTTCGGCTGACCGCGGAATCGCCCCAACGGCCTAAGCCATATGAAATTATTGAACCGAAACAATGGCCGCCGGTGGTAACCGCCAAAATCAACCAGTAATGATATTTGCCCGTGTTAACTAATTCTTGCCCGATTAAATAGCCAATTTCCGTCGGCAGAGGAATCCCGATATTTTCCGTAAACATGCTTAAAAACACCCCGCCGATTCCTAAATGCTTGAAGAGATGAAAAATACCGAGCAAAAAACTTTCCAATTTTGCTTACCTTTCTATAGCAAAAAGCTCATTTTGCCTGATCGCGGAAAGCATCAAGCTCCTTAAAATTGGTTCTTTAATTTGACTCTGATAGGCCATGACCGCCTCTTGTTTTTTTGTCAAAGCGGTTTTCGAGAGCACCAACTTTTGCCAATTGTCATCGAAACTAATAAATTTTATCGGCGGCAAAAGATATAAATTAAGGGCCATTTTTTTGGGTTGCGGCCAGTGGTGGCAATGCACCAGATAAGCGTAAGCTGTTGCTTTTTGATTATTCTTTAAGATATTTTCAACCAGTTTGCCGTTTATCGCGTGATCGGGATGGCTGTCCCTTGAAGAAGGATAGATAATATATTGCGGCTCGTATTGATCAATAATTTCTTGAAATTTGGCCGTCAAATCGGCCTGGTTTTCTTGTTGTAATTGGCCGTCGGGATAATTCAAAAAGATTAAATTTTCAGGGCTGACGCCCAAAATGCCGGTGGCTTGACGAAATTCTTCGTAACGGCGGTCTTTGATGTGATGCTTATTGCCATCAGTGACAAGGACAATTTTAACTTCGGCGCCGTTTTGGATAGAATCATAAATATATCCGCCGGCAGCAATTGTTTCGTCGTCGGGATGAGGCGAAAAAACTAAAACCTTCTCGCCTTTATTCGGCAATCTGATATCATCCAAAAAATAAATCGCCGCTTGAGGCAAAACTTGGTTTTCGCGGGCATAAACTAAATAAGCGGCGAGCGAGCCCAGGACTATGATTAATACTAATAAGATAATTTTATTGCGCCAGGCGACGAGCCAATACTTTTTCATAAATCATCGATTTCTATCGACGCTTTTTATCGACTGCGTCGTTATAGATTCGTTTAATTTTTTTGATACTTTCCTGATATTGGTGGCTTGATATCATCTTCAAAGAATTTATTTTCATTTTACTTCTCAAATCTTTATCTTCGAGAATTTTGATGATTTTGAACGCCAAATCTTCGCTATCAGCCGGCTCAAATAGAAACCCATTTTGACCATTTTTGATTAATTCCGGCAAAGCCCCCGAGTCGGGGCCGACAACGGGTAAGCCCGCAGCCATCGCCTCCATCACCACCATACTTTGGGTCTCGTGCGGAGAAGGAATGACAAACACTTCCGCGGCCTGATAAAGATACGGCAAATCTTCTGAATCGTGGTCAACCCAACCCAAAAAGCTGATTTGCTGGTCTATTTTTAAATCTCGGGTTAATTTTTTTATCTTCGCTAAATCGTTGCCAGAGCCGGCGACCACCAAATGGGCATTGATTTTTTTTGAAACCCTCGGGATCGCCTGAATTAAGACCTCCAAATTTTTATCCTGATCGATTCGGCCAAGATAAAGAACCAGCGGGTTTTGCGGCAGATGAAATTTTAAATAAAGATTTTTAAGATCGCTCCAGGAATAAAATCTCTCTAAATCTACCCCGTTGGAAATGGCCTCGATCGGTTTTTTGACACCCCAGAAGAGCAAGTCTTTTTTATTGGTTTCGGTCGGACAAATCACCCACTCGCAGTAATTATAATAGCGAGCCAAGTATTTTCGAAGACCGAATTTCATTAACGAATGCAAGGGTTTTAAATAATTCACGTATGAAACAATGTAATCTAAGCTGAAATGATTAGAAATCACGATCGGGATTTTAAGTTTCTGGCTGGCTTTGAGAAGCCCGGTACAGATATTGGTCGGATCTTGGAGATGGATAAGGTCTGGCTTTATTTTTAAAACCTGCTTTAAAACCTCTTTTTTCGGGTTCTTGGCAACCATAAAACCCTTACGGAACGGATTCGATTTAGATTTAAAACGAATGACTTCAAAGTTGTAATTTCGATCATCTGCTTGCGGATGGTCAGGTGCAAAAACATAGACATCGTTTCCAGATTTTGCTAAATTAGTTGCCAATACTTCCGTTGAAATCGCCACACCAGAAATACTGGGCGCGAAAGACTCCGTGCCAATAATTATTTTCATAATTATTATTATCTTATCCTAATATGCGTAAAACAAAAAGCGCGATCGGGATGGTCCTAAATATATTTTTAATTAATGACCATTGTCGCGCTTTTTGCGATTTTCGCCACCTGGCGGATTGGCAATAGAGAACATCCTACCATCCCGCCGTTGGCGGGACAGTAAGAAAAATTGTTGCCATCTTGCCGTCTGGTACAAGGTACAAATCCCCCGCTTCTAAAAAATCAAAAAACGGCAAGAAGGAAACGCACGATGTCCCCTCCTACGCTTTTCTTTTTGCCGCTTTTCCCTCCTTTGTTAATGTTCTAAGTCTATGATATCACGACTTTTTGATAATGTCAATTGTTTTACCATATCGCCGGGTCTTGACAAGCCCGCTGAGCATGCTATAAGGGACGCTTAGCGTTCCAAATGGAAAATATATTACAATATGCGATTTTATGGTTTAATTTTTTTATACTTCAATGATGACGGGGATGACCATCGGTTTTCGTTCGGTCTCCGCAAACAAGAACTCGCCCATCTCCTGACGGATGGCTTTTTTGATAAAGTCCCAGTTGGCCGGGTATTTTTCGTTATGGCGAGCAAACATCTTTTTAACTTCTTGCCGGGCTTTATAGACCAAATCTTCGCGTTGGCGCATATAAATAAATCCGCGGGAAATTATATCCGGCGAGGTAACAATTTTCCCGGTTTCATGATCAACAGTTAAGATGACGACAAAAATGCCGTCTTTAGCCATAGCCTGGCGGTCACGGAGAACTATGTTGCCAACATCGCCGATACCTAAACCGTCAACTAAAATGTAGGAAGCGTCCGCTTTTTCTTGAGCAAGTTTCCCTTTACCATTTTGGATTTCTAAAATCTGGCCGTCTTCCATGACAAAAGCATTTTGTTCCGAGATGCCGAGCTCTTGAGCCAGTCTTTGATGCAAAACCAAATGTCGAAATTCGCCGTGAATCGGCATGAAATATTCTGGTTTTACGGTTGAGATAACCAGCTTTAACTCATCGCGCTTGGCATGGCCCGAAGAGTGGATTCTTTGCGCTTCAGAGCCATAAAAAACATCCGCACCCTGTTTGAAAAGATTATTCAAATTATCTTGAATCGTTCTCTCATTCCCTGGAATCGCCGAAGCAGAAATCACCACCGTATCGCCTTTCTTAATTTGCACCTGCTTGTGTTCACCGGATGCCATTCTTGCTAAAGCTGAATATTCTTCGCCCTGCGAACCAGTACAAATAATAATTAATTGGTTGTCGGGAATATGGTTGATTCGGCGAATATCAACTAAGATATTTCGCGGTATTCTTAAATAGCCCAAATTCATCGCAATATTGATGTTTCGGTCCATTGAACGGCCGGAAATCGCCACTTTGCGGTGTGAACGTTGAGCCGCATTTAAAACCCCTTGGATACGATCCAAACTCGAGGCAAAAGAGGTGACAATCAAACGGCCTTTGGCTCTCCTGAAAATAGAAGACATGGTGTCGTGGACAACGCTTTCCGAAACCGGGGTGCCTTTATATTCGACATTAGTCGATTCCAAAAGCAATAACTTAACGTTCTGGTTGCCAAGCTCGCCTAATCGGGCAATCACTTTTTGCGATTCGAGTTTGTTGGGGTCGAGTTTGAAGTCAGAAATATGGAGGACTTTGCCTTCTGGCGTGTCAATAATTAAGCCGACGTCATCCAAGAAAGTGTGGGTAAAAGGAATAAATTCAATCTTAAAAACACCCAATTGAATCTTATCGCCGGCCTTGACGACCCGGATATTTGGGTTTTGCTCAAACTCTTTCATTTTGGCTTCGATAAAGCCAGCCGTCAGTTTGGTCGCATAAAGCGGCGCTTGAATTTTCGGCCAGATGTAGGGAATCGCCCCAATATGGTCTTCGTGACCATGAGTAAAAATAATGCCGCGGATTTTGTCTTTTCTTTCTTCTAGATAAGCAATGTTTGGAATAATAAAATCGACTCCAAGCATATCGCCTCGAGGAAACATAATTCCGCAGTCAACAATAATAATGTCATCACCGTATTCATAGACGGTCATGTTTTTACCGATTTCGCCGTTGCCGCCCATGGGAATTACCCGTAATCTTGGCGTAAAAGCGCGAAAAATTTTTTGTGGTCGCTCTTGAGTTGTCTGGGGTAAAGTCGCAATGTTTAAATTGTTCATAAGAAATCCTTTCAGGATTTAGAAAATAGAGATTAGAAAAACGAAATTAGTGATTCCAATTTTCTATTTTCAATTTTCTATTTACTATTTTGCGTCTATCTGACGCAAAATATTAGGTATTTTTTTAAAATCATCTTTTAGGGTATTTTTTAAGTTTTGTTGATATAAAGCCGCGGCTGGGTGATATAAAATCAAGTAGACTTGGCCACCTTTTTTATAAGCTTTGCCATGAACGCTTGAAATCGAACGGATCTGCGGGAAAAACTGATGCATCGAGTGTCGACCCAGCGTCACAATCAATTTCGGCTTAATATTGCGAATTTGATCATATAAATAATTGGTTGTACAAATCCGCACTTCTTCATCTAGAGGATCGCGATTATTCGGCGGACGGCATTTGACCACATTGGTGATGTAGACTTCTTCGCTTTTGAGGCTGACTGAAGTAAGCATCTCTTCTAAAAACCGACCCGCCTCTCCGACAAATGGCCTGCCTTCTTTGTCTTCATTTGTGCCCGGCCCTTCACCAATGAACATCACTTCTGCCTTAGGGTTTCCTTCGCCTGGCACAGCGTTAGTCCGCCATTTTTGCAAGGGACATTTAGTACAAGTTCTAACCTCTCGGGCAATTTGATCAAGCGTTTTCATCGAAAAATTTTCTAGAGACCCCTTGAAAATCAAGAAATGAGTACCGATACGGGAATAAAATTAGAGATCCTTTTTGATGTTGATTCTATTATAGCATAGATGATCGGAATTGTCAATAAAGTTGAACTAAATATTGATTTCCATCAAATCTTTTGCCAAAATCACTTCGTCTTTAAAGTATTTTTGGGCGTCTTTTTTCGGATCAAAATTTTTTAAATAATACGGCGCCATATGAGTTAAAACGAGTTTTTTTACGCCTGATTCTTGAGCGATTTTTCCGGCCTGCGGGCCGGTCATGTGCGTCTTGGGTTTCACTGCCTCCGGCCAACCCGCCTCAACCACTGCCAGATCAGCGCTGTTAATTGCCTGTTTTAATCCCTCACAAACACCGGTATCGCCGGAATAAGCAAAAACCCGTCCCTCTGACTCTAAACGATATCCTAACGGATTAGAATTGGGATTATGAATTACATCAAAAGCTTTGACTTTCCAGCCGTTATCTTCGATCTTCTCGCCAGCCTTGATATCAAAAACCTCCATCCCTGGAGCAACTTTCTGGCCTAAAAGCCCGATTTCTTTAAGAGCTTGCACTTTTTCGATTGTGCCTTTTGGACCGTAGATTTTTAAAGGCGATTTTCGCGGAATCCAATTAGTTGCCAAGTCCGCGGGCGCAGCGATAGTAATATGAATTAATGGCGCGATATCGGCAATATGATCAATATGCCAGTGCGAAATAAAAATCGCGTCGATCTGATTGACATGCACTCCCTTCTCAAGCAAACGATTGATCACTCCACGGCCAAAATCAAAACATATCTTGGACTTTTTTGTTTCAATTAAATAGCCCGATCCAACTCGGTCTTTCTCCGGCTGATAAGTTCCCGAACCAAGAATAGTTAGTTTCATATTTTATTAAGCGTTTTGAATGCTATTCTGGGCTGCCTTTATTGACAAACTAACCCTCCCTCTCTCCTTATCCACCTCCATCACTTTGACTTTCACCACCTGGCCGATTTTGAGTTCGGAAGACACAGTTTCGATACGACGATCGGCAATCTGGGAGATATGGACCATACCATCTTTGTTCGGCAAAATCTGGACAATCGCGCCGATTTCTTTACCGGAATTTCTATCTTTGACAATTGACGTCACCGGCCCCTCATAAATCTCGCCAATTATTGCTTCTTTGGTCATATTTTCAATAAAATTAATCGCTTTTTCACCCATGGCGGAATCAGTCGAGGCGACCATCACCGTACCGTCGTCTTCAATGTCAATCGAGGTGATTTCTTTACCGCCACAATCTTCAATCAGCTTACGGATTATTTTGCCACCGGGCCCAATGACCTCACCGATTTTATCAACCGGTATATGGATTGATTTAATCCGCGGCGCATAGATTGAAAGCTCTTTTCTCGGCTCGGCAATAATCTTTTTGATTTTTTCTAAAATTTCGGCGTTTGCTTGCTTTGCCCGCTCAAACGCCTCCTCTAAGATCTCAATACTAAGCCCTTTTAACTTCGTATCCAACTGAATTGCGGTAACGCCTTTTTTCGTTGCCGTCACTTTAAAATCCATATCGCCGGCAAAATCTTCAATTCCTTGAATATCCGTCAATATCTTATGTTTTTTGCCATCTTCCGAAGTGATTAAACCGATCGCAATGCCAGCCACTGGCGAGGAAATTGGCACGCCGGCGTCCATTAAAGCTAAAGTCGAACCGCAAGTTGAAGCCATTGAGCTTGAGCCGTTTGAAGCTAAAACTTCCGAGACAACGCGAATAGTATAAGTAAAATCTTCGCGCGAGGGAATCACGGGTGCAAGCGCCCGTTCTGCCAAAACCCCATGGCCAATCTCGCGACGGCTGGCACTTCGCATTGGCCTTACCTCACCGGTCGAAAAAGGTGGGAAATTGTAATGATGCATATAGCGCTTCGTCCCTTCTTCTTCCATTGTTTCCACGACCTGTTCTTCACCAGGCGCGCCGAGGGTGACGATTGATAATACCTGGGTTTGGCCGCGGGTGAATAAACCTGAACCGTGAGTTCGCGGCAATAATCCTATTTCCATTTCTATCGGCCGAATTTCATCGATTTTTCGGCCATCAGGCCGCATTTCGTGTTCCAAAATTGCCTCGCGGACTTCTTTTTCTAAAATTTGGCCAAAGGCCGTTTTGAGATCAATTTGTTTGTAATTGCCTTCAAAATTTTCTAAGACTTCTTTTTCAAAAGCAGTAATTTGCAGTTCGCGCTTTTCTTTATCAACTTCATGCACGACCTCGGAAAGTTTTTTCCCGAGATATTTCTTTACTTCCTTCATCACTTCCGGCTCAGCAATTTCTTCAATCGAATGTTTAGTTTCCGAAATTAATTCTTTTTGGATTTCCAGTGCCGGCTGCAAAGCTTCGTGACCAAATTTAATCGCTGAAAGCAAAGTTTTTCCATCAATTTCCTTGGCGCCTGCCTCCAACATCATCACTTTGTCTCTGGTGCTGGCAACAACCAGATCAATAGTGGATTTTGTAAGCTCATCAGCAGTTGGATTAATAACAAACTTTTCTTCAATTTGGCCCACCCGGACCGCGGCCACCGGTCCCTCAAAGGGCGCGATGGATTGGGATAAAGCGGCGGAAGCAGCAATAATTGAGATGACGTCTGGGTCATTTTCTAAGTCGTAAGAAAGCACGGTAATAATTACCTGAACATCATTTTTATAACCTTCAGGAAAGAGTGGCCGAATTGGCCGGTCAATTAAACGGCAGGCTAAAATAGCTGCGTCTGAAGGACGGCCCTCCCTTTTAATAAATCTCGAGCCAGAAATTTTTCCAGCTGCATATAATCGCTCTTCGTAATCGACTAATAAGGGGAAAAAGTCAACATCCTCCCGCGGTTCAGCTGAAATAACAGCCGTGGCCAAAACCACGGTATCGCCATAGCGAACAGTCACTGAACCAGAAGCCAAACCAGCCAATTTTCCGGTTTGGATAATTAGCTCGCGCCCCCCGAGCTCGGTCTTAAATTCTTTAAGCATAATGCTTCCTAGGCATGAGTTCGTAGAACAAGTAACGATATGCCCCGCAAGCGGGATATACCCTTATCTGCCCTACTGCTCATGCAATATTAATTTATTAATTTTTCAATTATGAATTATGAATTTTGGTATTTAATTCTTAATTCTGAATTGTACAATTGATTAATTTATTTTTTAAGTCCCAAGTCCTTAATCAATTTATCATAGGTCTTGGGTTCGTTTTTTTGTAAATAATTCAAGAGTCTTCGACGCTTGCCAACCATAATTAATAATCCTCTTCGAGAATCTGAATCTTTAGCGTGCTTTTTTAAGTGTTTGGCAAGTTCGGCAATTTTTTCGGTCAACAAAATCACTTGAACATCAGCCGATCCTGTGTCTTTCTTATGGTTTTGATATTTTTTGATTAAATCTATTTTACTCATATTTCCTTTTTTAGTTTATCATAATTTTAAAGATATGTCAAAGCTCAAAACTAAAATGTTAAAACTTCAGCTTAAAGCAAAAAGGATTATTCTTTTTTCATTTCAGTTGTAGTTTTGCGCTTTAAGTTTTAAGCTTTCTCTGGTACTCTCTCACTTTCTCAATAATTTCCCCTTCATTGGCCAATAAGCTCGCCCCCGGAATCTGAAACGCTGCTGCTGCCTCGTGTCCACCACCGCCAAAAATTTTGGCAATACTAGCCACATCAACTCCCGAGGCGACCGCTCGAAGAGAGCCATGTAGCATATCTTCGCGTTCGGCTAAAAGCAAAGCGAAATCAATATTGGGCGCGCTTTTTAAAAGTTCGTCAATCACCCCGCTGGTTTCATCTTCGTTCGCCCCAGTTTCCATAAGATCAACCTTAGACACTTTGGCCCAAATAAAACGGAGCTCTTGATCTTGACGGACTGATTCTAAAATCTTCCCCCAAAGTTTTAAGGTTGAGAGTGGCTTAGTCTTAAAAACGTGACGAATAATTTCCTGTTGACGGCCCCCAGCGGCCACCAGTTGCGCGGCCACCGTCAAAGATTTCGGCGTGGTATTAGCATTTTGGAAACTGCCGGTATCAGTAATTATTCCTGTAAGTAACGCAGTGGCAATATCTTCATCTAATAATGGTTTTTCTCGGGCTAAAGATTCAATCAAGGAAACTAATATTTCTGATGTCGAAGTGGCGGTTAGATCCACCCAATTGATTTTGCCGAAGAAGTCGTTGCCAGCATGATGATCAATATTAATTACCGGTGTTTCATAAAAAAGAGCATTTTGACCTTCATAAAGCGGCCCCAAACGTTCTAAATCAGATGAATCTAAAACAACAATTAAATCGTATTTAAAGGAACCATAAGAAAAAGTAACATCCTCGCGGCGGAATGAACCCGCATGCGGCGTGATGACAATATTTAATTTATTTTCTTCAGGGATGTGCTTATAGCCCAACCGATCGACATTTGTCTTGGTTGTATCAATCGTGATGATAAAATCTTTTGTCCCTGAATAAGAATTATTGATCTCGGAGATATTCGGCATAAAAGAAAAGGTTACCGGCACGATTTCCGGCACAACCGCGGTGACATCTTTACCCAATTTTTTTAAAACTAAATATAATGCCAAAAGAGCGCCGAGCGCATCACCGTCGGGATTAAAGTGCGTCAGAACTAAAATTTTCTCGGCCGCTCTAATTTGTTCAGTTGTTTGTTGTTTGGGTGTAAGTTCCATAACGTCCTTGACGATATATCGATTCTTAATGAATCGTTATAAGCCCATTATCATAGCAAATAGCAAATGGCGGTGTCAAGGGTATAGAGACTGTTTTACTTTACAAATTTCCCCATATCTGATAATATCAATGTGAGAATGATTCAATTCAGAATTATGAATTAAATTCATAATTTTTAATTGTTAAATTGATTAATTGTTCCTGAAAGGAAACATGCCTATTACTAAATCCGCCAAAAAGGCTTATGTATCGTCGGAAAGAAAGCGCCAAAGAAACAAAGTTCAAGAAGTCGAATTAGAAAAAAGCCTAAAAAAGGTCAGCGCTTCAAATGTCAACGAAGTGATTTCTAAAATTGATAAAGCGGCAAAAACGCATCTCATCAGTAAAAACAAAGCTGGCCGGATGAAATCAAGATTGACGAAGAAATTCGGGACACCAAAAAAATCGTCAAAAGTTGAACGGAAAACGGTAACGAAGCCCGTTTCGTCAAAAGGGAAACGTCAAGCGTCTGAAAAATCCGCTCAACGATAACCGTCTCACGATACGCCTTTAGGCATGCACATCGTTACCTTTAACCGCCTGACGATATCTCAAGGAGGTTTCTTGGATCAGCCACCAAGTCAAAATGAATCGCTTGAACTTAGTCCTTTGCAAAAATTTTTCTATGGTACTGGTTGTGCTTTTGAACTGACTAAATGGGTGATTGTTGTTTTAGTCTTAGGCACTTTGATCCATTTTTTTGTCGGTACTTTGTTTATTGTTGACGGTCAAAGTATGGAGCCGAACTTTCATTCTGGCGAATATATCTTGGTTAATCGTTGGCAGTATAATTTTGGCAAACCTGAACGTGGTGATGCTGTGGTCTTGAAATTCCCCGGTGATCCCGAGCACAAAAAATATATCAAAAGAGTTATTGGCCTGCCCGGCGAAAAAGTTGAAATTTGGAACGGCACAGTTTATATTAACGGTCAAATTTTAAAAGAATCATATCTTCCGGCTGACACGATGACATTGCCAAACCTCAATCGGCAGCTCCGCGATGAAGACTATTTTCTCTTAGGCGACAATCGTCCTAATTCCTCGGACTCAAGAATCTGGGGGATCTGCCCCAAAAGAAATCTAATCGGGAAAGCATTTTATATTCTTTATCCTTTCACTTATAGAAGTAGCGTGCCAGAGGCTGGGTATTAGAACTCAATCAATAATTGGGTCGTGGGATTTGGCTAAGTTCTCAGAAACATAGCCAATTAAGGGAAAAAGATTATTGGCAAAACTTTCTAAGGTTACGATTCGTTCTTTTGATTCATACCAGTCGGGCTGCTTGAAGGGTTTTTCGCCAAAACGTTTCATCCAATCTACTTCTGCTCCCAAAACAATGGCGTAGGGCAAATATTTGGAAAATTTCCCTTGAACATAATCCTCCACTGGAACCGGGTTCTTCGCGGCTAAATATTCTCTAAAAGAGAGCCACTTTTGTAATTCTTGATTGCCGCGCGCGGTGCGCGCCGGCATCAAGGGCGCGAAGCGAATTACAAGCGATGCAGCGATCAAGCCACCAACCCAGAAAATCAGGCTATATTTTGGCCCTGTGTCGGTGAATGCCTGATAAATAAAACCGACAAAAGTTAGGAAGAATAAAACGATTCCGGTGTATTTATAGCCCAAATGAACCTTAGCCGGATTTTGGACAAAATAACCTTGGGTAGTCGCTTGGTTATAAACACCTAAATAAAAATTGGCAATTTTGCGTGAAAAGATATGGCGACCAATTCTCATTTCGACATCTTCAATCGTGCTTTTATATGAGGTTGGCATAAAGATTTTTGACAGTAACGCCTTCTCAAACATTGACAAGCCCTGGGCTGCCTCAAGATTATCGAGCTTTCTTTTGGCGAAAAAGAATTGATCACCTTGGTTGATGATAAAAATATAGCCACGCTCTGCCAGGTCAATTAGGGTTGCCGCAATTTCGCGCGCTCCGACTGACCCGTCAATAACTACCCCGGAGACAGCTGGTGCCACTTGCGCTGGTAGTTCGCTAATTGGTTTTTTAACCTTAAAAAGTCCAACAGCCCGGCGTTGGTAGATCATAAAACCCATAAAGAGAATTGTAATTCCAGGCAGGATAATCGCAATATAAAGCCATCCCTCGATAGTTACATGGGCAATCGTTATTTGAATCCTTTTAGCAAATGTGGGCGTAATTAAACCTTTGGGCATTTGCGCCACAATTGTCAAAGTTGCGCCCGGTGAAATATCATGGGCTTCATATATTAAAGTTTTACTATCGGGCATGTAATTTAAGGTATCACCAACGCCATGGACAGCATAAGTAATTTGACGAATATCGCTTTCGCGAGCCGGCTCTGGTAAATGGACTGTGGCTTTAAAATAGGAAATAAAATCCGTCGGATTATCAAAGATAATCACGCGTAATTCATCGTAATTTTCATAAAATTTAATTGCCCGATTTTGCTTTTTTCCATCAATGGAAACTTGGCCATTTTTTTCCAAAGTAATGTTTGATTCGGCGACTGTCGGGAAGGCTTCCGAAATTGGGCCGTAGTATCTGCCTTGAGCTTCGGTGTGATAATTTTGCCAGAGAAAATAAGTTACGACTGCGATCGTCGCTAAGACAATAAAAAGAATTAGTTTGCTACGATAAAAACTAACCTGTTTGAGTAATGTCTTTACAATTTCCCAGGTGCTCAAAATCCCCTCCGCTCCTTTTATATCATCTATATCCTCGTAATCCGCACTTTAATTCTTTGTTAACTTAAATATCAATAGCTCTAAAGCTACCTTCGGTTCTATTTTACCAGTTTTTATTTTGTGATCAAAATTCAACAGGGTGCGATAGATTTTTTTTAAATCTTCTAACTCATATTTATTTGAAAGGACAAGCGTTTTTTGGGCGACAAACGGATGCATTGAGGCCTTTTTCGCCAGCGTCCATTTGTTCAATTTATTGCCCGCGCGCTGGCTTAAATCTTTGGCGATCAGTAAATTGCGATATTCCAAAACAATCATCGAAAGAATGTAATGTTCAGCTTTGCCGTTATCAAACAATTGATAAAGTTCTTTCATCGATTTTTCTAAATTCCGGTCAGCAATCGCATCCATTAAATCAAAGATATTCGACTGGATTTGTGGTTGGACTAAAAGCTCGATATTTTCTGCCGTAAGCCGCTTGCTGTAGGCTGACAGCTTTTGAATCTCATTACTCATCCGCCACAAGTCACTGCCAATATAATCGATTAATTTGGCTATAGCTTCTTGCTCGATCGAAGCGCCCGCCTTTTCGGCCTCAACCTTTACCCAACGACGTAATTTTTCTTCGTCTAAAAGATTAAATTCTTGGGCTAATTTCGGCTGATTAAGTTTTTTAAACAAGGCCGTGCGCCGGTCAGGTACTCCTTCTTCAGCCAGAATCAATACTGTTGCTTCTGGCACCTTGGCGAGAAATTCATTCATTTTTTCTAAAACTTCTTTTTTCGCCCCAGATAAGAGATTTTTAATGATAACTAATCTTTTTTTACTCAAAAAGGGCATCGCCAGAATTTGTCTGGCGAGCTCCTCAAAGGAAACTTGTCCGCCGTCTAAAACAGCTAAATTAGTATCCCCCAAAGAAGCGGAAATGAATTTTTCCTTGAGCTCCCTCAATTTTTGATTTAAGCGATAGGTATCTTCGCCGTAAAAGAATAAAATAATTGGTAGCTCCTTCCACTAATTTTACACGCGAATTTACACCAATGCATATTATTCGTGCTTATTTGTGAATAAAATTCGTCGGAAATTTTTACCTTGTTCACTCTTCACAAACAATATAACATATGGTATACTTTTTGCATCAGGCCGTACCAGGAGCCACAGATGAACGCCATTCTCGAGCTGTGTCCTAAACAGCACCGCCTCGATGAACCACTTGATCCTCGAAGCGAACATGGCGAAACCTGGCGACAGGTCGACAAGGTCGTCGGTTACGACCCGGAGACCAGAACCGTCTACGCCACCCGCACCTTCACCGGCGAGGAAGTAATCAAGAACGAAGACCACCTCGAAGGCTGGGTGATTATGGCCGGCGCCTTGCAGCAGGAGTTCGGCTGCCAGGCCGCCATCCAATACGCACTCTTCGATCACCAATATGATGGTTGTCTTTTCACCATCATCAAGATCGAGGCCACCTTCCGCCAGCCGGTTGCGGCCAATACCGAGCTGATGGCTATCTGCCAACTCCTGAAACTTCCGAAGCCCGGCACCATCAACCTCGGTGAAGCCGCCTGTCAGCTCAAGACCGCCGACGGCGCCGTCGTCATGACCGCCAAGATAGTTTTCAAGGCGGTCCTCAAGAGCAGAACGCCGCTTGCAGGTCCGCAGACTGCCACTACCGAGGAGGGCTAATCGCCCTCATGTCCTTATGAGCTTCCACGCCCCGCCAGAACTTCGGCGGGGCGTTCGCTTTCTAGAGAAGTTTTTGCTGGTTATCAGGCCTGTTCGATTCTGGTAAACGACCGATCAGAGAACGAAAACCCAAACGATTAAAAAGTTTTTTTACTTTTTCATAATTATAATCGTGGACTCGCGCGGCAGAAAGACTAAAATCAAGATCCAAATTTGTTTCAATTCTTGATAATTTTTGTGATAATTCTGCTTGTTCTTTGTTCTCTTGCAATAAGGTTTGCAATTTTTCCGGTAATTTTTTTATATTTTTGTAAATATTGTCCAAATTTCCATGCTCGGCAATTAATTTTGCCGCGCCCTTTTCCCCAATTCCCTTTACGCCGGGGATATTATCCGATGGATCGCCTTTGAGCGCCTTAAAATCAACAAATTGTTCGGGCGATAATCCGTATCGTTCTTTGACCTTTTCAATATCATACATCACCGCAGAATTTACACCCCGAGCCATCGAATAAACCTTTGTTTGTTTATCAACTAATTGCAGCGTGTCCAAATCTCCCGTTACGATAATAAATTCTAATTCTACATTCTGCATTCTACATTCGTTAATTATTGATGCAATCACATCTTCCCCCTCATATCCCTCCATCGCAAAAACTGGAATATTAAAAGTCGCTAAAACTTCTTTAACAATCGGGATTTGCACGACTAAATCATCCGGTGCTGGCACGCGATGGGCCTTGTATTCGACGTAAGCTTCATGCCGTTTGGTCGGTTTTGGAAGATCAATCCCGACCGCTAAATATTCGGGCTCAAGATTTTTAATTGCCGCAAGCAATGCTGAAGCAAAACCATAAACTGCGCCGACTGGCTGACCGTCTTTCGTCGTAAATGGTGGCAAGGCATGGTACGCCCGATGAATGAGGGCAAAAGCATCGATTAAAACTAAGCGATCTTTTTTCATAAATTTTAATAACTTTGTTCTTTTCGCTTCATTAAGAGTTCTTTGACCACTTTTTTATCTGACCAAGGAATTTTTTGATTGCCCACCACCATCCAATCTTCCGCACCTTTGCCAGTAATTAAGACGATATCACCACTTTGGGCTAAGGCAAATGCTTTGTCAATCGCCGCGCGGCGGTCTAAAACTTTAAAGAAATTTTTACCGGGAACGTTTGCGTTTTTCGTTGTCGCTCCTCGTGGCACGCCAGAAGCAACTTCTTCAATAATTTTAACAGGATCTTCGGTATATGGATCTTCATTAGTAATAATAACAATGTCAGCAAATCTGCCAGCGATCGCCCCCATAATTGGCCGTTTAGAACGATCACGATCACCGCAAGCCCCAAAAACAGAAATTATTTGACCAGCCCGAGATAATTTCAACGTATTATAAATTTTTTCTAAAGCATCGGGCGTATGGGCATAATCGATAATTACAGTAAACGGCTGGCCCAAATCAACTTTTTCCATTCTGCCGGGGATGCTTTCGATTTTTTCTAAGGCTTCTTTGACGAGGCCTAAATTGATATTAAAATCAACTGCCACGGATAATGCAGCTAAAGCATTATAAATATTAAACTTGCCCGGTAGCTGCAAATCGATTGCCACTTGTTTATCCGGCGTGACAACCGTAAATAAGCTGCCGGTTGGCTCTAAAATTATCTTCTTGGCTAAAATCTGCGGCTTAGTTGGCCGTTCAGTTTCCGGACTCTCTGTACCGTAAGTAATTATTTTAGGAATTGCCAGGCTCAAAAAATAAGAGGCAGATTTGTCATCCATATTGATAATGGCAGTTTTGCATTCTTTGAAAATTTTTGCCTTAACATCGCGATATTCAGTAAAATCAGCGTGATAATCTAGGTGATCGTGAGTGATATTTGTTAAGACACAAATTTGCGGCTTTATGCTCCAAATTCTCTGTTGAGCAATCGAGTGTGAAGTGGTCTCTAACACCAACCAATGGCAATTGGCCCGGACTGCATCACGGATAAATTTCTGTAAGCTAAACGGCGAGATTGTGGTCATTTTTGTCATATTTTTCCACTCGCGCGAGCCGATCTTAAAGTTGATCGTTGTTGCCATTGCCACTTTGTAATTGGCAGCTTCCAGGATTTTGGCGATCATATTGCAAGTCGTAGTCTTGCCATTTGTGCCGGTAACCATGATAACTCGGATGTTCTTAGCCGGCATTCGATAAATTATCGCCGCTAAAATTGCCCGCAATTTATGCGTCCATAAAATAAATGATTTCGGCAAAATTTTTCTTAAATAATCCTTCATTTGCGTCTAAAAGTTTCTGCTAACTTAAATATTTTATACCAAAACGGTTTATAAACTAAATCGTAACTGCCAACGATATTTACTTTTCTGCCGCCAAATTGCTCTTTAAAATAAGTTAAATTGGCGTATTTGTGGTTTGGCTGATCTGGCGGCGCGATTGCCAACAAATCATAAGTCGTGCAACCGCGTTTTTTTGCTTCTTGGATTGCCGCCCAATGGGCAACATAAGGCGCCATCACTTTGCTATTCTCACGCGAAGTGCCGCCGTATAAGTAACTAGCGACCCCATCGTAAAAGGTAATAATTAAAGCTGAAAGCGGTAGATGGTTATAGCGGGCGATTAAGATTGTGACCTCGCCCTTTGGGTAAAGGGTTTTGAGCATTTCTAAGAAATACGTCTTATCACGATAGGAAAGTTTTTGATATTGAGCGGTTTGATGATAAAGGTCATAAAAGATTTCAATTCCGTCATTTAATCGGTCGATTGGGCAAAGGCTAACCTCGACACCATGTTTTTGGGCGATACGGATGTTGTAGCGACCCTTGGGTTTCATCTGGTTTAAAATTTCATCATCAGATTTTGCAATATCGATTATTTGGCGCCATTCTGGCTGAAGTTCTTCAAAGGATTTTATAAATTTATTTTCTTTCAATTTTTGAATAATTTTTTCGCTATTTTCATCGAGAATTTCTAACCTAAAAAATATGGAGGATGCGTTTTGCGATATTTTTTTGACATTTTCCAAAAATTTCTGGATTTTTTCAACCTGTGTCCACGCAACTTCCGGCGCATACAAAAACGAAAGTCCAAGAGGTAATTGTTTTTTTAGAACATAAACCCCCTCGATATTAAAAGATTGCCAGCCTTGTGTTTCTTTCAGGCTAGTCCATTCTTCCGTCTGCAACAATGATTGCATGAGTTTATTTTACTATTTTAGGGCAAAAATGGCAAAAGGCCCTCCCCGCTCGAGCGGAAAGGGCCCCGTGGTTCGGACGGGAACTTATACATCCTACAGCGGCAGTCCGCCGAGATGCCGCAGGACTTTCGGAATGGCCTCGGCCACCTCCGGTCGCTTTGCCCCGCCATGCATCCGGTAGATCTTCCCCTGGGATCCCAACATCCGAGCCAGACCAAACCGGGCGTAGGCATACCGTCCGGCGAAGAACCTCATGACGCGCTTGGCGCCAGCCTCGTCGCCTCGGAACACCTGCTCGAGGAGCTCCTTGAGAATCTGCTTCCCGCAGCCTTCAACTGCTTTTAGGAAGTAGTTCCCACGGCGCGAGTCGGAGAGAACAACATCGACTGCGCCGTCGAAGAAGTTAGCCGGCTCGCAGTACCCGACGAAGTTGTCGGCTCTCTTAGCAAGGTAGTCAAAGACTGCATCCAGTTCCGGGTCCCTCCCCTTCTCGGTAGCGATATGCCCTAAGGCTACACGCACTACCTTGTAGCCGCGTTCATCCTGGAGAAAAGTGGTGGCCACTTGAAGCCAGCCGAGGAATACCTCTGGGTCAGACGTCGAAGTGACGGCGCCGATATCGCCAACCCATGATAAGCCCGAATCCATCTCGTGTATGCGGGAGGTGGGCATCGGGCCGATGAGCAATGGGCGTTTTATCCCAGTTACCCCCAGCCCAGCCCTCGCCCAGTGATAGAAGAGGGTCTTGCTGTTGGTCGGTGTGATCAACGCGTCGAGCTTCTCTTCGCGAAGCAGCTCCAGCGCCCAGGCCAAAGCTGCTTCTTCCGTCGGCAGGTCCTTATACTTGACTGGCGGTTCCACCACCATCGCCCGAGCAATTGCATCCCGCTCGGACGAGCCGAACTGGTAGAGGTTACTGAGCTCCAGCGGATCGGCCGAGATAATGAGCTGCAGGTCCTTGGTCTTTGCCCCGATCGCATCGAGCACACCGCCCATGATGACATCCGGATGGTCGCCTCCGAAGTTCACGACAACTTTGGCCATCGTCCTCTTCCCTTCCTGCAAGATTCGTGGTTTAATATTAGTGCGAAAAAAATGAGAATGCAAATATGGAAAATAAACCAATAAAAATTCTAAGCATCGAAACCAGCTGCGACGAAACCGCCGCGGCAGTTATTGAAAAAAAGCCCAAGGGCGTTTCTATCTTAAGCAATGTCGTCGCCTCTCAAATCGATATCCATAAAAAATTCGGCGGTGTTTTTCCGGAATATGCCTCCAGAGCTCACGTTGAAAAAATAATTCCGGTCGTCACCGAGGCGCTGGGCAACACTGATCCAGATATTATCGCGGTGACATCGGGTCCAGGATTAATTGGATCTTTACTTATTGGTGTAAACTTCGCTAAAACCTACGCATTTGTAAAAAATCGGCCAATAATCGCGGGGGATCATCTAACTGGTCACATATATTCAAACTGGGCTGAAAAACCTTATCCACAATTGCCCGCCCTGATATTAATTGTTTCCGGTGGCCATACAGGCTTGGTTTTAATGAAAAGCCATAAAGATATTCAGCCGCTCGGTGAAACTTTAGATGATGCGGTAGGCGAAGCATTTGATAAAGTCGCGAAATTATTAGATCTCGGCTATCCTGGTGGCCCGGCGATTTCGAAAGCAGGCCAAAATGGTAATCCTAAAGCATACGATTTCCCCCGCTCGATGTTAGAAAGAAAAGATTACGATTTTTCTTTTTCAGGCCTTAAAACCGCGGTTTTATATGAAACGCGAAAAATTAAAAAGCTCACACCAAAAATAAAAAGCGATCTCGCCGCTTCTTTCCAGCAAGCGATAATTGATATTCTCATCGGCAAAACAATCCAAGCAGCTTATGAATTTAAACCTAAATCTATTTGTTTATGCGGTGGAGTTTCTGCTAATAATGAACTTCGAGAACAAATGAAAAAGGCCGTTTCTGGCCTCCCCTGGCATCCCTCATTTTACAAACCGCATCTCGAATTAACTACCGACAACGCCGCCATGATCGGTATCGCCGCCGCTTATCATTTAGATCAAAAAACTACTTTCGATAAAATCCATGCCGATGCAAATTTGAAACTCTAAATCTAAAATGATAGGATAAAACTATGAAAGAGCTTCCAAAAGCATACGATCCCAAGCAAACTGAGGATCAAATTTATCAGTTATGGCAAGAAAGTGGCGCATTTACGCCGGAAATTAAAGAAGGCGAAAAACCGTTTGTAATTTGTATTCCCCCACCCAATGTCACTGGCTCTCTTCACATGGGCCATGCTTTAAATAATACGATTCAGGATATTTTGATAAGACACGCAAGAATGAAAGGTATTCCTACTCTTTGGATCCCCGGCACTGACCATGCCGGCATTGCCACTCAAAATGTCGTTGAAAAGCAATTAGCCAAAGAAGGCAAAACCCGCCACGATCTCGGTCGTGAAGAGTTTATCAAGCGGGTCTGGCAGTGGGTTGACGAGTACGGCAATATTATTATTGACCAACTCAAAAAAATGGGTTGCTCCTGCGATTGGAGCCGCGAGCGTTTTACGATGGATGAAGAATATTCAGAAGCGGTTAAAGAGGCCTTCAGGCATTATTACGATAAGGGCTGGATTTATCAGGGCGAACGCGTGATTAACTGGTGCGTTCGCTGCCAGACCTCTTTATCGGATATTGAAGTCGAATACAAAGAGCAAGCGACAAAACTCTATTTTTTCCGCTATGACAAAAATTTCCCCATCTTGATTGCCACTACCAGGCCGGAGACAAAACTTGGCGATACAGCCGTGGCCGTCAATCCCACTGACGAGCGCTACAAAAAATATATTGGCCAAACTTTTAAGGTCAATTTCGCGGGCGAGAAGCGGGAAATTAAAATTATCGCTGATCCTAAAATTGATTCCAAATTTGGCACCGGCGGTGTCGGTGTCACCCCAGCGCACTCGATTACTGATGCGGCGCTCGCCAAAAAAAATAATTTGCCTTTGATAAAAATTATTGATCAGTTCGGGAAAATGACCAAAGAAGCTGGCCATGAATTTACTGGGCTAAAAGTTCGAGAAGCCCGCGAAAAAGTGCTCGAATGGTTAAGAAGGGAAAATCTCTTAGAAAAAGAGGAAGATTTAATCAACAATCTAAGCGTCTGTTATCGCTGCGATAAAGAGCTTGAACCACAGCCCTCAAAACAATGGTTTGTTAAAATGGATGAACTCATCAAGCCGGCAATTTCTGCTATCGAAAAAGATGAGATTAAAATCTATCCAATGCGTTGGAAAAAGGTCTATATTGACTGGATGAAAAATATCCGTGACTGGTGCATTTCGAGACAGATTTGGTGGGGACATCAAATCCCGATCGAAGGGACTGATGACGTTTTAGACACCTGGTTTTCAAGCGCGCTCTGGCCGTTTGCCACGCTTGGGTGGCCAAAAGAAACCGAAGAGCTAAAATATTTTTACCCTACTACTATTCTCTCCACGGCCCGCGACATCAATATGCTCTGGGTTGTTCGAATGATTTTCTCGGGGTATGAATTCATGAGCCAAAAGCCGTTTGATACGGTCTATGTGCATCCGACGGTTTTTAATATTGAAGGCAAACGAATGTCTAAATCGCTTGGCACCGGCGTTGACCCGCTGGCCCTAATTGATAAGTATGGCGCTGATGCGGTCAGATTTGGTTTAACTTACATCAACACCGGTACCCAGGATATTAAATTCGACGAAAACGCCATCCTCGCCGGCCAAAAATTCGCTAATAAACTTTGGAATATCGCCCGTTTTATTATGATGCAGACAGCGAATTCAAAAGTTAAAATACAAAATGAAAAACCCGAGGCTAAATCAGAAGTTGATAAAGTCATTTTAGAAAAAACTGCGGCAATTATTTCTTCAACCGAAGAAAATCTCAATAATCTCCGCTTCGGCCAGGCCGCCCACGATCTATATGATTTTCTCTGGCATGATTTCGCCGATGTCTATCTTGAGGAAGCGAAAAAACAGATGGAAAATGTCGAATATAGAATAAATACAACAGAAATTCTTATCTTCGTGCTTCGTAATTCTTTAAAATTGCTCCATCCGATAATGCCCTTTATTACCGAAGAAATTTGGCAAATCTTAAAAGAAAATCAAATTGTCAAAGAAAATTTAATTGTCGCACCCTGGCCAAAATAAAATGAAAGAAAAACAAACCAAATATCTTGTTACCCGACTTTTAATCGTTTTTGGTATTTTAGTTTTTGGCTATTTTAGCACGAGAATAGTTGCCAGTCTCTATTTTGACAGGCTGATGGCCAACTATAATACGCCATTGCAAGAATTCAGCGAATACTATCAAACAAAAGTTAATCTTGAAACTGACCCATACAAGTTGACAAGACTCGGCCGATCTTTACTTAAGGCCAATCAAAATGATCTAGCATATTCGGCGCTAAAAAAATCAACGGAGCTCGATTCAAAATGGCGCGACGGCTGGGTCTGGCGAGGGTATGGCGAATTAAAACTCAGTCAGCCGAAAGAGGCCCTCAATTCCCTAAAAAAGGCCGAGGGCATAGATCCGATTTTTCCATTTACTTATGAATTATTATCAATTGCTTACCAGGCTACGGGCGATGAAACCTCCGCCCAGTTTGCCAAAGAAAAAGTAACCTATTTAGAAAAATCCTTTAAATAATTTTAGTATCAAACCGATTTTTGATATAATATAGCTAATTCAATCAAAAAAGATATAATCCTGCTCAAGGAGGGATTTTGTTTAGAGTGGTAAAAAGAAAAATTTGGCAGTCGTTGTTTTTAATTTTCGCTGTCTTGGTCATTTGGCCCTCAACCCCAATTCGGGCTGTTGAGACTAGTCCATCCTCCACCTATGTGCCTCCAAGTAGTGACAAATTTAAAGCCGCTTATTTTTCCGCCACCGCTTCCGTGGCCAATTCGGATGAAAAGGCCCGGCTTTCTTTTCTTTGGGGCAAGCCGAAAAACATCTATGATCTTTATCAATATCAAGAACACCCGGAAATGTATGAATGGTATATGAATTTCTATGCTGATAATGCGGGAAAAAACCATCACGTTCATACACAGTGGCATTATACTGACATTAACCAAAAGGGAATCAATGTCGAGGATGAGGTTTATTGGGGTGATCACGTCAAGGCTATTTTAGAAATACGCTATAAAAGGCCTGACTCGAATGGTAATTATCCCAGTTTCGGCCAAGCCATTCTAGAATTTGATCTGCCGGCCCTGGCTCCGGCGGCGAAAACAACTACTTCCGAAGGTGACGAGGCACCAACGTCAGTTAGGGGCATTCCCAGCTGGAGTTATGACAATTCTTTCCCCGAATATTATTTCAAATGGTGCTTCAAAGATGGTAATTGCGGCAAACATGATGTTAAAGTCACTCGGCCAGATAATAGTGTGGTGGACGAAAGCGCTAACACTTGGGTAAAAGATTCTAAACCAAGCAAGGGGAAATATAAATTTGAAACCGTTGGTGTCGCCGGAAGCTTTACTTATCTAGAGATAAATGACCTTCTTTTGCCTGGGAGTCGCTGGGAATTTATTGCTGAACCTGGCCAGGGCGGAGGAGCAACAAACTATAATCCTGCGTACTTTGGCGTTAACTGGTCAACGTATAGTCCTGAGGGGAAGTCGAAGGTAAACGTTGCTTGGGGAAAACCAACTAATATTGATCAGTTCAAGCCAGGCGGACAGCCTGCTGATGTCGGTTTACTAAAATGGGTCCTCAACATTTACTCTCCTGATTCCTCAATATCATCAGCTGAACATTACGGCGGAGCCGACGCTGGTTGGTATTATGACTTTGATAAAGATAACATTGATTTAGTTGATGAAGTGAAATGGGGAAAAAGCTATGAAGCTATTCTCGACTTACGCTATGGTGGAACAGAAAGAAACTCTTTAGCCACTGCTGATGTAATCGGCCGTGCAAAACAAAAGTTTACGCTGCCCGACAGTCCGGTCAACTTCAAATCAGGCAAGTGTGAAGGTGATTCTCATATCACTGATCTTGAAGCAATGATTGAAAGTTTTTCCTATGATTCAAATAAGCACTATATCCACTTCCGCTGGAAATACGATCCCAGTTCTGCGTGGCGCAATGTAAAATCCCAAAGACCTGACGGTAGCGTCTTTGACGATCATGCTACTGATTCCACCACCGATAAATTGGGCCAAACCGGTGAATACAAATTCACCATCCTCGATGATTCAGGTAAAGAACACGGCTGGTGTACAGTTAACATCACTTCTTTAGATACTGGCTCAGCGGGTACTGGACCGGCGGGTAAACAGCCGGGCGATACGGCGGGCACGGGCAGCAACGAATGTGGCGTGGGCGTTGGGGCAAACATTTTTGTCCAGGCTATTGCTGGCGCGCTTTGTGGTTTAATTACTTTGATCGGTGATTTTACTGCTTGGATTATGGAACATATTTTTGGCGATGTTTTTAATGCCTATTTGACGAGTAAACACTTAGTTTTTAATTACAAATGGCTATTTGGCTAAATAAAACAAAAAAAATTTGGCTTCTGGTTCTGGGCGGTTTGTTTTTGCTATCGCTCTTTTTGCCGTTTAAGATGGTCTTAGCCAAAGATAAGGTTGCTTATTTCGATGACCATCAAAAGCTTTTAGCTGTCAGCAGCCCAACTCCCAAAAATACCGCTGGCAGTAAAACTCCAGCCACCACTAATTCGGGTGGGTTTAAAACTCCCGAGGGTGGTGCGGGCGCAACTGGCGGTGAATCAGCGCCACCAGTCTCATCCTCAATCCGCAATGCGCTCTCGCCGGATAATCCAGGCACTGACTGGGTGATTACTTCCTGGAAGGTTGTTTTGGGTTTGGCTAACCTGGCGTTAGTAGCGATTTTAGTCTTTTTGGCCGCTGTCAATATCTTAAATATCCAATACGACACTTATGCCATCAAGAAAGTTTTGCCCATTTTGATTATCGGCGTCCTCTTGGCCGACTTTTCTTTATTAATTATCAGGATGCTTTTAGATTTTTCTAATATTTTAACTATGCTTTTTACAAACCCTGAAAATCTCCCTCAAGGCCAAACGCCGGCGCAGTTTGCTGGAAGCCTTATCAAGGGCGCCAAAGAAGCTATGGCGCCTGGCGGTCAACAATGGGGCGCGGCACAAGGGTTGGGCGTTTTGTTTATCTGGTTTTTATTTTCTTTATTGGTCATGGTCGCCTTCTTTATTTTAGGCTTTATGTTTTACATCCGCTATATCGTGATTATTGTCTGCGCGATTGCCGCGCCGCTCGCCTTTATCGCCATGGCTTTCCCGCCCACTCAAGGCTTTTTCAAACAATGGTGGGGCTGGCTGACAAAATTTATTTTTATGAAGCCAATTGCCTTTTTCTTTCTTTGGGTCGCCTATGAAGTAAAAAAATCTGGCGCCATGGGCTCAATTACCGGCTGGATGATTATGGCCTTTTTAATTATCGCCGCGGTGATAATTCCCTTCAAACTCGGCGGCTCGATTATGGGCGCTTGGGGTAAAGCCGGCCAGTGGCTCACCGGCACTAAGGCCGGCGGTTATATCCGCAAACCAATTGATAATTATATTCAGTCCAAAAAAGACGCTTGGAAAGCGCGGGCCAATTTAGCCGCCGAAAAATATCTTGGCATGGCTGGTCGCCGCCAGCGCCATGAATTTACCATGGCCGATATCCAGGGCGAGCGCGACAAACTCAAAGCCCAAGCCGAAGACCGCCTCCGCACCGGCCGCGGCAAAAAGCAGGCGGCCAAAGAGATTAGTCGGCAACTCGCCAAGCAAGATTTAGAAAGCACTAAGGCCGAGCAGGCCACGAAGGTTTGGAAAGAAGACAAAAAACGGGCCGAAGAAATTGCCGATAGCTACTTGCGCAGCCGCACCGCCAAATCAGAGCTAGACGCTAGCCAAAGCGAGGAAATAAACGATCGATTTATTAAAGGCGTTGATCGAGCAACAGGCCAAACTTGGGCGCGCCGGTTGGGCGAACTTGAATCAAGAGCCACCAACGCCAAAGCGAGCATGGAAAACCTTGGTAAATATGCGAATTTGGAAATCGCCAGTGAGCTAGATGACCGCTATTACAATACCCCTTCCTGGCTCCGTTACCATCTTAAAGAAATGGATATGCAACGCAGATCCTTAATTATGATTGATCAGAAAAAAGAGCCCGAAGCCTATGCCGCGGCCGAAAAAAAGCTTCAAGGCCAAGAGCAGATGGCCTACCAAGAGTTAGAAAAAATGCAAGGCGTGGGATACCAGGAAGATATTGTCGCTGAAGAAGATATCCATGATCCGCGAACGGGCGAATTAATCCACAACAAGGGCGATGTTCTTCATCGTAAGGGTGAGAAAGTTCTGAAAGCCGATGATGTCAAGCGTTTTAAAAGAGCGATCGAAGACCCGACTTTTATGATGGTTGAAGCCCATATTCGCTCAATTTCCAAAGGTGTCGTCAGAGACCATCTCCAACAGACTGCCCGGGCAGAAGCCAGAACCAATACGCCGGCGATAAAAAGGGCGGATAAGTACAATGGCAATAACCATGGACCTGATTATTATGAAGGAATCACCCATAGACCTAAAGTACCGCAATTGGATGCTCAAGGTAACCCTGTGCTTGATGAAAACGGCCGGCCAGTCATGGTGAACGGCGAGGAAGACGGTGGCGATGTGGCCGCTTACTACAATGGTGAAGCCGCTCGAGATCATCGGCAATTAAGGGCTTTCCGGCCCTTGCACATCGAAGTCTTGACTGATCAAGAATATTTAGCGGATGCAAGGAAAAGGGCCCAAGGCGTTAGCGAGCTTTGTGGAACTTTTGCTGATGTTTCAGAACACCTCAATGGCAGGGTTTTTAATCCAGCAACTGGCAAAGATGAAGTTGTTACTGGCCTAGAAGCCGCTGCCCACGGTGTTGGCGCCAAAGCGGTGATGGATAGGATTGCCAGCACTGCGTTCCAATCGATCCCAGATTCAGGCCCAGGCAGAGGCCGCCAATTATTACTGCAGAGAATGGAAGAGCAATTAAGTCGAAAGCCGGATGTAATCAAAGCTGTTAAAGCGCAACGGGGACGCGAGATGGAAATAAAACGGGGTCAGCCGGCGGGGACGATGAGCCAGGCAGAAATTGAGGCCATTGATATATACGCCAAAGACGAAAATGGCGATTATCATATCACCGCCGAGATGATGGCCAACACTCATATTGATCCCAACACCGAAAGACTCGCCCCAATTTTGGATACTTTTGTCCAAGAAGCGCAACGGGCCCAGTCTCCTGGCGATGAAGGCGAGGTCTATCGAGCAATGATGGGCGTTGATACTAACGGCGCCCAAAGACAGGTAAGAATAGCCGGTTACGGTGATCCGCCCCGCGATCTTGGTAAGATGGGCAGCGACGGCCAATTCCCAGTTGATCATCCAGTGGAACACTATGCCATGACTCGGGCCGAAAAGGTGGCTGATGACTATTGGTTTACTCATCCCGAAGGCGCCGCGGAATATTTCGCTGCTAATACAGAATATGCTAAAGGCTATGCTCAAAGGCACACCAAACAGCCTATACCAGTTAGAATCGCCCGGGTGACACCCGCCCCGGCTGCGGCCGAAGAAGCACCGCCCGGTGGTGGAGCGAGTCCCGATGCCGCCGCCGCTGCCGCGGTCGAAGAACGATTACATGTTGAAACTGAAGTTGAAGCGGACGAGGCCGCCGAAACCGCTGAAGAACCTGAACGATAATCAATCAAAAATAAAGTAATGCAAAAAAATGCAAAATAGCGTTTATTGGCAAAGAATTTACAAGCAACGAAAACAAGCTGCGGAAGCGGAGAAAATTGTTGATTTTCTTTTGAATTCGTCGTGGGAAGAAGTTCAAACGCGATCAGATATTTTTGATAAAGTTTTGGATCCAGACAATTATTCTGCGGCTGATCGGATTCAAAGTTACGGCACGGTTTTGCTTGATCGTCTGTTTAAGAATTCTCAAACGATCCCAACCGATGCCCAGGCAACAGTTTTAACCAAATTTGCCAATTTTGATTTAAAACAAGGAGCCCCGGGCCTTAAAAAGCTTCTTTCCCCGGTTTATCCTTATCTTGAAATCAATGAAACCGAAGATTGGGTTGCTTTGCAAAAAGAGGTACAACAGGCCCTCAATGCCCTTAATAATGTCCACAAAATTGCGATTTATAAAGTGGCTGAAGATAATTTTACCGAAGTGATAGTTCTCAAAAAACTTTCGAGCGATCAAGTTAAAAATTTACAAGAAAAAGTGAAACAATCTGACAATGCTTTAGCCGAAAGCATTAATAATAAAAAACCAATGAGTAAAGAAGATGAAGCTCAGCTCCATCAAGTATTAGAAGCCTCTGGAAGAGTGGGGATGGAAATTGAAGATTTATCGAGCGACGAAGGACAAACCATGGCCATCGATATTTTGAGAAATATGATAAAAAGTTTGACCATCGTCGAGCGAGCCCAAAAAGATAATACTTTGGATGATTTAAATTCTGTCGATGGCATTGCGAAAATTTTAGAAAAAGTTTTAGATGAAATCGCTCAAAAACAATTGCAAGAAATTGGCGGCATCAAACCACCAATGCAAAATATTGGCAGTAATGTTAGTGGCAATGTCAGTACGGCGATCTAAATATTAAAATTTCGCCATTTTGTGGTTTTGGCCCTTTTTTAATTTTAAGCCAAAAATTCGCTCTCAACCTGTTAATTTTTTCAATTTTTGGACAAATTTAACAGGTTTAAAAGCCCTTGACATTGGGCTTTATTTGTGCTACTATATTATGTTCCACACTAAAGAGGTGTGGTCGAACCTGAACAACAGGTTCCCAAGGAAATAACCTCTGAATAAGGGGTTAACATAGGTTTGCTTAATTCTTGCTCCAGGAGGCCTTTTTGGCTCCTTTCAATACTGGTTGTTATCCCAAGGAAGGAGGGCACCATGAAAGCGTGCCTCGGAGTACTGGCAGTTCTGGTCATCCTGATGTGCGCCTCACTGGCCTTCGGCCAGGAGGGGCCGCAGTTCTACAGCCCGTCGACGCAACTGGGTCCAGATGTCGGCCCCCCGCAGGGAGCGGGTGGCCAGCCGGTTCAGCCGGCCCCCAAGTCCGAGGCTCAGCCTCAAGCCCCCACCTCGATTCAGATCGGGTCAGCCACGGTTTCGATCCACGCCGACTCGATCGTGATCCAGGGACAGTCTGGGGGGCACAAGGGTCACGGGGGTCGCGGACACGGACGTAAGTCAATCCGGACCGCGGGACTGACAACGGCGAAGGTACAGGCCCTGGTTCGTAGAGAACTGCAGGGCTATGCCAAGGCGACCGACATTCAGCGCGTTGAGCGCAAGCTTGACGAACTGATCGCACGAAGTACCGCTCCGGCGGTGCCGGGGCCGACTGCAAGTGCAACGACTGCCGCCATGGCGGCTACAGGAGGCATTGGCATGATTCCAGGCCTGGGCATTCCCTGGAGTTGGGTGATCTGGGCCGCGATCATCATCACAATCGTGGTGTTGGCGCGCAATGCAGCTCGTTCGATGGCACGACGCGAGGAGCGCATGGTGAATAACGCTCCGGCGCTCGTCGCTGTGCAACGGCACTCGATGGAGCTACCGCGACCGCCTGCGGCGATCGGACCCTCTGAAGGCGATTCGCTGGCGATTCACCGCGATGGTTACGGTAACATCTCAGGCATCGAGCGGCATAGATGGCCGTCTCGGCCCGAGGTGAGAACCGGGCTTCGCCCTGGTGATGGCGTGCTCGCAGTTGGCGAAGGACACGTGAACATGTATCAGGTCCCACCGGTAGCCGGACAGGAGCGCACGCAGCGCGGCAATGGCCCGGCAGCAGATGCTGCCGCGGGTCGGACGACTCGTCGCAACGGTGGCACAACCACCCGGCGTGTCGCCGAGACTACCGAGCCCGCGCCAGCAGGCGCAGGCGAGGCCGCCGTGGAGGCGGTCAAACGCAATGGCCATGAGGCCCAGCAGGGCGATGGCCACGGTCAGGAGGAAGCGGAGCAACACTAGCTCCTGACCGGGACGAACCGAAGACAGGGGCGTTCGCGATTAGCGGCGCCCCTTCTTCATACCCAAAAATATTAAAATTTTTCTTAGAACTCTGAATATTTAAACTTATATTTTTCTCTTAAGTTCTCCGTTCTCCACCACCAGCACCGCCTCTTTCACCACCTCCGCCAGCACCACCGCCGCCTTGGCGATTTCGTGCCCCTCCACCACCGGCGCCTCTTTGTTGTTGTTGTTCTCTACCACCACCTCCACCAGTAGCGGTTTCTGCATATCTAAAATACTGTCTTAAAAGAACAGCGGACACATCGCGGATACGACGATTTGCTCCGGTTAATCTTCGGCCATTTTCATCAACGCCGTATACATGAATGGTGCTATTTTCAATATCATTCGGATTTTCAATCTCGTTAATATAAATTCCATGTTCGGCAAGAGCACGTAATTCCTCTGGCACGTCATTTATCCCCACCCCATCTTTGAGTACCCAGAGCTGTCTTTCCGCTAAAGGTTTTGCAACTCTCCTTTCTTCTCTTTGTGCTTCTTTCGGCACCACTCCAGCCCAGGCGAGATCAAAGATCGAAACCTTGGCCCGATTTCCTTTCCGATCAGGATCGTCAGTCTGGTCAATCAACTCTGCTTCCAAATCTCCCTCTTCACCGATTCTTTTGAATCGATATTGCCCAGGCTTTAGTCGGTGTTTTCTCGATGGGTCATAACGATCAGTGACTTTGCTCCTCCCAGCCAAAACAACAATGATATCGCCATCTTTGATGGCCTTAGCCCAACTCTTGGCATAGTCTTCACGGCTGGTCCAATTTCGGATGATGTCCTCTAAATCTTTTATCTCGTTTTCTTGAATTGGCTTTAGGCCAGCACCGACTGCCCCAGGCGCCATAAAGCCCAGATAATCAATGGTTGCTTTTCCAGTTTTCCAATCAATACTTTTAATCCTAAAAAATATCGGCTTGCCGTCTTCACCGATCATAAACCAAATCTGATCGGGCGCAGGAAGAGTTTTTCTTTCGCGTTGGGCTAATTCAGCATATTTTTGTTGCTCTGGGAAAACACCTGTTTCTGCTCGAGCTTCAGCCCCTCCACTTGGTTCGGGCCGAGCCGGCATCCGGCGCCCGAGCAAAGCTTGATGTCTTTCTTGCTCTTCTTTGGTCATGGCCCATTCTTCCTCAAATCTTGCTTTATCTCCTCGACGATAGATTCCTTGGGCTATTGCTGCGACCGCGCCAGCACCGATAACCGCTAAACCCTTCTTAAGGATTTCCCAGGTAGCGCCGGCCTGATGGGGACCAATAGTATGCCATGTTTGACCTCCACTCTCGAATACAGTCCTTGCTACATGCCCAGGCAGGGGCTCACCTTGTCCGTACATAAATTGCCAGGCCCCATTTATTCTTCTAACCCAGTGGTGCGTTTGTTTTAGACCATGTTTGGACAATTCCCCAGCTCCCTTTAGCTTGTCTAAATCCAAATGGTGGGCAAAACCCAAAGCCCCGGCTGCTAGGCCAGCCAGACCGCCAATGGCCGCGGCAATACCTTTAAAGCGATCCCAGCGTTTACGCTTTTCCAAAAATTGGCAATGGATTTCTTTAGCTTTTTCCGAAGCTTCATGGAACTTCGACACCACCATTTCTAAATATTTATAAGCTTCTTCTTCATTGCCAGACTCTTTCGCTTCTTTATATTTTTTCGCATGATCTCTGAGTTCTATTAAATGCGAATACAAAACTTTAGCAATTTGTTCGCGAAGCCCATTTAAGCCACGTTTTCCTTGTAAAGCTTCCCAGGCTTCAGCCGCACCGCTACCAACTAAACTGCCCAGGACCGCGCCAGCAGCAGGCAGGGTCGCGCCAGCGGTAAAACAACCGGCGATTAGCAAGGCCGCGCCGGGCAAAGCTTTGAGTAAAACCCCGCGGCCGCGCCTTTTCAGTTCTTTGACTGAATCACGTCTAATTTCCCCATTTTCTCCTAATTCGATTTCGTGGTCTCCAGAAGTGTACTCGCGCCATCGGGCCATTCTACCACTACCGTGAATGGATTCCATCTGCATTTGGCGAAATTGTTCAGGACTTAAATGCTCGATTAAATCGGGAAGCCGCTCTGGATCTTGCATCATTTCCCGGATTTCCCCCTGCGTTAACGCCCCAAATTGTAAGGGCGGTTTTTCCCCAAGCGCTATGGCCGCTCCTCGTTCGACGCGAGCTGCTTCTTGTTCCGCTTTCCTTGCCTCAACCTCTACCTCTTCAGCAGTCTGCGGCCGTTGACGTCTAAAAAACCGCGACCAAAATCCTCTTCTTTCTGGTGTCACTCTCTCGGGCCGGGCGGCGGCGGCGGTTTCGGCGGCTCTGGAGACTTCAGCTTCACTCTCTTCAGATTCCGTGGCCCCTTCAATTTCTCCCGGTGTTGGTCTTGGTCTTTCAGGCATTCTCACCTTTCTTCGCGCCTTTAAAAAGTTCGGTCATTTCTGTTTTATAAATTAAGGCTTCCTGCACCATCAAAGCAGTAATATCCATGTTTTTGCTTTTAAGATATTCATCAACTTTTTGCGGATCGCCAGCGTCAATTAAGGCATCGAGTTCTTTGCCTTCTTCTTCTGATAAAGTGTCATAAACCCTGGCAATCGTCCGATTTTGGACAGTCTCTGCCATTTGTTCGTAGAGTGCCGTCTTTTTTTCCTGAGATAAGTCTTGAGCACCAATTAGCTCCAAAAGGTCTTTATCCAGTAAGTCCTTTAATTCTTGATCACTAATTAAATCAGTGGCCATTTAGCCTCCTTTACTTATAATGTATGCCTTGTATTAATTTCTGTCAATTTCTCTCATTTCTCAGATCTCAGATCTCATATCTATTTATCTTGACAATTGTCAATCAATATGATATATTGGGTCGTATTGCTGGCGCAAAGCAAGTCTCACAAGGAGCGCCGCCAGTGCAGTTTAACATTTGAGAAACACCTGTCCCAAAAGTTGGGGCAGTCAAGATATCCAAAAATCTATGTCCACGGAGGTGGAACGACGATGAGCAGTGTTTTGAGCCCTGAAGACAGGGCGCGAGTCGAGTCCGAAAGCCTGAAAGGACTTCAGGCGGAGGATTTCGACTTCCTGACGAAGCTGTTTGGCGGTGAGCTGAAAGGGGCGATCCTGCTTGGTCGGTTGCTTCATACCATCAAGCAGGTAGTCCTCGGCGGCTCGTTCCGCGAGGCGGTCATTGCCATCATCGATGAGCTGCGACCGCAACCCAGGACGACAACGCGCAAGCCGAGGCTGATCGGCAAGGTCGCGCCGCCTGCGCAGCGGACAAAGAAGGCTGCGCCGAAGCGCACGGCCCCGGAGAAGCCTCACGGACCTGCGCCCGAGCAAGCGGAAGAGGCTGGGAAAAGCCCAGCTCCTCCGAGTTCACGGCGAACGCCCCGCCGCCAAGAGAAAACCGGCGGCAATGGACAGGCTAAGGCCAAGGGCAAGCAAACCCGCGGCAAGCGCACCGGCGGTGCCGGTGGTCGGTCTGGTCGACCATTCGTCGGTCCGAAACTGAGCTAGGTGACAAGGCCATGAGACAGAAAAGAGAAGAGCAAGAAGTCGGAGAAGTCGTCGAAGTCGGCCTGGCCGACATCGGCCTCGACACCAACCGCGTCAGCTTCGAGACGATCTTCCAGGGGTATCCTCGCTTTTCGATCCAGGCTGACGGCGGCTCTTTGCCTATCTACGACGCTCGCACCGAGGTCGTGGAAGCGGCGAAGAAATGGGAAGCGGCGAAGAAGAAGTCGGTTGCCGCGAAACGATCGCGTCAGCGGGATCTGAGCGCCCAGCGAAGCGATGTTTCGCAAGCAAAGGCGGTTCTGATGAAGGCCTTCCTGGGTAGCCCGGCCCGAATCGGTGTTCAGGATCTGCTCCGAGGCGATACTGGCGAGTACACGCCCCAGGTGCTGATCCTCAACGACCTGGAGGATGGGGAAGAGGCTTTCGGCACGCTGGTCGCGTTTGAGACGTTTGGTACTCGCTACATCCGGGACTTCGGTTCCCGGATCCGCACTGTGCTCCTGCGCGATGATGATCGGCGCCATCGACAATCTGACGTTAGGAGGCACCTGCACGTTCTCTTTGTCGAGTTCGGCCAGGAGTTGACGTGCATGGTGCGCCGCAATGCGAGCATGTATCAGGAGATTCGCATCTCCCGCAACAATCCAGGCTTCTGTTCTACTCGGACTTTCCGGGTGGAAGAGAAGGGGGCAGCGACGAAGGCTGCCCAACGGACTTCGAAGAAGGAGGCCGATCCGCGGCTCAGCGAGGACATCATCGTCCTCAAGCCGATGGTGAGCGGCCTTGGGCCGGCCAAGATCAAGAAGCTGGCCAAGGCCGGCATCAAGACTGTCGGCGATTGTCTCGCCGAGAATGTTGATTCGAAGGTCGAGCCGATCATCGGCACGGTCGGCGGGAAGGTCTGGAAGGATCTCTTGGCCGCGGCTAAGAAGTACGCGGCCAGCCAGTAGGAGGAAGTTCAGGGCCCCGGCGCGATTAGCGCACGGGGCCCTGCTCATATCTAGGTATCGTCTAACGGTTAGGGTTACGAAGTTGGTCACGTTTGACGTTAGACGTTTAACGAAACGAGCATCTTAACCGATAAACGCTTGACGATAACTATTAGGTATGCTATATTTCAAAGCCATGACAATTAACGAAATCTACAATTTAGCCATTGAAATGGGAATTAAGGCTGATCCGCGAGGAAAAGCCGGCATTGATAAATGGCTTAAAAGAACTAAAAAACTCTACGAAAAATTAACTGACGAAGAAAAAAAGGAATTTGATCAAGAGCGCTTAACCAATCCGTATTCTGACAGCCGAATTCATTTTGGCGATCCGGAAAAAGAGGTTAAAACCGTGATGGTCGGAATTGATATGGAAGGCCCGGAAATCATGCTTGCCGCCATGTCAGGGGATCCTAAAATTGATCTTATTATCGCCCACCACCCCGAGGGCAAAGCCTTGGCTGCCCTTGATGAGGTCATGCATTTGCAGGCCGATTTGATGGCTGCTTATGGCGTGCCGATCAATGTCGCTGAAGGTGTCATGAAAGAGCGCATTTTAGAAGTCAATCGTTCGGTTGCCGCGGCTAATCATATGAGAACCGTTGATATGGCCCGCCGCGTTAATATGCCGTTAATGAACATCCACACGCCAGCCGATAATTTGGTCTACGATTACTTACAAAAGCTAATGGATTCCAAAAAGCCCGACACCGTCGCGGATGTTATCGAGATCTTAAAAACCATTCCCGAATATAAAGAAGCAAGTTTGAATAATGCTGGACCAACGATTATCGCTGGCGCTCCCGAAAACAGCGCTGGCAAAGTAGTTGCTTTTGATATTACGGGTGGCACCAATGGCGCCAAAGAAATTTATCCGGAACTCGTCAAGGCCGGCGTCGGTACTTGTATTGGCATGCATATGAAAGATGAATCCCGCGAAGAAGCAATTAAAAACCATTTGAATGTCGTCATCGCCGGTCATATTTCGTCTGATTCAATTGGTATGAATTTGTTTTTAGACAAGCTTGAAGAAAAAGCAATTAAAATAATTCCGATCAGCGGACTAATTCGCATCAATCGATCTAAAAAATAAACTAAATTTGTTCGCTTTTAGTTCGGTTAGGCACTTTCGTCTTTTATTCGATCTCTAACCTGATATTTTGGGGCTTGACAAACCGAAACCAATGTTGATATAGTTAGTTTAGGTTTTTTAAATTAGAGTTCTAATTAATTTATATATTTATCAAGGAGGGGATGCGTTTTCGCATCTCGAACGGAATGATCTTCAGGCCTTGGAGACTCAAGGCAGTCATCGCTGGACTTGTTCTATTTGTTCTATTTTTAATATTGATGCTGATTCCAAAAACAGCTCTGGCCGCTGATGATTCCGGCACCGCCACGATTGCCCCCTCCCCCGTGCCTGCCTCGAGCCCTGGTGATGTGGCGCCCGCCTCGACCGACTCAGACATAATTGCCACGACCGACGATACTATAGTTACTGCAGGGGTTGATGATGACCCCATTATTACCAGCACTCCAACTGATGCTGTGGCGCCAGCCTCGACCGACGCTAGCCCAGTCCCTTCATCTGCTAATTCTGACTCCGTTATTACCAGTGCTGAAACTGGAGGATTATGGGCGGATGGTTCAACTTGGGTTGGTGGGGTGGCGCCTGTCGCGGCTGACTCAGCCATCATTGCCACGACCGGCAGTAATACCGTTATTTTAGGGGCCGCCACTTCGATTGTCGATCTAACCATCAATAGCGGCACCTTAGACGCTGGTTCCAATACCATGACGGTGGCCGGCAATTGGAAGAATATTAGCGGCACATTTATTCCAGAGCAGGGAACAGTTGTTTTTAATGACGCCTCAAAAACCTCCCATATTTACGGCAATAACACTTTTTACAACTTAACCTGCCTTACCCCGGGCAAAACGCTAGTGTTCGAGGCCAATACCCTTACCACCATTCAAAATACTCTGACCATAGAGGGCGGCAATGACAATTATATGACCCTCGAATCCTCTATTGCCACCATTGGAAACATGTTCGAAATTTATATCAATTCCGTAAGCGATGCCGAAGGGAACCCTTACTTACAATATATAAATGTGTACTACAGCCATGCCTACGGCCCTTTAGTGCCCATACCCGCCAAAAACGAATATATACCCGCAGAGCTTAATATTGGCTGGGATGCTACGTATACAGCTACTAAAACTGGGAACTGGAGTGACACTACGGTATGGGGCGGGGGGCCTCCTGGTTCAGGTGATGCCGTTATAATTCCTAGTGGTTATACTGTAACAGTGGATGGCATTGATGCGTGCACTAGTTTAACTATTAATGCCGCGGGGGTCGCTAATGGTATTACAATAAGCGGATCGAATTCTCTCACAGTTTCCGGCGCTATTACCATGAATGCTCCGACGGCGGCAGTTAATGACACAATTGCGGTAGGAACAGGCACATTGAGCGCAGGCAGCGTTAGTATTACCGGCGGTGGTACTGCTAGCTGGAACTCTATATTGTCGGTTTCTACAGGTACAATCAATGTAACTGGTAATATTGCATTTGCTGGGACTGCCGCGCAAGCACAGCTGACATTTTCCGGCGCCGGGACCCTTAACCTTGGAGGAACTTTTGGGACTGGTGGAACATTTGCCGCATCTACCGGTACTGTGAACTGCAATGGTTCTTCTGCCCAGACGGTTGCCGGTTACACGTATAACGTCTTAAAGTCAAACAACACAGCCGGCGTAACCCCTGTTGCAGCGCTAACCATCACGACACTCACTATCGCAGACGTTACCGCAGGCAGTGTGTTTAATGACGGCGCTTATACAGTTACAACGGCTACCACGCTGAATCTGAATTCGGGAACATATAATTGCACTGCAGCTACATTCCCGTGGGGAACACTAAACGCCGGCACAGGAACAGTGAATTATAGTTTGGGAGGCGTACAAACAGTTAAGGCTACTACATATGTTAACCTTAAACTTTCGGGTAGCGGAGTAAAAACCACAACAAGTGTTACCGTCAATGGCATTCTGTCGATGGAAGGAACTGCAACAGTTTCTGCAGTTCCAACGTATGGTTCAGCCGCTACACTGCAATATAACAAACCAGCTTCATTCACCGCAGGTGTAGAATGGCCCGCTACATTTTCAGGGTCCGGTGGAGTTAAATTTATAGGTGCCGGAGTGATAACAACGGCTGCTGCACTGACTCTTGCTGCGGGTGTTCCGCTTACAATTAATACTGGCGCTACCTTAGCCACCGGAACAACCTCTACATGGACTCTGACCGTAGGAGGCACAACAACAGTTTACGGAACATTGACACTTGCCAATACTGGCGCAAAGACATTCACCGGCGATGTTACTATTAATTCTGGTGGTGTCTGGAACGAAACCGGCGTTGCTGCGATCGGTTTTGGAGGTAGTTTAACAAACAACGCTACTACTTTCACCGCTAATACTGGTACACATACTTTTTCTGGCGCAACCAAGATAATCAGCGGGTCAACCACAACATCGATTCCAACTGCCACATTCACAGGAGCCTATACAAATAGCGGAACATTGACAGTTGCAACACTGCTTACAGTAACAACTGTAACACTGACTAATAACGGTACAATAACTGCCACAACAGCGCTATCAGGTACTGGTGGAGTGACTCAAGGAGCAAGTTCAACATTAAATATAGGGGGGACTTCCGGCATTACCGGGTTAGATGCCTCGACTAATGCCAACACCGTCAACTATACCGGTGCCGGTCAAACTGTAAAAGCAGTTGCGTACAAAACATTAGGCTTAAGCGGTAGTGGCGCTGTAACGATGACCGGCGTTACCACCATCGGAACAGATTTTAATATGAGTGGTTCAGTAACTGCTACACCGGTTATTACTACCGTTGGCGGAAATGTCAGTATCACTAGTACTGCCGTTATGACCACTGGAGCTAATGATGTTGTCACCGGAACTTTGACCGTAGGAACAGGAGCGAAATTGATTATGGGTGGATTTTCGCTCAGCATTGGAGGTACCTCTTCCATCACAGGAACAGTCAATACTGTAACCGCTGCCACCGGCACCAAAACATTTACCGGTGATGTAACCATCAATTCCGGTGGAGTCTGGGATCTCTCTACAACAAATCCGGCAACCAGTTTTGCAGGTAATATCACCATGAGTGGAACCACCTTTAATAATGGTACTGGCGCGGCCGCCTTCTCAGCAAGCAAATCGTTGCTCGGTGCAGTTGTTATGACCTTTGGCGGTAGTGTTACCCCCGCTGCTACTTTTACTCTCACTAACAGTAACTCAGCAACAGTTACAATCAGCAGTATTGTTCTGACAGGTAATTTTACCCAAGGCCTTAATACTCCGACACTGGCTCTTACAGCCGCCGCTCCATTTAGCGGTGCAGGAACTTTTAATGCATCGACCAATGCCAATACGGTTACATACACCGGTGCAAGTGCAGCAGTCAAAGCTGTTACTTACAGTAGTCTCACTGTAAACGGCACCGGCACCGCTACCATCGGTGGAACTACAGTAGTCAACGGAACGATGACCGTCAGTTCTGCCACTACCAATAACAGTACGCTGACGGTGAGCACCGCTCTCTCCGGAGCCGGCACCCTGACTCAAGGAGCAAGTTCAACATTAAATATAGGGGGGACTTCAGGCATTACAGGGTTAGATGCCTCGACTAATGCCAACACCGTAAATTACACCGGTGCCGCGCAAACTGTAAAAGCAGTTGCGTACAAAACATTAGGCTTAAGCGGTAGTGGCGCCAAGACTTTACAGGCCGGTACGACAACGATCAGCGGTAATCTTACGCTTTCTGGTACGGCCACGACTACCGGGGTCGTTGGCTTAACCATTGGCGGGACAGTGACTTTGGGCAGTGGCACGGCCTTTACTGCCGGTGCTTTCACCCATAATGTGGCCGGTAACTGGACGAACAATGGCGGCACTTTTACCAATACAGGGAGTACGATCAATTTCAACGGTACGACTCAGACCATCGGCGGCAGCGCGACAACAACGTTTAATAATGTCAGCACCAGTGGCAGTACCAATACGAGTACGGGTATTGCCACCAATATCGCGGGCACCCTCAGCATCGGAGATGGGACAACCTTTACGGCGGCGGGGTTTGCTTTGACTGTTACGGGTACGACCACTATTGGTACTGGCACGAGCGGCAACTTGACCATCTCTTCAGCGACCGGCGCCAAGACTTTTACCGGCTTGGTAACGATTAATGCCGGTGGCACTTGGAATAACTCCGGGAACTCACCGATTACCTTCCGAGGTGGAATTACCTTTTCTGGCACAACCTTCACCGCCGGTTCTGGTGTGCAGACTTTTGATACGAATTCTCAAGCCCTGACCGGCACTTTCTCGATCCCGAGCATCACCGTCACGGGAGTAACCTTAACCAACAACAACACACTAACCGTTAATACGGCTCTCTCCGGCAGCGGTGAACTGGCTCAGGGCAACAACGCGATTTTGAACTTGGGCGGCACTTCCGGGATAACGACTCTGACTGCTACAGCCAGCGGAAACACGGTGAATTACACCAGTAACACCGCCGGCCAAACTATCAAAGGCACCACGTATGTGAATTTAACAATCAATAAAACTGGCCAGATCGGCACTTTAGGCGGGAGTACTCTTGTGAACGGTAATTTGACCATCACCGCCGGGACCCTGGACGTTGACAACATCAACAACTATCCCTTAACCGTCAAGGGTGATTGGACAAACAACGGCATCTTTTTGGCCCAGCAAGGCACAGTAACATTTTCCGGCGCGGGGGCCCAGACCATTAATGGTGATAACACTTGGTATGGACTTGCCGTGACCGCCGCGGCCGCCAGGACCGTGCAATTTGAATCGAGTAAGACCCAAACGATTGCCGCGAATGGATCGTTGACGCTAACGGGCACCCCGGGGCAATTGCTGACGCTCGCACCTAAGACCGCCGCCACACCCTGGAATTTGACCGTGGATCCCACTGCAGCGCAAACGGTTTCCTATGTGAACGTGTCGTACTCCGATGCCAGTGGCGGAGCCGGGATCAATGCCAGCGATGGCACGAACGTTGACGGAGGCAATAACACGAATTGGAATTTCCCTGTCGCTCCCCCACCTCCTCCACCTCCACCCCCTCCCCAACCACCAGAAGTCCCCACTCCCCCGCCCCCGCCCCCTTCAGAGGAAATTACTCCAGTTTTTTATCCCACGCCAACCCCCACGCCGACCCCGGCCCCTGGCCCGGTCGTATCCCCCACCACCTTCATAGAGTCAATCGTCACCTTCTTCGAGGAAGCTGGAGGCTTTATTGCCGAAAAAGCCACCCTGGCCTATAACTACGCTTTGACAGCCATCAATAACGGCCTCGATGTTAGTAAAACGTTTTTGCTAGACACTGCTCAAACCATCAGCAGCGGTATCAATACCAGCCGAATCATTTTGGTTGGCATAGGTGAGAACATCGGCAGTAATATCGATACCACCAGAACCTTTTTAGTCGATGCTGCTCAAACGATTGCTAGCGGGATCAGTCAGCCCTTCAATCAAGGCCGCGACTTTTTGGCCCGTCTCCAGTTGGGTGTGGCAAAGTTCTACGAAATCGTTTTTGTGAAAGAACCAATTCATATTTCTAATGTCAGCCAGAATATTTCGGCACAAGAAGTTACTATTACTTGGGATACCAATCATCTTTCCACCTCTCAAATTAATTACGGCTCCGCGATCGGGGTTTATGAACAAACCATTTTTGTCAAAGATCAAACCCGCGCCCACTCGGTCATCCTTAAAGACCTTAAGCCAGGAACTACTTATTATTACGAACTCATCTCCAAAAATAGAGATTACGCCATCGACGCCCCCCGTGCATTTACGACCTCAAAATAACTAAAATAAAGTGCTAAGAGTTTTTTTTAATTTGCTTTAATTTTTTATATATGAGATGATTAAGTTTAGAGGGTAATATTAATTTTCTGCGGCTAAAACGGCCGTTTTTTTATTTCTCTGGCGATCTCTTTACTACTTGACAGAAAATGGTGTTGTATTTATAATACAACATAGGAGGAGGTAAAATGGATCAATTTGGAGAATTTGTTAGACAAAAAAGAATAAGCTCGGGATTTACCCTCAGGGAATTCTGTCGCAAAAAAGGCCAGGAGACTGCCTACATTAGCAGACTTGAAACAGGGTTATTTAATCCACCCGAAAATGAAGAGAAATTAGAGGCACTGGCCCAAGCTTATGAGATTAAAAGAGATACACGCGAATGGGTTACTTTCTTCGATTTAGCTGCTGCATCGCAAACTAAAGTACCTAAAAACTTATCTGAAAAAAACCAAAATATTACCCAATTTTTACCCGCCTTTTACAGAACAGCCCGCAAAAAAAATATTACTAAAACAGATATTGAAAAGTTGCTCGAGTTAATAAAAGGAGAGGATGCCGATGACAGCGGAGAACATACGAGTTAAATTTTTAGATGAAAAAGATATTCATCCTAAGGCCGTTGAGTTTCTAAAGAAATATAATCAAAAAGAAATTACACCTGTTCCTTTGGAGAAAATCGTAGAGCATTTACTGGGAATCAAGATCGTAACTGTCCCAAATCTTAAAAAAGTTTATGATTGCGATGGCTATCTCAGTAGCGATTTTTCAACTATCACATTTGATGATTATATTTATAACAACCTGGAAGAAAGAACAAATTTTACGCTTGCGCACGAACTTGGCCATCTAGAACTTCATAAAAACCTATATAACAGCCACCAGATTAATACGATTGACGATTACTTGCATTTTCGCGAAATGGTTGGAGAAGCTGGATGGAATAGATTGGAGATTCAAGCCAATATCTTTGCAGGGTTCATTCTGTTTCCTTATAAGCCTTTGCGACAACTCATTGAGCGTTGTTTAGTAAAATGTGGAGGACCAAAACATTTTGGCGTTGTGGATCTTCAGGGTTTAATAATTTCAATGCAAGAGACATTTGGGGTTTCAGGCCAGGCAGCTTTTATCCAATTAAAAAAATACTTTCCCGATTTGGTCAAACCTGCCGAAGATGCAATTTTTTAAAAAGGAGATACGATGAAAAAAGTTTTCATAGCAACCCTACTAGTCACATTGCTTATTCCCCATATCACATCTGATAAGATGGAGAAATTTATCGAAAAAGAATATCAAAAATTCGTAGCTCAAACGTATGGAGGTTTTTCTTATGATTGGCAGGTTCCCAGAGATGATTTTGAGCAATCAATCGACACTCGATCGGCTAGGGAAATTTCAATGGTCCAGGTGAGCGCTGGCCCAGACCTTTATCAAAATTATTGACATAAAACCATTATTTTTTGACAGTTGCCTGTAAATCTTTGACCTTGTTTGTTTGCTCCCAAGGCAAGTTGAGATCCAAGCGTCCGAAATGGCCGTAGGCGGCGCATTGACGATATAAAGGCCGACGAAGTCCTAATTCCTGAATAATTATGCCGGGTCTTAAATCAAAGACCTTCAAGATCGCTTGCTCTATTTTTGATTCCGGAACTTTACCAGTATTGAAAGTATCAACGCGGACAGACATCGGTTCCGGCCTTCCTATCGCGTAAGCGATTTGGATTTCCACTTTGTCAGCTAAACCAGCGGCGACCACATTTTTCGCCACCCAGCGGGCCGCGTAGCTCCCTGAACGGTCAACTTTGGTCGGGTCTTTGCCGGAAAAACAGCCACCGCCGTGCCGCGCCATCCCACCATAAGTATCAACGATAATTTTTCGGCCAGTTAGCCCAGTATCGCCTTGGGGTCCGCCGATCACAAATCGACCAGTGGTATTAATCCAATATTTAGTCTCCCGATCCAGCATCTCCGCTGGAATAACTTGCTTAATCACATTTTCGATAATTTCTCTTTTTAAAGCTGGCAATTTAGCCTCCGGATCATGCTGCGCTGCCATTAAAACTGCTTCAATTCTCTTCGGCTTTCCATCAGAATATTCGACTGTCACCTGCGACTTGCCGTCTGGTCGTAAACCTTTAACTATTTTCTTTTTTCTTACCTCTGTTAATCGCTGACATAAACGATGAGCCAAGACAATCGGCAAGGGCATTAATTCTGGTGTTTCGCGGCAAGCAAAGCCAAACATCAACCCCTGATCCCCGGCACCCAATTGTGTTAAATCCTCCGCTACAATTTCACCGGTTTTATCTTTTTCCTTGAAAGCATCAACCCCGCGAGCAATATCGGAGGATTGTTCTTTAATCGCCACCATTACCCCCGAAGTTTCCCAATTGAAACCGCAGTTCCCATCCAAATAGCCAATGTCTTTAATCACCGAGCGGGCGATTTTGGGAATATCAACATAAGTTTTAGTCGTGATTTCCCCCGCCACAAAGCAGATGCCGTTAGTTAATAAAGTTTCACAAGCAACTCTCGCTCGCGGGTCGTCTCTCAAAATTGCATCAACAACCGCATCGGAAATTTGGTCGGCCATTTTATCCGGATGGCCTTCGGTAACTGATTCTGAAGTAAAAAGTTTACGATCCATAAAAGCTCCTTCATACGAAAAAACTCACCACAAGGGTGAGCTATTTCCCCGACGATACCTCGGAGCATATCTTCCCTTGCGGGCTGGATTTGGCACCTTACGAAAATCTCGCAGGTTGTCGACGATCACAGGCCAGTTCCTTTGGACGATCGTTCTCTTGATAGTTGATTATATTATTAAGCAATACTAATTTTATTATATAAGATTAATTTGTCAATACCTACCGCCCCTGCGGCGCCGGTCGTGTATTTACCTAATAAATTTAGCGTTTGACTTAAATTTAATAATATGTTATGTTAGAGTTCCTACTGACAGAAGAGCATGCCTGCCTAGCAGGTAAAAATTCCGCCAGTTTTTTGTTTGTTTAAGGACCAAATATCATGCATATTTCCCTTGCGGCTGAAAAAATAATTGAAGTAGGGCCCGTGGCGATTACCAATACAATGATCGTCACGTGGGTTGTTATTCTGCTATTAAGCATTGTTTCTATATTGGTTGTCCGTAATATCAAAGAAATACCAGGAAAACTTCAGAATTTCTGGGAATTCATTATTGAAGCCATTTTGGGAATGATCGAAAATTTCACCGGTGATCGTAAAAAAGCGGAAAAGATGTTGCCGATTGTGGCAACTCTTTTTATTTTTATTATTACGGCCAACTGGATTGGTTTAATCCCCGGCTTTGAAACAATCGGCCGCTGGGAGATACAAAACGGCCAACATGTTTTAATCCCCTTTCTTCGACCACCGGCAGCTGATTTAAATACGACCCTGGCTTTAGCGATTATTTCGGTTGTTACCGTCCAAATTTTCGGGTTTAGCTACTTAGGCTTTAAATACATCAAGAAGTTTATTAATTTTAAAGGTCCAATTCAATTTTTTGTCGGCTTTATCGAAGGCATTTCTGAATTTGCCAAAATCATCTCCTTTTCTTTCCGACTTTTCGGCAACATTTTTGCTGGTGCCGTGCTTTTGGCGGTTGTCTCTTTTCTGATCCCGGCAATTGCCGCCATTCCCTTTTACGGCCTGGAGCTTTTTGTCGGTTTTGTCCAGGCTTTGGTATTTGCGATGTTGACAACGGTTTTTATCTTTTTGGCCACCCAGGGACATTCAGACGAACATTAATTTATTAATTATCAATTAATTTAGAAAGGATTTTTATGGAAACAGGATTAGGCACCGAATCAATGAAATTACTGGCTTCAGCCCTGGCGATTGGTATTGGCGGAATGGCACCAGCTATCGCTATTGGCTGGCTGGCCGCTAAAGCCATGGAGGCAATCGGCCGCAATCCCGAAGCTTCGGGCAAGGTCCAGGGAGCGATGATTTTGGGCATGGCTTTCGCCGAAGCTATCGCTATTTATTCCTTGGTTATCGCTTTGATCATTAAATTTATAGGATAGGAAGGAATAACACTCCGACAAATCTTTTTTACACGAATAAACACAAATTAGTGATTATTCGTGAATAGTAGAATTCGTGGAGTGTTTTACCGCTTATGAATGCTTTAGGCATTGACGTAAAATTATTTTTAGGTCAGATCATCAATTTTTTGATCTTGCTTTTGATCTTGTGGCGATTTGCTTATAAACCCGTTGTCAAGATGCTCAACGACCGTCGCGAAAAGATTGCTCAGTCTATCGCCAATGCCAAAAAAATAGAAGAAGACTTGGTTGCCACGGAACAAAAAACTCGCGGGATGCTTGATCAAGCCCAAGAAGAAGGCCAAAAAATTCTTGAAAATTCAACTTTGGCGGCTTCCGAGCAGAAAAAAGAGATTGTTACTTTGGCTAAAAATCAAGCAGAAAAAGAGATCACTCGTGCCAAATCAGCCATAAACCAAGAAAAAGAATTAGCCTCAAAAGCGCTCGAGAAAGAAATGACTGCTTTGGTCCGTTTGGCAACCGAAAAAATCCTCCGCCAAGAAACTTCCACCGTCTTACAAAAACAGGCGATCGATGAAGCGATTGAAGACTTGGGAAGGAGCAACAAATGAGTTTTTCGGCCAAACAATTGGCTTTAGCTTTACCCAACCAAGATCAAGGTACATTGACGGATCTTGTTGTGGCTGAGATTACTTTAGATAGAGGCCTAAAAGGGCTTATTTCTAATCCGAAATTAACCTTCGATAAGAAAAAGAAGCTCGCCAGTGATGTCCTTACTTCCTATGTTTCAAGTAAAACACTGCAATTTATCAATTTCTTAATCCAAGAACGATCTTTAGAGAAACTCTCAAAAATAACTCGCGAATATCAAAAAATTCTCGAGAAAAAAAACTTGGCCATCACCGGCGAAATTATCACCGCTATACCGATATCTGGCGAAGAATTGGCCGAGATTGAACGGAAGCTTTCCGCCATATTCAAGCTGCCGGTCATCATTCAAGCCAAGACTGATCCAAGTATTATTGGTGGTACGATCTTAAAAGTTCAGGATAAAACAGTTGATAATTCGTTTCGGGCGAAGTTAAAAACATTAAGATAAGACGAGGTCCAAAATGAAAACAGATTTAATCTTGGAAGAAATCAGACAGAAAATTGAGAATTTAAGCCAGCAATCAAAATTAGAAGATACCGGCGTCGTGACCGAAGTTGGCGACGGTGTGGCAAAAATTTATGGCCTGGCTAAAGCAAAATCTCTTGAAATGATCGAGTTTGATTCTTCAAACGGCGAAGATGAAAAATTATTTGGCATGGTTCTAAACCTAGAAAAAGATGCTATCGGCGTCATTATTTTGGGCGATTCACGAAAAATCCAAGCCGGCGCAATGGCCAAAACTACTGGCAAAATTTTGGAGGTTCCGGTAGGAGAAGGTTTAATCGGCCGAGTAATTAATCCCCTGGGCACTCCCCTCGACGGTAAGGGTGAAATAAAGGCCGCTAATACCTCGCCGATCGAAAAAATAGCTCCCGGTGTTATCGCCCGTCAGGGTGTCAATACCCCTTTACAGACCGGCATTAAGGCCATCGACTCAATGATCCCAATTGGCCGAGGACAGAGAGAACTCATTATCGGCGATCGGAGTACTGGGAAAACTGCCATTGCCATTGATACCATTATCAACCAAACTAATATTTCTAAACAAGAAAAAAAAGAGCCAGTCATTTCCATTTATGTCGCTATTGGTCAAAAAGAATCAAAAGTGGCACGGATTATTGCCAAGCTTGAAGAAGTGGGAGCGATGGAGAATACGATTGTTATTTTAGCCGGTGCTTCCGACCCAGCCGCGCTTTCGTATCTCGCGCCTTATGCTGGGGCAACAATTGGCGAATATTTCCGCGATAAAGGCAAGGATGCTTTAGTTATTTACGACGATTTGAGCAAACACGCCTGGGCCTATCGCCAAATTTCCTTATTGTTTCGTCGTCCGCCAGGCCGGGAAGCTTATCCTGGTGATATTTTCTACCTTCATTCTCGGCTCTTAGAAAGAGCGGCTAAACTCAATGATAAACTTGGCAATGGGTCACTCACAGCGTTACCGATTATTGAAACCCAGGCCGGTGATATTGCTGCCTATATTCCGACTAATGTAATTTCGATCACCGACGGGCAGATTTATCTTGAAAATGATTTATTTTATAAGGGTATCCGTCCGGCTTTGAATATTGGCCTTTCCGTTTCTCGTGTTGGTGGCGCAGCTCAGATCAAAGCAATGAAAAAAATTGCCGGCAAACTCCGGCTTGAGGCCGCCCAGTTTCGCGAGCTTGAGGCCTTTGCCCAATTTGCCTCTGATCTTGATGAGGCAACGAAAAATCAAATTGAACGCGGCCGTCGTATTACTGAAGTTTTAAAACAAGCCAATAATGAGCCTGTTCCCGTCGCTTTGCAGGTTGCTGTGCTCTACGCCGTCACCAATGGTCATTTTGATTCCCTGGCCGTCTCTGAAGTTCAAAAAGCAGAAAAAAGCTTAATTGCCCATTTGAAAGCCAGCTATCAAAACCTGCTCCAAACGATTACTAAGACTGGTGATTTGGATGAGAAAAATGAAACGACATTAAAAAAAGCGATTGAGGAGATAATAAATGTTAAAGCTTAAAGCGCAAATGTTAAAGCAACAGGATAAAACAAAAAAGCATCTATCCTTTATCTTTTTAGCTGCAGCTTTAAGTTTTGCCATTTGAGTTTTAAGTTATGCCAAGCACCAAATTAATTCGCAATCGAATCAAGTCAATCAAGAACACCGCCAAAATTACCAAAGCAATGGAAATGGTGGCTGCCTCGAAAATGAAAAAGGCAGAGGATTCGACACTGAAAAATCGTCCATATTCAGAAGCAACTTACGAGGTGATTTTTAATTTGGCGCGCCAGCAAAGCATCAGCCATCCATACCTCGGTATTAATCCCAAGGCAACCCGTTATTTATTAGTCGTCATTACCTCCGATAAGGGTCTTTGCGGCAGTTTTAATGCCGCGATCGCCAGAAAAGCCTTTGAATATATCCATGGACATGAGCCAATTGACTTAATTACGATTGGCAAAAAGGGTCAAAACTATTTTAAACGCTTAAATCAAAATATCTTAGCCACCTATATTAACTTTCCCGTCCATCCGCGGGGAGCTGATATCAGACCAATAATTCATTCAATTACCGAGCAATTTTTATCTGGTCAATATAAAGAAGTGGCGGTGGTTTATACTGATTTTTGCTCGATCTTAAAACAAGTGCCAAATTTAATTACTTTGCTGCCGCTTGGGGAAGAATACTCGAAACAAAAAGAAGAACAGAAGGAAATTACGATTAAGTTTGAACCCAACCCAAAAGAAGTCATCAACTTCGTCATCCCCCGAATTCTTGAAATAAAACTTTATCAAATGATCTTAGAATCGATTGCTTCCGAACAATCAGCGAGAATGCTGGCAATGAAAAATGCCACTGAATCTGCCAATGAATTGGTTGACGAATTAAATTTAACCTATAATAGCGTCCGCCAAGCCAATATCACTCAAGAATTGGCGGAAATATCTGCGGGGGCAAATATGAAAGAAAGGATCTAAATGAAAAACAAATTAGGCAAAATTTCCCAAATCATTGGCGCGGTTGTTGATGTTGA
>Ga0315282_10000835_pt1 | contig 60351 bp, 46 predicted proteins | sample YL17G07_20_MG_FD_203693 | JGI IMG/M metagenome (GOLD analysis project Ga0315282, IMG submission 203693) | Sediment microbial communities from Yellowstone Lake, YNP, Wyoming, USA - YL17G07_20 | ecosystem: Environmental > Aquatic > Freshwater > Lake > Sediment | place: USA: Wyoming | collected...
CATAATGGGCCGAATCATAGTAGTTACAATGTAACTACACTGGTATATATGGATTTCGCTACTGTAGAATACAATTCAGGCTAAAATCTATCGAGAGATTCAGAAATCAGCTAAACAAATACACAGTATACTCTTGCCCCAAACTTAAATACATTTTGATGATACAAGGTGGTTCCGGGACGACCGCATCGTGGGACCTAATAGTGCGGACTCCAACGCCATAATGATAGTCCTGACGCATCAGAATACAGAATACAGGATACAGAATGCAACGCGCTGACCCTGAATTAGCGCCTTGGTGCTGTCTGATGAGGCTAGCCTACTTCTTGAAGTCCATGAGCTTTATCAGGTGCCAGCCGAATTCAGTCTTAACCGGAGCGCTAATCTCGCCTCTCGAATTGAGCCCGAATGCAGCAAGCTCGAACGGGCGCACCATCCTGCCCCTGCCGAACCAGCCCAGATCCCCTCCCTTCTTCCCTGAAGGGCACTTGCTCTTTGCCATTGCGGCAGCCTCGAAAGTAGTCTTGCCGCTTGATATGTCCTGAAGGATTGCCTCTGCAGCTTCTTTTGATCCCACGAGGATGTGGGAAGCCCTGACCTGTACCGCGTTAACCATATGCCTCCAATAATGTGGAAAGAGTTTTTATAATTGCGTGATGCGGCATATGAAACGACAGGCCAAAACGACATGATTCCAAGCAACGCTTCAGAACAAGTCAAGACGTTCGGGAACATGACTTACGAGATCATTCCCAGACCACTCTGGGAAGATGTGCTGCTGAAGTGCACAAGCATATTGGCACTATCCTTGTTCGTCTTCGCTGTCAACCTCGTATTGAACTCGCTTGTCGTGTTCGTGTGCGGGAAAGTAAGGGGACTCGTGAAGCGGGATTGGAAAACAAAGAAGAAGACCCGAAAAAGGAAAACAAAAACAATGAAAGGAAGTCGTGCTGTGGAAGCAACTGATTCTAAAAAAAAGCTGCTTCGGGCTCTTATCGCGTATACCCTTCTTTCGCTCGCGCTCGAAAGTATCGTGGTCTACGTGTTGATGTATGCCGTCCCGTATTATCCTGCCGTTTCGGAAGCGCTAGTCGGAATCCTGTCTGCGGTCATTATTTATTTCTCGTTCATGCATACTGTCGGGAAACGGATGGAAAACCGGGAGCTTGCCTGCATGATTGCGATAGTGCTTGCGGTGTGCACGAATCCAGCCATCGGATTCGCTTTCCACGGCGCTCTTGATTTCATTGGTGCCTCGGGACTCGTCGTAGAGGCCGTCAAAACCATTCAGAAACACACTGTCACTGTAATCATGCACGGTGGCAACGCGACTCTTCTTGAGGTTCCTGTTGGTGGTGGTGGTGGGTGATGCCTGTTCCTTGCCAAGACCGCGCGTTGATTTAGGAACCGGCTGGAGGCAGGTCATGGCCGAAAGGCTTGAGCCAGTCATAGTCTGGGCACTCGTGGAGCGCCCGAGAAGCGAGGATGAATTGCTCTCGATTTCGATAAATGCATTGGGCGCCGAGGCTGGAGTGGCCGAGCTTGGGGCGGGTGTCGCGAAACTCTGGTCGCTACAGCACGACAGGGGCATTTCAGAAAACACTGCACTGCGCGAGGTGATGCGAAACATACGGGCAGTACTCGGAATAGTCAAGAAACGCATACTGGACGCTGAATACTGCGAGAAGGCGCACGGAGTCACTATTTCAAAAGTGGGTCGGAGGATACAGTTTGGCAGGAAGAATTATGGAAGCATTTACTTCGTGAAAAACGGTACACGGTATGACTGGAAGGCTGAAGTCTCGTCACTCGCGCGCAAGCTAATCCTGGAATCGGCGGAAAAGGAAAGCGCAGTGAGAACCATCCTCGATGCGCTCGAGAGGGACGATCACGTATTTGTGAAGGATCTTCCGCACCAGTACCGGAGCATCAGGCAGGGAGTTGACCTTCTTGCAGAGCACTGGCTTGCCGAGGAAAAAACGCTCCCTGATGGGACTCGCGTCATAACCGTTCCCGGCTTTGCTCCTGAAAGCATAAACCTGATAATAACCAAAGACGGAATCACCGTGGCTGAAGGAGGAACTGGAATGGCGGCTACTGATGACGGAGAAGGCTTCGCGAAACAGTTCTTCGAGAAGAATTCCGCAAAACCCGAGTCCATGAAGTTCTATGAGAACTTCTCAGCGAACACCTGGACCATCGGGCCGGAAGGGCCCAAAATTTCGAAAATATCTTTCTCCCTCGTTGTGTTCGATCCAGAGTCTCAGGCGCTTCACGTCGCTGACTGTTCTTCGAAACGCGCCGGGACTTCCGAATTGCGGGAACTCCATTCCAAAAAGATGCAGTGGGGATTGCCTTCGAGGATGCATTATTTCGCACCAGGATTCAGCAGCACGGCAAGGGCTCTTGCGGCAGAATTAGGCATAGTTCTTCACGAAACCGCATAATTTTTTAAAAAAGAACACGTCCAGTATGATGCTGAAGGTCTATTGTATGGTCTTTGAGAGAGTCAAGAAACTATTCCGCAGGAAGATTCCAACTGAGTACGACACGGTCGAAATCGGGGAAGACGATAAAATAGCGGGGAAAATCGCGAATTTCGGCCTGAAGCCCAATGGCGGGAAGAAATCCGAGAAATTCATCTACCTTCTCGTGCTTAAGTCAGCAACTGACATGGAAAGGGTACGCATACTGATGCCAGATTATCCTGTCATACTCATAAAGACGACACACGTGCGTGACAGGGACTCCATGAAGCGCGCCCTGCTGACATTGCAGGTTAACGTCGCGAAACAGAACGCGAAACTCGCGGCGCTCGATGACAACTGGCTTGTCGTTGCAGGCTCAAAAGTGGATTTTGAAAAGCCGGAAGAAGACGAACCCGGCATGCAGTCCGAAGCGCCAACGCTCAATGCGGATGCGGCAAAGACGAACGAGCCAAAGATTCAGGCATGAAAATGAGCCCGCAGGAAGAAACAGCCGCCCTGCACCCCTTGGAGGAAAAGATTCTCAAGGCACTCAAAGTAATAGGCAAAACCGTAACCACAAAAGAACTTGCGGAACTCGCAGGCATTGATGAGATCTCTGCAACGAGGAGAAGCTATTGGCTTGCGGAAAAAGGGCTCGTGAAACTACGTGAGGAAACGAAATCAAGCTTTGAGCCAACCGAAACCGGAAGGGAAATCATTGAAAAAGGGCTTCCTGAGAGGCATCTTCTTGATTTTTTCAAGAGCAAAGTACTGGAACAAATTGACATAAACGCATTGGACATTCCTGACAGGCAAGTCGCCCTTGGCCAAGCGGCAAAGCAAGGGCTCATGGCCATAAAAAACGGGGTCGCGAGCCTCACTGAACTCGGAAAAAAATGTCTTTCAAAACGCACGCAAATTGAAGAATTGATATTCGAAGGCAAACACCTAACCTCCCGAAACGAGAGCCTGCCTGAAAAGGAAGTCGTAAGAAGAGGCATTTACCGATGCTCAACCAAGAAGCTTTTCCTTGTCGAAATAACCGAAGCAGGCATCCAAGCCATTGAAGAATCAAAGGGGAACCTCATTGGAGAACTAACCCCTCAAATCATTGTCAACAAGTCATGGAAGTCCGCCTCATTCAGGCCTTACAACGTCCAAGACGAAGTGGCAGTGCCGGTTTACGGACGGCTCCATCCGCTCACGATCACCATAGAGCGTGTTCGCAATGCATTCCTACGCATGGGATTCACTGAGGCTCGAGGCGGCTTCGTTGAATCGTCATTCTGGTGCTTTGACGCGTTATTCCAGCCGCAGGATCATCCGGCCCGTGACATGGCTGACACATTCTTCATGAAAGAGCCTGCAAGGGCGAGGCTTCCGGGTGATAAGCTCGTCAAGCGCGTTGCAAGAGCGCATGAGACTGGTGTTTGCGGAAGCACAGGCTGGGGATATCCATGGAGCCGCGATGTGGCAGGAATGCCGGTTCTTCGGACTCACACTACAGCAGTTTCCGCACGATCGCTTAAGGGAGCGAAACCTCCTCTCAAGATATTCAGCGTTGACAAGGCTTTCAGGAACGAAACTCTCGACTACAAGCACTTGATGGAATTGCATCAGGTCGAGGGAATAGTCTTTGAGGAGAACGTGAACTTCAGGCACCTTTTGGGCTACTTGAAGGAATTCCTGAACATTATGGGATTCGAGAAAGTGAGATTCAGGCCAGGCTATTTCCCTTACACCGAGATGAGCGTTGAGCCGGAAGTGTTCGTCTCGGAGAAGAACGAGTGGATGGAGCTCGGGGGCTCAGGCATATTCAGGCCTGAAGTCGTTGAACCGTTAACAGGCATTGACGCGCCTGTACTAGCATGGGGATTGGGACTTGAGAGGCTCGCGATGCTTACTTACGACATCAAGGACATAAGGCAGCTTTACACAAACGAGTTCTCCTGGCTTCGCGGCGTGAATCGGAGGTGGAATCCATAATAATGATAATCGATTGCAGCGTTTCCGACCTGTGCCGTCTTTGCAAAAAGAAGCTCTCCAAGAAGCAGTTGGAGGACCTGCTCTCGATGTACGGCGCGCCGCCAGAGCCTGGCGCAGCGGTGGAGGATCCCGACTTGATCCGGATTGAGGTATTCCCGAACCGTCCTGACATGCTTTCTTCAGAAGGTGTCGCACGCGCACTCAGGGGCATACTGGGAAAGGAAACCGGTCTTGTGAATTATTCCGCAAGAAGTTCAGGGATTACCATCAAAGTAGATTCATCCGTTCGCATGGTCCGGCCATTCATTAGTGCGGCATTAGTTGAGACTGCGGCAGCCCCACTTGATGATTTATCCATAAAATCGCTAATGCAATTGCAGGAAAAGCTCCACCTGACTCACGGGAGGAAGCGCAAGAAAGTGGCTATAGGCGTTCATGACATCTCAAGAATCACAAAGAAAATACGCTACATTGCGCTTCCTAAAGAAGATGTCAGATTCGTGCCTCTCGGAATGAGCGAGGAATTAAGCGGTCCTGAGATACTCGAAAAACACCCTAAAGGAATTGATTACGGAAGCATAATCTCCGGATTCGAGAAATTCCCTGTCGTGATGGATTCAAAGGGAACCATACTCTCGCTTCCGCCTATAATCAACGGCACCGCTACCGAAGTTACGCCTGAAACAAGGACGCTATTGATTGAAGTGACCGGCACCGACTTGCAGGCAGTGGAACAGGCGTGCACTATCGTCGCCGCATCGCTTGCAGAACGCGGCGCGGTCATGAAGACCGTGAAAATAATCGAGGGGGAAAGAGGGAAAAAAAGAACTACTCCCATCCTTTCGCCGAGAAGCATGAAAGTGGACTCGTCTTACATCCGAAGGATACTCGGCCTCGATGATGAGAAAGAATTGCCTGACAAAAAAATCATGAAACTCCTTGGAATGATGAGGTTCGGAGTAATAACGAAAGGGAATAAGGTGCTCATCCCGTCATACCGCACTGACATCCTGCACCAGATGGACTTGGCTGAGGATGTCGCAATCGCTTACGGCTACAATAATTTCAAGACAGAACTTCCTGCGCTTCCGAACGTGGGAATGGAGGACGCGGTGGGTTCTGAGCGGAACAACGACAGGACAACGCTTATCGGTCTTGGCTTTGAGGAAGTGTTCACGTTCGTACTGACCAATCCCGCATCGCTTTTTTCCAAGATGAATTGCGGCGCGAAAGAACGCAAGGTCGCAGTCATATCGAATCCCAAGAGCGAGGACTTCACGATAGTGCGCGACCAGGTCCTCCCGTCACTTCTTTCAGTGCTCTCGAACAACACTCACAACTCTTACCCGCAGAAGATATTCGAGTGCGGGGACATAGTGCTCCTTGACGAGAATTCTGATACCGGCTGCCGAAACGTGAGCCGTCTTGCAGGGCTCATCGCCGACAAGACCGCCGGATTCGTTTCGATAAAACAATTGGTCAGGGTGGTCCTCGAAGACAAGGGGATCTGGAGCCGGATCGAATTGAAATCTTCCGTTCACGAATGGTTCGTGCCTGGACGCCAGGCTGACGTCGTGCTCGACGGACGCGTTATTGGCTGGTTCGGCGAATTGCATCCGCAGGTACTTGAGAATTTCGGGCTCGAGATGCCCGCGGCAGGATTCGAGCTGGAAGCGCTTCCTGGTTAAGTCAAAAAAAATAAAATTCACTTTTTCCCGAGAACCGGAGTGTAGGACGAATTAGTAAGCTTCCTGAAACCGTTCTTCGTAACGACCACAGTGTCCTCGATGCGAACCCCGCCCAGTCCTTTCACGTAGACTCCGGGCTCGACTGTTATGACCATCCCTTCAAGGAGTTGGCCTCCTGTTTTTGGTCCCACGAGCGGGTCTTCGTGAATCTCGGTTCCGACGCCATGCCCCACGTAGTGCGGAATGCTCTCGTATCCCTTGCCGCACAAGTAATTGCGCGGTGTGAGGTCAACGTTCCTTATCGCGTTTCCTGCATAGACTTCCCGCAGTCCAGCCTGCTGGGAGTCAAGGACGTCCGTAAGCATCTGCTTTTTCTTGGCTGATTGCACATATTTTTTGCTTCCCACCTTTATTGCGGGCTTGTAGATGAATGAGCGCGTCATGTCCGAGCAGTAGCCGTCATACTTTGAGCCCATGTCAATCATCACGAGGTCGGAAGCATTGAGCGCCTTATTGGTCGGTGTATGGTGTATGTCTGCCGAACCCTCGCCGAATGCGACTATGGTGTCGAATGCCTCGGTTGAGTCGTGGGATGCGAAGTAATCCTTTATCCTCCTGGCAACTTCAAGTTCGGTGACTTTGCCTGAGCGCCCGGCCATATAGTTTAGGGCGTCAGCGTATGCCTCGTCCGTTATTTTTCCGGCACGGGTCATGCGCTCAAGCTCCCAGGGTTCCTTGACAGTGCCGACAACATTCGTTGCCGCTTCCCTTCGTTCTTTTGGCTTGATCATTTCGTAATTTTCAGAACCTGATAACCACAGACCGGACATTCAAATTATAAAACTTTGCAGTAACAACAGCCAGTTCCGTACATTCTACATCGTTTCAAGTGTGATGGGGGCGCAATGCCATACGTATTTATAAAATGCAAAAAACAAGAGTATACTCAATAAAAGACGGTAAGTTCCCGCAAAATGGACGACGAAACCACCACCACCACAATCACGAACTCAGTATTCAAGAAGGAGATTTTCAGGCGGAAACTCCTCATGATGTACGAGTGGAAGAAAGCGCGCTTCAAGGCATTCATTGAGAAAAACGTGCTGCTTTTGGGAGTGATTGTGGGATGGTTCGCATTTGGTGCGGTAATGTTCGCGCACTACGGATTCAGCATACGTCAGATTCCGTCCCTCATGTTCTACCTTGCGCCGCCACTGCCCTATACTGTCGCAGAGCTGGGAACCGGACTCCTGGCGCTCTCGGATAAACGGCTCTTCTGGAACCTGTACTATTCATACGGTCCAAACATCATAATTCCCGCCACGCTTTCAATAATTATTTATAACATGCTTGAGGGATTTCATCCTGACATAGGTTGCAGGAGGCTTGCCAAGGCGATGCAGAATCACACGGTAATACTGGGATACAATAAGTTCGGGGAAAGGATAGTTAATCTCCTCAAAAGCAGGGGAGAACCGTTCGTGGTGGTGGACCCTGATCCTGCGGCAGTCGACGAACTCGTAAGGCGCAAGGAGCCGGTTGTGATTGACGATATAGACGAGATCCACTCGCTCAAGACATCCAACATAAACAAGGCGAACGTGGTCATAGTCGCGGAGGACGACCCGAAGCTCGCGGTGCTCGCGACGAAGAGAGTCAGGGAACTCAATCCCAAGTGCATGCTGATAGTACGCTGCTTCGCTGACGAACTCGTTGAGGTTATTGAAAGCCTTGGCGCAAACATAGTCATATCCAGCTGGAAGAAGGACGCGGACGACGTCATGAAGTTCATATACCACTCTAAACGGATCGAGGGCGTGAAACAATTGACCGTCATCACCAAGGACCGGGTCGGAGTCCTGACAGAAATCACCGAGCTTTTCGGGAAGGCCGGAATAAACATAGACTCCATATCCGAGGAGGACTTCATGGGGGAAGCTATAATCCAGATGCTCACCAACGACGTCGATCGCGCGAGAAAACTACTGCTGTCAAAGGGATTCAACGTCACCGAATCCGATGTGCTCATCGTGACGCTCAATGACAAGCCAGGCGAGCTTGCGAAATTAATGAAGAAACTGTCAGACGCGAACATAGACGTCGAATCGCTTTACCTTCTCTCGCGCGACAGCTCGCAGACCACACTCGCAATCAAGGTGGACAAGCCTAGGGAAGCCAAACTGATTCTGAAAGAGAAGCTCTAATGTTGGCTTCGGAAACAAAAAGACCATGAAGATATTCGCCGTAGGCGGCTATGACGAGATAGGCAAGAACATGACTTGCATCGAGTCAGGGGACGAAGCACTCATTCTGGACATAGGACTTCACATCGAGAACCTCATGGGGCAGGACTACGACGTAACCTCGATGACCCGTAAGGAATTAAGACAGCTGGAAGTGCTGCCTGATGACCGCGTACTTGAAGGGATAAAGGACAAAGTAGCAGGCATAGTCATAGGCCACGGCCATCTCGACCACATAGGAGCAGTGACCAAGATCGCCCACACTTATGACTGCCCGATATTCGTGACCCCATTCTCTGCTCAGATACTGCGTGGCCAGTGCCTTGATGAGAAGAATTACAAGATTGAAAGGGACATCAGGGTTATCAAGCCGGGTGCTACGGTAAAGATAGGCAAGGGTTTCAGCGTGGAATTCATCCCGGCAGCCCACAGCATACCTGACACGACCATAAGCGCGATACACACTAGGGAAGGGACGGTGATTTACGCCAATGATTACAAGTTCGACCACGACGTGGTCTTAGGACACGAGACGAACACCGAAAGGCTCGCAGAGCTCGGGAGGGAGGGAGTCAAGGCCCTGATTTTCGACACCACCCGCGTTGAGCGTCCAGGGCATACCGGAAACGAAGGTGAAGCGGTCCGCAAGATCCGCGAGGCAATGGCTGAGTGCGACCCGGCGGGGGGCATCATCGCGACAACATTCGCATCCCACATCCTGAGGCACCAGAACCTCATAAACTCAGCTGCAGCGCTGGGAAGGCGGGTCGTATTCCTTGGACGCAGCATGGAGAAATACATCTCCTGCGCGAACAGGCTTAATCTTTTGGATTTGAGGGGCTCGCGCGTTTTCGGGAGGAAGTCTGGCATGGAGCGCGCGCTCATGAAGGCGGACAAGAAGAAATTCGTTTTCGTAGTGACTGGAAACCAGGGAGAGCCGAATTCAGTTCTTGACCGGATAAGCCGTGCTGAACTTCCGTACGATTTCTCTAAAGGGAATGATTCAATACTATTCTGCTGTGAAGTGATTCCGACCGAAACAAACCATAAGTGCAGAGAGGAGCTCGAGAAAAGGCTTGATCCTCTTACCAAGAACATCTTCAGGGACCTTCATGTATCAGGCCATGCTGCCCGGGAGGACATCCGCAAAATGCTCGCTCTGACCCGGCCAGAGCACGTGATACCGACTCATGGCGGGAGAGCCAGGCTCGAATCGGCAAGGGATCTGGCACTCGAAGAGGGATTCCATGACAGTAACATCCACTTGTTGCACGATGGCGAAGAGCTCGAAATCTGATAGCAAGAAAAAAGTGGTGAAGGACGCGAAAGACCGGCGCACGGTCGTTGCTCGCGGCCTTAAATGCACTTCCTGCGGCATGGAGGACTCGCTCACCATCTCCACTTACACAATTACTGAATTCTTCAAGGAAGGGATGCTGGAGGTCGTTTATCTTTGCGAGAGCTGCGGATGGAGGGGCTGCGACGTATACCCCATGAATGAGGGACGGGCCGAGCGTCTGGAATTCCGCGTTGAAAAAGAAGCTGACTTGAACGTACATGTGGCGCGGTCAAGCACATCGGTCGTCCGCATTCCCGAGCTCGGAGTCGAGATCAAGCCGGGAAGCAGTCCTGAAGGTTACATCACGACTGTCGAGGGGATCCTTGACCGCATTGAGGCTGCCGTGAAAGTCAAGGCGCGCTCAGGGACTGTGGCGAGGGTAGTGCGTCAGATGCGTGAAGGGAAAAAGCCTTTCACGCTCGTCATTGAGGATTCCGCAGGCAACAGCCGCATCGCGAGCAGGAAAGTCAAAAAGACCGGCATTTAAACGGATTACCACTCCTTAATGGTAAACTTTATAAACGTTTATTGTAAATGACAGCACATGACTGCGCCGTTTCGAACGTACACCCAGGAAGGGACACTCACTGAACGGCAGGATAAAGCCCCGTACAAGCTGCTTCTTCCCCCGGGAAGGTACGGCAGGAGCAGAATAACGGATCATGAAGGGGAAATCGTAAGGAGTGACATTCCGGGACTGCTCGCGGGATACGGGGGTAAAGACTATGATCACGTTTATGGAACGCTTGACTGCAAAAGCGGAATTAGAATGAAGCCAGAAAACCGCGTGTTCTTCAGGAACGAAGATGATGCCGTAAAACTCGGATTCAGACCGTGCCTTAACTGCAACGGCAAGGCTGTTCCGGGCTATCTTGAGAGGAAGAAGGAACTCGGACAGGACTACAACGAATGGGATCTGCTTCAGATGGAGAAAGCGCTTGATAAAAAGCCAGATAAAAAGGTTTGATTGGTGTTAATTGCGGCTGCTGCCTCGGCAAACGTGGCAGGAAGCTAAGAAAGAATTAAAAAGGGCATAAGATTCCTGCGTTTCGCTTAGTGAAACAATGGGCGAGGAAACGAAATTGACCCGATTCGAAAAGGCGAGAAGTCTTGGTGCCAGAGCACTGCAAATAGCGCAGGGAGCCCAATCACAGATCAAGACTAAAGAGGAAGATCCGATCAAGATAGCGCGCGAGGAAAACAATGCAGGAGCAACTCCCATAAGGGTCGTTCACAGCATCGGAGTTGCTAAAAAGACTGAATCAAAGTCTGATGGTGGAGAGGCTGACTGAAACATTTTGGGGAAGGTTAAGACACTTCTTGTAAAGAGAACCGGCAGGAAACTGCTGGAAAGATATCCCGAGTCCTTCGCTGATGACTTCAAGAAGAACGAGGACGCCTTAAGGTGCCTGGGACTCACTCCAAAACTTCGGAACATGATAGCAGGCCAGATAACGTGCGAAATCAAGAAGGCACGCAAAGAAGCGCAGCGCGAGAAGATCAAGACCGAGAGTGCGGAACTTGCGGCAGCCGAAGGGGAAACCGGGGAAGTCGATTCCGCGGCTGGAGCAGTGGCGGAAGAGACTGTCGGCGCCTGAGATTTCGATTTAATTCTGCAGTTCACATTTGGACAGCATCTGCCCACTAAAATGAGCCTGAAAAATTTTTAGGCCGGAAGTGTAAAACGAAGGTATGACGCTGACGCAGGAGTTCGGGACTTCAGACATCCACAATCATACCGTATTCTCAGACGGCCGCGGCACAGTCCAGGACTACGTGCTCTTCGCCCGCAAGAAAAAGATAAGCACATTCGGCGTTTCGGATCACGCCCTTCACGGGCTCCTTCCCGGCTCGTGCATAACCACTCCCGGTGTTTTGAGTGAATACCTTGAGGAATTGAGCCGCGCGGAAAAATCCGGCAAGAAAGAATCATCCATACGGGTATTCAAGGGCCTTGAGGTGCCTTTGGAAAGCATTGAAAGTCTTTTCGGAAAATTGGGTGACGGAGTCTTCCATCTTGAATACATGCTTGTCGAGTCTTACGATGTTTGGAATCCGAGAGCCATACGGATTCTGGACGGGTTCAAGGAAAAGTTCGGACTCAAAGTCGTATCCATTGCTCATCCTAGTTTTTCAGGAAGCATTGACGAGATAGTGTCAGCGCTTGCGAAGTGCGGGATTTGCGTCGAACTCAATTCAGGACACCGCACTTTCGCATTTCCTGGACAGGGAGCTTATTTCAAAAGGATAATCCGGGAAGGGATTCCCATGACTTTCGGCTCGGACTCGCATTCATTCGAAAGATTGGGCGACCTTGACGCTTCACTGGAATTCTATTCCAAATCCTGCAAGGCAGTGGTAGTGGATGCGGATGAGACTGATGCTGATGGAGCCGTCACTCGTTCGAATACTTCCTGAGGGGAAGGTCCCTCCCTCAAAATCTTGTAGAAGAATTTCGAGATGTTTGTGCAATCCCTCATCAGGAATTCCGAGGCTGAAGGATGGTTCTTGAGTACCGCTTGTGCGCAGTCGATAACGACTGGCCTCACAGTCTTTCCGCTCGATGCTTTCTCGATGAGGACATTGTACTCGCTCAAGTCGGCGTGAATGAGTCCGGCGTCCCAGTATGCCTTGCGCAAAAAGTCGTTGATGAGCGAATCACGTATCTCGACTAACTGTTCGCGAGAAAGGTCTGAAGCCTCGTCCTTGAGTGTCCTGGCGGGTATCGCGCCATTCAAGTCACCGAAGAACTCCATAACGAGTACGTTCTCGAGAACAGCGTAAGGCAGTGGCACTGAAAGCCCTGAGCGCTTCAGTCTCAAGAGATTGCTGTACTCCTTCTTCGCCCACATGAACACGAGTGCCCTGTTGCTGCGGTGCTTCCTGAAGTACGAGAAGCGGTCATCACCGGTTATGTACGGCATTATGTCCTGGAATACCGCCGTCTCCACCCTGTAAATCTTGATTATGACCGGCGCGCCACTCTCACGCAATCCGATGAAAACGCATGATTCCTTTCCTCTCGCGACCTCGCCATGCACGGAATCGAACTTGCCCTTCTCGATGAGCTTCGAGAGCACGAGCACTGTCGAATCCCCTAAGACTTTCTCGAATATCTTTCGTGAATCCCGATTCCACGGCCTTAGGTTGACCATAAAGACTTCGAGACGTCACCCGCTTCATTAATTATTAATAATCGCGAACAACAAAACAGCGTGCACAAAATTGGTGGATTACATGAATGCTTCAGGTAGTTTCCCGTTTCGCGTGAGCCAATCCCACTGCGCCCTCGAGTAACGGTATATTATGTCTGCCTTCTTGTCTGCCTGAACCGGCCATGGCTTGACCAGTACGAGATCGCCTTCGCGCACCCACAGGAATCTGGAGTACTTCCCAGGAATCCTTCCAATACGGGTCTTGTTGTCTATGCAGCGCACGTACATCTTGCTGTAACCGAGCCTCTGCTCAACTACTCCGAAAACCTCTTCCCCCTGCGGCAACTTCACCCGCATTATCTGCTCTTCAGGGGACATCTGGCTTAGGGGCTTCCGCCGTCCCTGGTTCTCACTGCGCTCTATAGTTGCATCCTTGGCCATCTTTATCATCATCAAGAATTGGGGCTTTTTAAATCATTTACGATGGTCGTTTAATTTCTTTCTGGAATTCAGGCTTTTCTTCCAGAGCTCGGCCCGTATTGTGACCTTGAACTTGTCAAGACTTCTCATCCGGTCCCTGCCAATCATTTTCGCGGTCTCGCTGACGTTCGCTCCGAAGCTTTTTGCCAGGCGTCTGGCGATTGTGCGCGCGGCACCGAGGTGAGTCAGGAAGAATGAGTGGCCCTCTACCTTCGTGACCCTCGCGTGCTTTCCCGCATTCTCGAATTCTTTGAGGACGTTTCTCACGACGTTCCTGACTTCCACGTCATCACCGCCTCCTATGACATGAAGCACGACCTTGTAATGCCCCATTCCTGCCTTCCAGCAGTCCGGACAGCGCACCCGGTTAAGCTCTCCTGATTGAGTGAATCCTTTAGGCGCCTGCTTCCAGCTCGTAGTCCTCGCATCACGCACACGCTTGCACTCACGGCAGACTGCATTGAAACCCCCAACACTGCGATGCGCTCCTGGCTCAGCATTTTTCCAGCCGTCACTGCTTTTTCCGGAACACGCGGGACACGTGTACCCTTGAAAATCTCCCTTCACTCCACAAACGCAGCAAGTCCGGAAAGTCATAAGCGAGCGCTCCTCAACGCTCTAGGATTTCCAACACGTTTATAAACGTTTTTTGATACACAATGAAAGCATGAAATTCTCAAAAATAAAAGAAGCACTGCCTGCAAAGAAGCATCTACCGCCAGTAGTGGTCTTCGCATTGCTCTTGACTTTGTGTGCGCTAGTTGTAACTGGAGCGCTTGCCGCAACTTCAGGAAATGTGAATGCGCCACCGACCGTAGAAAAAACGGTTGATAATGGTGGACCACGCATTCTCGATGCGGGTGACGAACTTCACGTCAGCATTTCGGTAAGAAGCGGGAACAGCGCGACGACTTTAAGGACGCTCACCGATACCGTGCCACCGAATTTTGCGGCTAAAGACCTGCCTGGAACCTGCTTTATTGAGGGCGAAATCTCCCCAGCAACGATTTCATGCAATCTCGGAGGAATGCCTCTTTCAGGAAACATAACGATAAACTACACTCTTGTCGCGGTTTCCAAAAGCCGCCGCAGCACGTTCGACAGCGCCGAACTCGATTACGAAATCAACGGCATTTCAGGGACTTCGGTTTCGAACGAAGTGGAAGGAGAGTACGCCATCGGAAGCCCCCAGCTCGATATCGCCGCCATACGCGTCTCGGTTGACGGCGCAACCGTTCCGGCGGGGGATGCTGCGGTTCATGTCCTTCCAGGAAGCAGGATTAATATCTCATTCTCGCTTGCGAACTCCGGCTCGGTAAGGACTCCTTCAGGTGTTTTCGTTAACTTGACGCTGCCTATTGGCAGGGGGTGGACACAACTTACTCCTGCGGGGGAGGTGAATTCTCAGGCACTCGATGGCGGGGCATCGTTCCCTGTGACATTCGGCATTGGGGCGCCGGAACTGAAAAGCGGATTCATTATGGACGACGGAAAGGAGAGCATCCTAGTCTCATTCGGCTTCTCCGGAAGCGGGATTAAGAGCACCGCTTTCAATTTCTCTAAAACAACTCCGCGCCTTGAAGTTGAGCGCGAGGAAACTATAGAATGGAAAGTCGAGAACGATGGAAAAGGCAGTATCCCCTCAGCTTATCCCATACTTCACGTAAGGCATGTGATAAGGAATGCGGGTAGTGCATCCGCCACAGGAATCGTTTTCGAGCACGATTTGCCTTCATCGCCTGCGGTTGAAGTCGAAAACATAACCCTCCCCGCGAAAGGCCTGGAGCTTGCGCCGGGAGAATCAGTCACGTTCGAGTATTACGGACTGATTCCGAAAGGCGTCAAGAAGATAGTGACTTTGGTCGTGCCGAAAACTACGGTATCATTCAAGGACGCTCTAGGCAACGACTACACTGACAGGAAGGTCACTATAGGAAAAAAACAAGTGAAGACTACCCCGACCATCTGGATTCGGGTATTCAACGCCACGAGCATAGCGTATCCACTCGTTCCGGTTGCTGCTGTAGTCGTATTCGCGCTCTGCATTGTAGGCTTGTGGAAAACGGTTTCGGCTGCAGGTAGGAAAAATTGGTACCTGGCTTTAGCATGCACGGCCTTGGGCGCAATCGCGCTTTTGATAGCAGTCTCAGCGCTTAAGGTCGCGGTATTCGGGTTCTCTTGATTATAGACGAGAAAATAAAGCGCGGATTAAATGTTCTTGACCGAACTTATCGAACCGCACGCATTGCATTTCATCACCTGGGTCCGTCCCTCACGCCTTAATTCGGTCTCGTGCCTCCCGCATGCAGGACAGATCACGAATCGTGCCACATAATCGTTGATCTTCTGGTTCACCACCGGGAAAGCGAACTTGCCAGTGAGGAGTAGCCTGTGGTTCTCAACGAGGTTTGCCGATGTCGCGAGCTCGCGCGTCAGGTATTTTATGATGTGCGCCGGGTCGCGCTTGATGCAGTCGCACAATTCCCAGAAATTCCTGATGGTCGTCTTGTTTCCCTGTATCATGACGTCTGGCTTCGGGCATTCGAACTTCACGTCCTGTCCCGTGCGCTCCGGGACGATTTTTCTCGCCTCGGAAAGCATGCTCTCGTAATCGTAAAACATGATGTGGGCTTGCGCGCCTTAGTTTTAAAAGAGTTTGCCGTTTTTCATAGACTGCATGAGCAGTTGAGCCGCGTTCGTCTCACGTCTCACGTCTCACACTAGCCTCTTGAATATCCCGCCCCTAGGCTCGAATATCTCCCCCTCATCGCTTAAGGCTTCTAGCGCTTTATCGACTTCCTCTCCCGGCGCATTCTCAAGCATGCTGCACAACTGCGAGTACTCCAGTCCTGTATGGGAGTTGGATTCGAGAAGTTGTAGTATCTTTTTTTTCAATTCCTCGAATAACAATACTGCATCCTTTTTCTGCGAGCCACCGCCGCCATCATCTTCCGGTGCCCCGCTCGCAGTATGCTTTACTGTCTCGCTCTCTATCGCGTTCGCCTTGAGTTCCTTGAGCCTTCTCGATTCGTACTCGAAAGCGAGGACTCCCTCAACCAAATCATTAGGGATTCCGAGCTTTTCAGAAGCGTGAGCGATAAGTCCCTCAGGATCATCTGCGAACTCGTCGTTCAGGAGTTCCAAGATTTTCGCCCCCACCGCTTCGAGTGCTTTTCTTTTATCCAAGAGCTCGAGCTTACGGAGCTTTTCAATTCTCACGTCCTTGACTTCGCGCACGATCTCGGGAACTATGTATGTCTCGCTCTGGAACCTCCTTACGCGACCTATGACGTCAACTATGCATCCCACTTTTATGCCGCGAATCCTTGCAGAAACTCCTGCATCCCATGACTTAAGGCGAAGAAGGATTCCGGATGAATCATCAATGGTAAGCGTTGCGTAACTCCCTCCCCCATCCGCATTCGCATTCGAGGAGAATGAATCAACCGCGATCCCAATGACGTGCGCCCTTGACACCCATTCACCTAAGGGGGTTACCGTGAATTCCATACCATCCTTCTGTACGGCGACGCCGTTCACTAAGTCCTGTATTGATGACTTCACCGCGAGAAGGCGCGGCCTGAAGCTTTTCATAGACGACAAGTCCTCAGCAGGTGAGAACGCCACCACGTCCCCTGCGGACACCGAAGAAGAAAAATTGCTATGCGATTCCGATTCCCCGATTTGTGAAGATGATTCAGCCATGATTTTTTTATATGCACCCTTTCCCGAAATTCATAATATACTGATCATTTTCTTTACGTTTAGTTGTTTACGTGACCCGCTTTATGTAACCGTGACGCGGATTGTATATCGTGCCGTCCTTAGTAAGGTTGTCCAAAAGCCCCTCGAGATCGTCCATGCTTCCGCCTATCCTTGAGATTGCCACCTGAATCACTTTTTCCTTAGGCACAGGATCGCCGTGCGGCTCCATTGATTCCTCTAGCTCGCGTATTATCTGAAGCATGGTTGTTATCTTCTGCCTCTTGCTCGCTGGAATCCCGCCCATTGCCCTATCTATGTCCAAAAGACCGGTTTCAGGATCAACGCCGAGCTTGTGGAGATAGAACTTCAAGAGCTCTATAGCGTTAACCGCATCCTCCTTCATGACCTTGGACGATATCCTCATGCGGGCGCTTGCCTCGGAAAGGCGAACTAGCGCTTCAAGCTGTCTTGGCGAGAGCGGAACCGGCGCATTCTCCTCACCCACGTACTTGGCCCTCAAATCGACGAAGAACGTCTTGATCTCATCCATTGCCTCTCGGCCGAGCTGTGGATGGCAGGTCTTGCGCGAGTAAGCGATATACTTTCTTATGAAATCTGTTGAGACCATCTGGGACGTTTGCTCTATACCCTGGAAGTCTGGATTCTGGTGCAGCTTGAGTATGTGCTCGGCCATCCTGTCGTCAGTATCCTTGCTGGGGCGGTCCTGTATGACGAATATGAGATCGAACCTGCTCAAAAGAGTTGGCGGCATGTTTATCTGACCCGCGATATCCTGATGCAAGTCGAATCGGGATGCCACCGGATTGGCTGCGGCAAGTACTGCTGTCTGCGCCTTGAGTGTTGAATGGATGTTGGCTTTCGAGATGCTGACTATCTGCTGTTCCATGACCTCATGCATAGCCATCCGGTCATCCTTGTTCATCTTATCCATCTCGTCGATCATGGCGATTCCCTTGTGAGCCAGAACCATGGCTCCCGCTTCCAGCGCCCAGCCCCCAAGGAATTCGTCCTTCACGACTGCGGCGGTAAGGCCTGCTGCCGAAGCCCCCGTGCCGCTTACGTAGATGCTTTTGGGAGCCACGTTTTTCACGTACTGCAGCAGCTGTGACTTGCCGGCTCCCGGGTCTCCGACTAGCAGTATGTGGATGTCGCCTCTAGTCCTTAAGCCGTCCTTCCTTATCTTCTCAAGGCCTGAGAACAGCTGGAGCGCTATCGCGTACTTTATTTTTTCGTAACCGAATATGGATGGACAAATGGATTTCGCGAACACTTCCTTGAGGTTCGGCGTCTTCGAGAACGCTATTATTTCCTTTATGTCCTCGTCGGTCAGCTCTATCTTCTCGAAATCAGTGACTGTTGATTCTATCTGGTTTGCCTCTATGAATATGTCGTACTGCCTTGACTTCTTTCCTCCCTTAAGGAGAGTTGGCATTTCCTTGAGTATTCCTGTCACTTTCACGTAATTTCCTGGAGTGAGTTTCGCACGAAGATCAGGCTCGACCAAGTCATCCCGCAATACTATGTCTATGCGGCTCGGCTGCTCGCTTCCCCTCATGTGCTCAGGGTTCTCCTCGAGCTTTATGTTCTGGACGTCGACGAACTGCTTGTCCACTTCCTTGAAGAAGCTCTTCTGGCATGCGCACTTTGCCGGACGCTTTATGGTGAAGCCTGACTGGAGCACTGCTATCTGTGCTCCGCACTCGATGCACTCGTAAGTCACTTCAACTACTTCTGGGCGGACTTCACTCGCCTGCCTTATGAGTCCCTCAACTACAACCAGAGAGCCGAGGTATGCGCTTCGCAGGTCCCTGTTGCGGAAGAATCGGGACGATGGTATGTTGTAGAATCGGATGAATACTTTCTGCTTTGTCGGAAGATCAAGGCGCGTTATCGCCTCCTGAAAGAACTCGACCGTTTCCTCAGGATTGGCGAGGAGGTGATCTGCGCATTCAGTGTCGAACTTGTCCAGGTCCTCGAAATCTATCAGAAGTGACTTCTTGCCTTCGCGCAGCGTCTTGAGCAGTTTCTGGCGGTATTTCTTGTTGACGAATTCCTCAAGGCAGTCAATCATTCTAGTCTCGTCCACTTTGAAAAGGCGGCACCGCGCTTAAGATAAGGCTGCGCAAATCCTTTAAGAGCTTTTTCGTGTAACTTGCCAATAATAATTCCACCGGAAAAGGCGGAAATCAGGGGGTTGCGGTAATTTTTGGGTTCTTTTGTGCTGGTGGTGATGCACTAGACACTCGACCCGTATGTTCTGAAGAGGCGTACCATCGAGTCGAAGGCCGCCGTTTAGGCGTCTCCTGAATGGAGGGAAGATGGTACTAAACGGTGAACCCTTCTGTCCCAAAGGCCGCAGGTCTTTGCAACGCAAACGGACTCCTGCGAGGGGATGGGTTTCAGGTGGGCCCGAAGGCTGAAAGTCTTTGGGCCTTCTCGGAAGAGGAATATTAAAAATGGGCCCGAAGGTCGAAGATCTTTGGGCCTTCTCGGAAGAGGAATATTAAAAATGGGCCCGAAGGTCGAAGATCTTTGGGCCTATTGAAAATAAGATTAAAATGGGCCCGAAGGGAATTGAACCCTTGATCTGCGCGATGTGAACGCGCCGTCATAGCCACTAGACCACAGGCCCGGTTACTTATTTCTTCATGGTCTCCAATTCCTTTTTAACGATTCTGCCGGATGGAGCTGTTTCTGAAAATACCTCTGCAGAGAATTTCGAAAGCTTTACCCCAGCTTCCTTCCAAGCCCCTGCCGGAAGCCCTGCCTTGTTGCATGTGTGGTCCAGGAATTCCTTGACGTTCCATTTCCATTCAACAGGCACTTGCGGGAGGAGCAAGCCGCTCCATGGCCCTTTCTGTATTATGAGCCCGTCCCGTCCGACTACCACTTCCTTTAGCGCATTCTTTGCCGGATCCTTTACTTGTTCCGGCACGGTGAGGACGCTCACTTCTACGACGAGGCCATCAAGTTCGTCAAGCACGACTTCCGGGAATCTTGGGTCTTCTGTCGCTGCAGAAGTCGCGGCGCTCACTAGCGCATCCTTCAATGGATAAACTGGAAGCGGGAATCCTATGCATCCCCTCAAGTCCCCTTCCTTCGTGTTGAGCGTCACGAAGACACCGCGCTTCTCATCGCACCACTTTGGGAATTTAATATTCAATTCTCCCCCTGTAAGGTGCGCTCTTATCGTGGCGCGCGCGGTTTTCACCAGGAAACTTCCGTCAGACAGTTCCAAATCCTTAATGTTATGCACCCCGTTTCCCGGAACACAGCTTCTTACCATTATTAAACTTTTCAATGTGGTGCTGTACGCTTCATGTATTCCGGAATGAATCCCGCTATCAGAAACTGTTTTAAAACCACGAGCCGGGACGATTCCTTAGTGACGCTTTAGTTCCATATGGCAAAAAAAGTCCAAGTAAACCAGCTGGGATGCACCGGCATAGAAGAGCAGGAAATAGAAATAGTCGAAAGAAAAGGCCTAGGGCATCCTGACTCCATAATGGACGGCATGATGGAAGAGGTAAGCCGGGAACTCTCCAAGTATTACATCAAGAATTTCGGGAGAATACTCCACCACAATACCGACAAAGGACAGCTCTCTTCGGGGAATTCCAATCCGTGTTTTGGCGGTGGAAAAATACTTCGGCCAATACACGTGCTCCTCTCAGGTCAGGCGACAGACAAGTACGGCGGTGATGACATAGCGGTCGAGGAAATCGCGATCAAGGCAGCGAGGAAGTACCTAGTTCATGCAGTTCCGAGGATAGATATTGATTGCGACGCCATATTCGACTCGAAGATAGTCATGGGCTCCTCTGACTTGGTCAGCGTCTATGAGCGGAAAGAAGAAGTGGCCAATGACACGAGTTTCGGAGTTGGTTACGCTCCATTAAGCGCGACTGAAATGCTCGTTCTTGACGTTGAGAAATACCTAAACTCCCATGACTGCAAGAAGAAACATCCTGCAGTCGGCACTGACGTCAAGGTCATGGCATTGAGGCTTAATGGCAAGATAACGCTTACTGTTGCGGCCGCGATGGTGTCCTCCGAGGTAAAGGACGTGAGGGATTACGTGAAAATCAAGGAATCAGTGCTTGATGACCTTATGCGCTTCTGCAGTGAAAAGACCGAACTTCCAGTAGACATTTGCCTTAACCGTCTTGACAAGCCGGAAAAAGGGGATGTGTACATCACTGTCATCGGCACGAGCGCCGAAAAAGGCGATGCAGGAGCAGTGGGGAGAGGAAACCGCGTGAATGGCCTCATAACCCCGTGCAGGCCGATGAGCCTCGAGGCTGCTGCCGGGAAGAATCCTCAACGCCACATAGGAAAGCTCTATAACGTCATGGCAAGGCTCGCGAGCGAAAAGATAGTGAAGGAAATACCGAGCATCAAGGAAATCCACATCAAGCTATTAAGCCAGATAGGCCGCCCAATCAGCGATCCATTGGTCGCTGAGATAAGGATGGATTCGGAAGATTTCGATTCTGACACAAAAAAAGCCGGGGAGATACTTGAGGGGCTCTTGCACGAGTTTCCTGCCCTGACTAAGAGTATAGTGGAAGGAAAAGTAGGAGTCTTCTAGTCAAAAGCATAAGGAACGGGAAGCCGCAATGGTTGCAAAAAACAGTTCAGTAAGCGTCATCAAGTTCGATGCTGTAAAAATCAAGACATCCGAGAGTCTTGAAGTCATAATCGGACAGGGCAATTTCACGGTCAAGACTATTGACGACCTTTATGCCTGCGTATTCCAATCATCAAAGGACGTGAAATTCGGTGTCGCGATGAACGAAGCAAAACCGCGCCTGACACGCGTTGCCGGCAACGACGGGGAATTAAAGAAACTCGCGGGTGATGCGGCTCTCCGGATTGGAGCCGGACACGTTTTCGTGATTTATTTGAGGAACGCTTTCCCGATACACGTCATGAATTCCGTGAAATCACACCCGTGCATCGCCTGCATTTTTGCGGCGACAAGCAATCCGTGCGAGGTAATAGTCGCGAATACCGCACTGGGCCGGGCTGTAGTCGGGGTAGTTGACGGCACATCTGCCAATGCAATAGAGAATGAGACTCAGAAAAAAGAAAGAAGGGAATTAGTGAAAAAATTCGGATACGTTCCGGAATGATTTTGAAGGCCGGAACGCAATTGCCCGCTTATTGTTTCACGCCGAACTTGTAGCGCTTCTTTATCGGCTCAATAACGTGCCAAGTGCATTTCATTCCCTTAGGGAACGTCACCAAGTCGCCCTTGCCGAACTCGACCGGCCCGTTCGGGGTATCCACTCTCGCTTTCCCTTCAAGAACGTGGAATGTCTCACAGTCATCATACTCCCAATCGAAATCAGAGACTTCCTTCCTCCAAATGCTCCATGAAGCGACCCCCAGCCGTTTCAGTTCCGCATCCTGCGCCTTCACGACAATTGCTTTTTCCATAACGTTACACCACCACGCATCAGACAACAATAATAAAAGTTTTGCGGACAAAAGTATTTATTGCGGTCGATTTGCTCATTGCTGTCTGCAGGGGTATCCGAGCGGTCCAAGGAGCCAGGCTTAGGACCTGGTGGCTTAGCGCCCTCGTGGGTTCGAATCCCACCCTCTGCACTTGAAACCCTTTTTCTTTTCTCAAACGAAAAAGTCTTCCATCATGGTCAAAAAGAAATCTGTGCGCACTTTTTCGTGAACTATTTTACCAAAGGTATTTTGGTATCATATTCCTCTCGTTCATATGAAAGACTTATATATAAGCTATTATATACAGTCTATAGGTGATACATAATGGGTGACGTAACTACAGTCCAGCTCGAGAAACCGGTTCTCAACGCCTTGAAGGAGCTGAAAGAGTATCCGAGACAGTCTTATAACGAACTGATACTGCACTTGATAGAACTCGAGAAAAAAACAGAAATGAGAAACCAGTACGATGAGTTTCTCCATAAAATTCAACAACCGAAAATGCGGGAACTGTGGAACAATAAGGAAGACGAGGCCTGGGAAAATGCTTAGAGCCGGTGACGTGATCATTGCCACTGTGCAATTCACCGATACCTTTGAGATAAAGAGCAGGCCTGCCTTGATACTGTTTGAAGACCATGGCAATGTGGTCGTTGCCGGGATAACGAGCAATTTGGCAATGAAAGGGATACCGTTATCAAAAGAAGAAGGCGCGATAAAAAACAGCGTAATAAAAGTAAATTACATTTTCACGATATCCGAAAGGATGGTCCATAAAACGTTGTTTCATTTGAGCAATAAAAAGAAAAAAGTGGTTTTCGAGGAACTCACGAAATATCTGAGCGGCTTGGTATCCTGAGGGGTCCTAATGCTGCTTCGAATATCATACACAGCATTAATACCGCAAACCGTGCCAAGGATAAACAATGTACGAATTGTGATTTACATTAGGAATGCCGAAAGACGAGACTGACGCGAAGAACAAGTGGGGATACCTTAACGCAATACTTGCCGCGGCCCTATTCGGCGGATGCGTTGCATTCGAGAAGATTGCAGTAGGCGAGGTTCATCCATTGATTGTCGCGGGCGCCACTTACTTGAGCGCTGGCCTCGTGCTTTCCCTTGTGCGCTTCTCGCCTCTTAAAGGATGGGTCGAGAAGAAGCTGAAGCTAGTCCATCACGAAAAAAAAATAAGCGGGACCGACTGGATTTACATTTTTCTCGTGGCGCTCTCTGGAGCGGCCGTTGGGCCCGTCCTTTACTTTTACGGCCTCAACTACTCAAGTGCCGTCAACGCGTCACTCCTTCTTAACATGGAAGTACTCTTCACGATAGCCATTGCATTGGTGTTCCTCAAAGAACGGGCATCCCGAATCGAGTACTTCGCCATAGCATTGTTGTTCTTTTCAGCAATAGCCGTCACGACTAACTTCAACTTCTCGCTGTCGCTCGGCGGAATAAATGGCGTAATCGGTAACGTCCTGATAATCGCAAGCACGCTGTTCTGGGCGATTGACAACTCCCTAAGCAAGAAACTGAGCATCCAGAACGACACGCTAAAGGTCGCATCGTTCAAATCGCTCATTGGCGGGATACTGCTCCTTGTTGCCGCAGCACTGCTCGGCGTGCCATTCAACAACATAAAGACATTCATGATACCTTACCTTATTCTCCTCGGCACATTCGGCGTGGGACTGTCTGTCGTCTTTTTCCTTTCGGCACTTCGCCGCATAGGCTCGATGAGGACTATTGCCATTTACTCTACGGCATCCATATTCGGAGTGATTTCTGCATTCGTCTTCATCGGAGAAACCGTATCTGCAGTGCAGGTTGTGGCGGGCGCTCTGATGATTTTAGCTGTTTACTTGCTCGCCGGAAAAAGGAAATGAGAGTACTGGACCCGAAACTACCATTTGAATCTTATTTTTATGCGCTTTCGAGCCGCTCCTTCCTCTTCTTTTGCTTTTTTCTTTCCTGCCTTGCCACCAGCTATGAAGCACGAAATGATGTACCAGTACGCCGAGTTGCAGAGGATGAAGAACACCGAACCTATTGAAAACTTAAGGTTATCATTAGGCCCCAACAAAAACGAGAAAGGCCAGAAAAGAAAAGCGTACTTCACGACGCATACATCGGCGCAGAACGCATCGAGCATCGAGCAGGCAGAGCCGCACGGATTGTAGCCCAGAGTGAAAGCGAGTATCGCAAACAAGCTGAATACTATTAGTTTCCACTTGTCTGGTTTGAGAAAATCCGCCAGCATCTCCTTGATCTATCTTGTCTCCATTATTATTAAAAAGTCGGATTTGATGATATATAAAGACGTGCCAATCCGTATGGGAAAAACTGCAAGCAAAAAGTGTACTGAAAAAATCCTAGTCAGTGCCTGCCTTCTCGGCGTGAACTGCAAGTTCAGCGGCGGGAATAACGAAAATGAAGAATTGGTGAAGAAATTGAAGGATTCCGGAGCCCGCATCATACCTATCTGTCCCGAACAGCTGGGCGGGCTTCCCACACCCAGACTGGAATGCGAGATAGTAGGAGGAGACGGATTCGACGTCTTGACAGGAAAAGCGCATCTGGCGGCGAGAGAGGACAGCGATTATGATCCGACTGGCAATTTCCTGAAAGGCGCACTCGAAGTGCAAAAGATAGCGACCATGCTGGGCGCCACGAAAGCCATCCTCAAATCAAGGAGTCCGTCGTGCGGTGCTGGCACGATTCATGACGGCACTTTCTCCAAGAATATGAAGTCCGGATTCGGAGTAACTGCAGCGCTCCTCAAAAGAAGCGGTATTGAAGTGAAAACCGAGGAAGACTGAAATTAGGGCTTAACCCCAGTCAGCACAATCATTGTTGGTCTTCTTCCTTCGCGGTTTCGGAAGGCACCACTTTCCCGAATGCCTTGGGAAGCGGCTTCCCTGTTTCCATCAGGAACTGCAATTCGTGAATGCTGAACTTCGTCGAGGTGTTGAGCTTTTTCTCGAGCTGCTCTGCCTGGCTTTTAAGCTGTGTGTCGCGCTCCGCCATCTCGGCAGCCATCTTCTTGGAGTGCTCTTCGTGCTCCCTCCTTCGCTCTTCAGCGAGCTCGTCGCGCGTCTTGAGGAATGACTCTCGCAGTTTCAGGAAGTTCTGGTGCGCATCGTCTGACTTCTTCCTCCAAGTCTGTATTTCCTGGGTCCTGGCGATGAACGCGTCGTGAAGCCTCTCGGATGTTTCCGCGGTCTCCATCACTTTCTTGTGGTACGCCTGGGCTTCTTCGCGCAATTGCTCTATGTCGTCCCCGAGCTTGCTTATGGCTCCAGAACGCTTTTCCGCGATGAGCTTCACCTGCAATTTCTTCCTCAGGTCCTCTATTCTCGCGATTAGTGCTTTCTCGGCCTCGAATGAACGTGGTATCGTCTGGTACTCGAAATCCAGCTTGTCTATGAACTCTGATAGTTCCTTGGATGACGCCGCATCCTCCAGGCCAAGCCTTCTTACGTTCTCGCGCTCTTTCCTGATGTTCCCTATTACCTCGCGTACCCTCGCGTTTCGCCTGTTGCGTTCCTCCTTGAGCTCGCGTATCTGCTTGTTGACTATGTCGCGCGCTTCCTTGAGTTTCTTCATGGACTCGATTATGGCTTTAACTCTCAGGTTGGCGTTGTCCCTGTCATCCCTCGCAGTCCTCATCTGGTCCCCAGCCTGCCTTACTTTCTCCTCTAGTTCCTCAACCTTATCGCTTGCCATAATGACGGATGTTCCTCCAAGAAATCGTGTTTTTTATTTTAACGTTTTCCTCTGGCGGGTTTTTTTTATTCATTCGTATCTCAGTGTGTCCACTGGCTTGAGTCTTGCCGCCTGAATCGCCGGAAGCGAGCCTGACAGGCTTCCTATCGTGAAAGAGAAAGCGAGAGCGCCGAGTATAAGCCATAGAGGGAATGCCGCGGAAAGTATCGTCGTGCCGAGGTATGGCCTTGCGATCAGCTCCACTGACTTGCTGAGGCCTGCACCAAGAAGCACGCCTATTATCCCTCCGACAAGCCCGAGCGTTCCCGCTTCTATGAGGAATATGAATGCTATGTCGATGTTGCGGGCGCCAACAGCCTTCATTATGCCTATCTCCTTCCGCCGCTCGAGTACCGCGGTGTACATCGTGTTGGTTATGCCGACACCTCCAACCATAAGTGATATCGCCGCGATTCCTACTATCACCGCCTGCACTATGGCGAATACGGTCTTGAACGTGTCCATCAATTGCTGGCTAGTCGAAACCATGAAATCCTCCTCTCCTTTCTTGACGTTGCGCGAGCGCCTCAAAGCGGTTTCAACACGGTCAGCCACATCCTTTGGTTCATATCCCGCGTCTATGCGCGCGATTATCATATCCACGTCGTCCCCTTTCTTGAATATCTCCTTAGCAGTCTCTTGCGGTATGTAGACTTGGCTGTCGTCTTGGTGATTGCCGATCACTTTCGCGACGCCAACCACCTCGAATTTCTTTCCGTTGATCATTATGCGGTCGCGGAGTCCTATCATTTTGTCCTTGAAGAAATCCCCGGTCGCTAATCTCGAGCCGACTACCACCTTGTATGTGTCGCCAGTGCCGAACCATCTTCCTTGAGCTACTTCAAAATTATTGTAAGCATCCAGGCGCTTCTGCTCTTCCTCGGGCATCCCTATTATGTATGTGTATTTCGTTTCGTCGTCGAACTCTATTTTTCCTGCGCCGTAAATGAGTCCCACGACACTCTTTATGCCTCGCACTCCATCTATCACTTCCACGTCGCGCTCGGTGAGCTTCATGGTTTCAGTGGACATCGGTGCGCCCATCATGGTGCCTCCAGGCATTACCGTGATCTTGTCCGATCCCAGCATCTCGAATTGGGATGTTATCGCGTTCTGCATTCCCTGTCCGAGCGATATGAGCGCTACGACCGCGGTTATGCCTATGAATATGCCTATCATCGTGAGCCACGAGCGGGTCCTTCTCGTCAAAAGCCCCCGCAGGGCTATTGCGAAGAAATCAAGTGCTTTCATGACGCGTCATCATCTTCTTGTTCACTGTGCCCTATGGTGCTCCTTCCTCTTGCGCATGATTCTCCTTATGACCACGAATCCGACGATTACCAATACTATCGCAAGTCCTATGAAAAGCCCGGTGTAGCTCGGTTTCTTTATCAGTCCGAAATCCAACAGTTCCGCATAACTGTAAAGGCGGATTTTTACGTCGGAATCCAGCGTTCCTTGCTGGTTTGTCGAGGCGTCCGTATATTCTATTTCTACTGGTATCGTGATTGTTGCGGGCGCCGCCGTGCTGTTCGAGATGTACATCTCGAATTCCGCAGTCTCGGAGTTGTCGGAATCTATGTTCCCTATGTACTCCTGCGACGGCGATAGTAGCTGGTACGCGCCGTCATCGCTCTCAGCAAGGCGAAGCGTCACGAACTTCAGGCCCCCTATGCCGTTGTTGGTTACCGTGACTATGATTTTTCCGGACGTTCCAGGCCGATTTAATGTGGTGCTGCTTAATGCCACTTGAATGCTTGGAGTTGTTCCGACAACGAGCGATGCCGTGTCCTCCTTGGAGTAAAGGTTGCCTGCGCGGTCGTAATATGTTATGGTTATTGGGACTTTGTAGGCTCCTGCAATGGCGTCCGGGCTCGCGAGAACCTTGAAAGCGAGAGTTTCCTCGCTTCCCCCCTCGAGAAGCTTCAGGTATTTTTCGGTTGTGGAATTCACCGTGGAGAAAGGAGTGGTTGAGGCGCTCGTATCCAATTTTATGATGACATCACTTGCACTCGAGTCCCCAAAATTTTGGACCTTCAATGTTATGGTGGAGTAATCTCCTGGTCTTATGAGGTATGGCGATGATTCTATGCTACTTATGCCTACGTTTATGCGCTTCGATTGGACGCTGATGCTTATGCTCGAATTGGTCCACACTCCGTCCACATCAGTCCTGAACCTGAAATCTACCGGACTGCTTCCCTCGAGCGCTTCCTCATCGACTCTCAGACGGTAGTCGATGACTACCTGCTGGAGCGGCCAGAGCTTCCCGAGCTTCTGGGATGCGGAAACGCCTGGATCCAGTGTGAATGGATATTTCGGCATTATCTCGAATTCGGCGTCAGTCGCGGTATCGTCGCCCTTGTTCTCTATTTTTATCCAGACGTCGATGTAACCTCCCGGCTCTGCCGGCGCAGGTTCGTATTTCACCAGTGTTGCCTTAAGGGCTGGGCTTGCGGCCGAAACAGGGCTTAAGATCACTGAAGAAAACGCTACCAATGCGGCGAAGATAAATGCAAACAAAACAACGCGTTTCATCACCACCATAGTAGTCGTTCCGTATTTTTTTCCATTATTATTTTCTTTCGTATTTCTCATTCCTTTTTTCATCTCCTTACATTTACACATTATTCACCAATCATCAATCTTCAATCTTTTGAATCATTCATTTACTGTTTCATTATTCACTGTTTTACGTCTTCTTTGCCTTCTTTCACGATTACTCCATCGAATATCCTGACTATCCTGTCAGCGTATGACGCGACATTATTGTCGTGCGTCACCACTATGACCGTTCCTTCTTCCTCCCTGTTGAGCTTCTTAAGGAATTCCATGACTTCCTTGCCGTGCTTGCTGTCGAGATTTCCGGTAGGCTCGTCCGCGAGTATCACTTCAGGATTGTTCGCGAGCGCCCTTGCGATTGCTACGCGCTGTTGTTCTCCTCCTGAAAGCTCGTTAGACTTGTGCTTTACCCTTTTCCCGAGCTCGAGCTTGTCAAGAAGTTCCATTGCGCGCGCTTTCCTCTTGGCGTAAGGCACTCCCTGGAACGTCATGGGCATCATCACGTTTTCGAGAGCGGTCATGTTGGATATGAGGTTGAATTTCTGGAAGACGAATCCCACCTTCTTTCCGCGTATCTGGGCCAGGGCGCTTTCTGAAAGCTGGCTTATGTCGTGCCCGTCAAGCAGTATGTGCCCGCAGTCAGGGATGTCAAGGCATCCGACCATGTTCATGAGAGTGGATTTTCCCGAGCCTGATGGGCCCATTATCGCTATGAATTCGCCGCGCTCCACTGTCAAACTCACGTTTTGGAGCGCCTTGACCTCGGAGTCTCCCATCCAATAGGTCTTGCAGACGTTAGACAATTCGATTATAGGCCGCTTCTTCGCCGCTGGCCCTTTGACGCTCATAATATGACTTGTGCGTGATTCCCTCCCGCCTATTTAGGCGTTTTGGTTTTTTAAAGGCTTTAAAGTATTATGAAGAATGAAGAACGACGATTAAAAAAAACCAAAAGGCAGGAAAAATTCAGTCGCGGACATTCATCCATGAACGCCCGCAACCTTAAGCTTGCTGTTGATGATTAAACTGCGGCCTGCTTAGTGCCTATTGCTTCCGCCTCACTTTTGGGAGGGACTGTTTCCAGTCCTCTCAACCAAATAGTGCCGCAAGACCCGCGCTGGCGCTTTCCTCTGCCTTTTCCTTGTCGGCTTCTGACGGCTCTTCCTTCTTCTTCTCAGAAGAGGCAGCACCGCCTGATGCCTGAGCGGAAGGCGCGGCTTGAACCGCAACCGAGGAAGCGCTCTTCAGGGCCTCATCGATGTTAACGCCCTCAAGGGAAGAGACTATCGCCTTAACCCTCGCAGCGTCAGACTCGACACCTGCTGCGTCAATCACTCTTTTCAGTTTTTCCTCAGTTATCGGCTGCCCTGCCTTGTGAAGCAGGAGCGCAGCGTAGACGTACTCCATTTTTGTTTTTACCTCCTTTGTTGTTTTATTCTTCTATATTATATGTTCACGAACCGACCTTGGACGAGATGGCGAGCGCCGCGAATTCCGCGGAAGCCAAAACATCCTGGATCGTGTCCTTATTGACTATTCCCGCACTCCTGGCAAGACCTCTTGACTCAAGAGCAGCCTTGCGAATGAAGTGCTCCACAGTGTCACTGCAGATGTAATCCGCGAACAATGCGAGAGCCAATGCCTCGCGAGACGCCCTAACCGCACTTCCGACAATGAATTCGGGAGTAAGCGACAGGACGCTCTTGTCGAAGATTATGCCATTCTCCCAGCTTCGAAGAACATTGAGTTGCACTTCGAACGGCTCTATGCCTAGCGTTATCAATGCCTCGGCAGCCTCTGGGGTTACTGGCTTACCTGCCTTGACCAATACGTGGTCCTTGTCAACCATGATTTTTCCGCGAACAATCTTCGCGGCGATACCTGCCTTCTGCAGCGAGCCGATAGCTGGCCCTGGCGGAAGACCGGTTTCCCCAGCAGGAACGATAATGTCCGATTCCGGAACCTTGCCTATCCCTGCAGGAACCCTCTGCTTTAATCCCATTATCTGGGAATAAAGAGCCATTGATCCCACGTCGTTCGAGAGTATGAGCGCGGGCTGCCCTCCCTCAACTTCAGGAATGAGCTCAGAAATCCTGCTGACGCTGCAATCCTTAAGAGCGTGAAGTATGACTGCCTTCTTCGCGACTATTATGCTCGCGCGGCCCAATAATGCCTTCCTTATCTTGTAGAAAATCTTGTTAGGCATCCCCTTAAGGTCGATGACTGTCACGGTCTTGGAACTCGTGATCATTTCGGAAAGCTCCTTTGCCTGATTCATCTTCCCCTTAAGGTTCGGGGAGACTTGTCGTTGAGTAGATTCGGTTTTGTCCTTCTTCTTTTTTCCGGCCATCTTATACTTTCTCACCTCGTTCCCTCCACGATCACGGGTTTTCCCATCGTGGTCTTGATTATTATCCGTCCTATGTTGTTAGTCCCCTGCGGAAGGCGATGCAATATGCTGTCATATACTGCCCAGGCATTCTCCGCAACGTCCTCGTCAGTCATTGATTCCATACCTATGAGCACCTGGATTACTGGGTCGCTCTTGGTCTTGACGCGCACGCTTTCCTTAAGGCGGTCAACGACTTTAACCGGGTCAGCTCCTCCTGCTGAAAGTATGTCCTTAGGCAATGGCATTTTCCCCCTGGCGCCGAGCGCTGGTCCGAATTGTTTAGCGAAAGGCTGCATGAGATGCATTTGGGGCACGAACCACTCGTACTCCGCCGCAAGCTTTTTTGCGCTCTTCTTGTCGAAGCCAGAGAGCTCGCTTTTCTCGATCACGAGGTCAGCTCCGCCTTTCTTGGCGAATACAGCTGTCTCCTGGTCGGCGATTACTGCGACCTTTGCCGGCTTTCCTCTTCCTTTCGGCAAGTGAACCGAGTCCGGCTTTATGGTCTTTGGATCAATTCCCTTTAGGCGTATTATCAGGTCGAAGCTCTGCGAGAACTTGCGCTTTCCTGCGGCTCCTCGAGCTCCTGATACTGCCTGCTGTATAGACTTCTTGTCAACCATTCCTTATCCTTTCTCCACCCTCCTACTTCCCTGCAATTTCGCATGGTTTCTTTAGGTCCGTAGTTTCACGGGAACAGCTGGGATAGTTTGGATGTGCTGTTTTAAGCACAACCTAAGTGTAGTGTTTAAAAACTTTTCCGGCAATATATTCGCGGTCAGTGATTATTTTTCATATATGGCAAAATTGTGCGAGTTGTGCGGTGGGAGGCGTGCAGAGAAGTTATGCTTGGTCGAGGGAGTTGCTCTCTGGCTTTGCGCGAAATGCTCAGTTCTCGGGAAAGAGGTAACCCGGCCGAGGGTTGATGCCGTGGCGATTGCTGCAAGAAGGGCTGCAGGAATGGCCGTACGGACTGAAATCGTTTCGGCGGTTGTGCCTGACTTCGCATCAAGAATCCGGAAGGCGCGCGAGGGAAAGGGATTGAGCCAGGGAGAGCTCGCGGCCAGGGCGAACATTAAGGAATCGTTCATAATCCGCATCGAGAATGAAAAGGCACGGCCCGACATAACCACCGCACAGAAGCTTGAGAAAACTCTAGGAATAAGCCTTGTCGTCCAGGAGACTGCATCTCAGAAAAACACTGCAACACAGACGAAAACCGCTCCCATCGTTGCGGGAGGTGGAGTCCTCACCATGGGGGACGTCCTGAAAGTGAAAAAGGACTGAAAACAATCACTATAGTGATGTCGGGTTTAAGTTTTCTGGCAGAACGTCATATAATTATAGGCGGCGTTATTCCCCTAGACAATTACAGAATGGAAACATCAGAAAACTTGTAAACATCGGTTCATTTTTAAAAAGCGTTTCAGGCGGATGGACTGGACTGGCGGACGACTACTGTTTCATTTATGAAACAACTGTTTCAAAAATAGGCTCGACTGTCTAACCCTGTTTCTTCTTCGTCTTTGCCCGTTTCTTCGCGTTACGAATGTCGTCCTCGAAGTCCGGAGTGGATGCTCCCATCTTGAATACGCTTGCCAAGTCAATCCGGTATTTCCCTTCTCCTACTTTTATCACGACCCTTGAGTCCTTGAACAGGTTCACGACGTCAAGCTCGTACTTGCCGGGCCCCAGGAGCCTTATGGTTTCGACGTCAAGAACTACGGGTTTTGTCGAGGAAGAAGATGCATCTTCTCCGGTTGTGGGTGGTGTTGCCGGCTCGTTCATTATCTCACGTACGTCGTTCTCCATCTTCTTCAAGTCGGAAGGTGATAGCTGCTCCCGCACTTCCGCTGCCTTTTGCTGCTGCTCGACAGGCGCATCCTTCCGTATGTAGAAGAAGAATTTCGAACCGCACGAACAGCCGTCAAGTATGGCTCTCGAGCCGTCCTCGTGCACCTTTCCGCAGCGAACGCACTGGTGAGGCATGAATTGAATATAGCGTACCCCCTTGAATTTTCCGATTATTACTCCATGAGGAGTGAAATCTTGTCCGGGCTTCTCTTGATTTCCTTAACGATGTTCGCAGGACCTACTATCGTGACTCCAGGACGCCTTCCTGTCATCTTGAACCTGAGCTTATCATAAACCTGTGCCATCAACTTCCTGGCTCCCTTGATGCTCGATGACACAACTGTCTTCGCCCCCTTTGTAGATGCCTCGGCTGACGTTCCAGTAACTTCCGAAGAGTGTTGTTCCTGCAATTCGTTGTAATCAATGGAGCATACTTCTATTCCCGGGAAGTCGTCGCTTACGTTCTTCATGGTCTCCTGAATGAGGCTCGCTGTTTCCTTGGCGTCAAGCTTTCCGTCAGTTATTATCACGGTATCCTTCTTCGCCTTCTCCACTATCAACTTGATGCGTTCCTCGGACGTCAAGTGCTTTATCCTGTCGAACGGGATGAATTCGATAGTCGCTGCCATTTTTTTTATGATCAATCACTGCCCCCATCATCATTTTTCTTCTTGCGGTGGCGATGGCCGTGCTTTCGGTAATCGTCTGCAAGCTTGAATATCTCGTCGTAAAGCTTGTCAACGCCGTCTTTTGTCTTCGCACTGATTCCCACGACCTTGTATTGCGGGAATGCATTCCTCACGCGCTCTACATCTGCCTTCCTGAGATCTGTCTTGTTGGCTACTATGAGTGCAGGGATGTCCCGCGCCTCAAGGTTCCCGAGAATCGTGACGTTAACCTGAGTGTAAGGATCAAGCGTCGAATCCATTATGGCGATTACTACATCCATATTATCAAGCCATTTTATCGCCTCAATCACTCCGCGAGTTGCCTCCTTAGCCCGCTGTTTTGCCTCGCTTTCAAGGAATCCAACGTTCTTTCCCATGAAGTCCTCGAAGTCTATTTTCGTGGCTATTCCTGGAGTGTCCACCAAGTTTATGGTCAGTTCCTTTCCGTCCTTCTTCATGACTACGTGTTCCTTCATCTGGATTTCGCGCGTCTCGTGCGGTACCGGGGATGCAGTTCCCATTTCTTCTCCCACGAAGTCCATGCATATGACGTTGGCGAGAGTCGTCTTTCCTGCATTAGGGGCGCCATAAATGCCGAGCTTTACCTCTCCTTTCTTGGAGAACCAATTCTGGACTCTGCACAGGACTTCGTCCCGCAGGCGGCCCAAGCTTTTGGCTATGTTTGAGAATACCTCGACCACGGCTATTTTACGGATTTTTATGAGGTCGTCGTCGTATTTAAACTATTTGTAGAAAATGATGTTTGAATTTTCAGTGCTAGGCAGTCGTGTAGTGCTTTCCTGCGCACACAGCCAAAAATCATTTAATATAGGAATTGCTGGCAGGAAAACGTTCACGAGGTTTAAGCATTCATAAATCATGCCGGAACTAGCTCAGGAATTGGCTCCCTTGATATCCGAGAAACGCTGGGATCCATCCCTCGAGGCAGGAGTGTTCAAACGCTGGGAAGAGGGCGGGATATATTCGTTCAATCCGAAAATTGCTGACAAACCAATCTGGAGTATAGACACGCCGCCCCCATATTGTTCAGGGGCATGGCATATGGGTGGAGCGCTGCATTACTCTAGCATCGACATAATAGCGCGCTACAAGAGGATGATGGGATTCAACGTCAACTTCCCTATGGGAGTTGACAGGAACGGCCTGCCTATAGAGGTCCAGGCCGAAAAGGAATATGGAGTGAGGATGAACTCGACTCCACGACAGGAATTCCTGGACTTGTGCAGGGAACTATTGGACAAGTACGAGAAACAAATACTCCAGATATGCGCAGCTCTCGGATTCTCCATGAACTCGCTTACTCCTTCCGGGATTTACAGGACTGACAGCCCCGAATACAGGAAACTGACCCAGGCGACTTTCATAGAATTATGGAACAAGGGATTAATCTACGAGGATGACCGGCCGAACAACTGGTGCACGTCGTGCGGAACGACGATTGCGGATGCCGAGATAGAATACAGGGATGACACCACGAAACTCTCGTACCTCAAGTTCACGGTAAAGGAAAGTGGAGACGTACTCGAAATCGCGACAACCAGGCCAGAACTTTTGTGCGCATGCGCCGCGGTACTGGTCCATCCGGATGACGCGCGCTACAAGCACTTGCACGACGGCACGAAGCACGCTATAGTACCCATATTCGGGAAGGAAGTACCGATAATCACGAATCCGGCAGCGCAGATGGAGTTCGGAACAGGAGTGGTAATGATATGCTCTTACGGAGACTATACTGACGTTAGGCTCTTCAGGGACTTGGGGCTAAAACCCACTGCTGCCATAACTGCTGACGGCAGGATGAGTGATGCTGCAGGAATCAACTACGCAGGACTCAAAGTTGTGGCCGCGCGTGAAAAAGTGCTTGAAGACCTCAATTCTGGAGAGTTCGTGACCAGGACTGAAATCCTCGCTCACAGGACACCAATATGCTGGAGGTCGAAGACCCCTATTGAATTCATACACATGAAGGAGTACTACCTCAAACAAGTCCAGTTCGTCGAAGACCTAATACGGATTGCCGACGAGATAAACTTCCACCCTCCACAATCAAAGCAGATACTGCTTGACTGGGCCAAAAGCGTCAATCTTGACTGGCCCATCTCCCGCAGGCGCTTTTACGGCACCGAGATACCATTGTGGTACTGCAGGAAATGCAGGGAACCGATACTTCCTCCTCCGGGAAAATACTACAGGCCGTGGATGGAGCCTCCTCCCATAAAGTCGTGCCACAAGTGCGGCTGCACTGAATTCGAAGGCGAGAAGCGCACTTTCGACACTTGGATGGACTCGAGCATAAGCGAGCTCTTCATAACAGGCTACATTCGAGACGATGCGCTTTTCGGAAAGGCATTCCCGTGCAGCATAAGGCCTCAAGGGAAAGACATAGTGAGAACATGGCTTTATTACACGCTTCTCCGCTCATACCAGCTTTTCGGAAAGAGAGCATTCGACCACGTCTGGATTTCAGGACACGTTGTGGACGAGCACGGTGAGAAGATGAGCAAGAGCGTGGGAAACGTCGTGGCTCCTGAACCTGTGATAAAGGAGTTCGGTTCCGACAGCCTCAGATTCCTTGCCTGCACCGAGGCGACTCTCGGAAACGACATCCGCTTCTCCAAGGAACGATTGAAGGGCGCTTCCCGCTTCGTTCAGAAATTGTTCAACGTCTCTAGATTCATATCAAGCTTCCCGCAGCTGAAGGAGCCCCCGAAAAGGCTTGAGCCTGCTGACCGCTGGATTCTCGCCGAACTCGACCGGACCGTGAGGGAAGCGAAAGCAGGCTATGAGTCTTTGGATTTCTTCGTTCCGGCAAACGCAGTGAAAGGATTCGTGTGGGACGTTTTCGCAGATCATTACATAGAGCTAGTCAAACCGCGCGCTTACAACAGGAATGGAACTTTCACCAAAGAAGAGCAGGAGAGCGCTTTCTTCGCGCTTCACGAAGTCATGAGGACGTGCCTTAAGCTTCTGGCGCCGATTGTGCCTTTCGTTACTGATTACGTGTGGACTAGCGTTTACTCCGAGACTGGCGGAAGCATTCACTTGGAGGATTTCCCGCAAGACTTGCACAGGGACGAAGGTGTATCTGGCGCCGAGATTACTGCTGCACTCAAGGAATTGAACGGCAGGGTGTGGAATTCAAAAAAGACGGCGGGCCTTTCAATGCGCGCAGAATTTGCGGGAACTCTCGAGATTCCTGCGGTAATGCAGGATTTCGCAGCTGACGTCTGCGAGATGCATAATGCCAAAAAGGAATCAGTCAAGATTATCTAGGAGGTATGATGTTCTAATCCATGGTTAGCGCTAACGATAACGGCTCGTCTGAAGACGCCCTGAAGGCGCGCGAGTTCAAAAAGACAGTGAAGGAGCTCGAATCAAAAAGGGCCAGACACACCGAACTCATAACAGTATATATTCCTCCAGGCTTTGAGATGGCTAAGATAATGAATCAGCTCAAGCAGGAGCAGGGTACCGCCACCAACATAAAGAGCACGACGACTCGAAAGAACGTGACGACCGCACTCGAGCGGATGGTACAGCACCTGCGTCTTTTCGGGAATACCGTGCCGGATCACGGTCTTGCGCTTTTCAGCGGCAACGTTTCGGAGCGGGAAGGATTCGACGACTTCAGGGTCTGGTCTATTGTGCCTCCGAAACCAATACGCACGAAAGTCTACTTGTGCGAGCAGGATTTCTTCATAGAACCATTGAAGGAAATGCTTGAATCACAGGATATTTACGGACTGGTAGTGATAGAAAGAGGCGGCGCGAGCATAGGGATGCTCCGTGGAAAACACCTGGGATTGGTGAAAGAAATCCGCAGTATGGTTCCGGGAAAATTCAGGGCTGGAGGACAATCAGCCAACAGGCTCGCACGCGTCATCGACGGCATGGCTGAGGACTTCTACAAGAAGGTAGGAGAGGAAGCATCGGCAATCTTTACCACAACACCGAACCTCAAGGGCATAATCATTGGAGGCGCGGGGCATACTAAAGAGACATTCCTAAGCTCAGGTCACCTGCATTACACTCTTCGCGACAAAGTACTGGCAGTCAAGGACGTAGGCACTGACGGTTTTGAAGGATTGCAGGAATTAGTGAACCGGAGCAAGGACGTCCTGGCGGATGCTGCGGTAACGCACGAGAAGGAAGTTGTTGAAAAATTCCTGGAAGCGCTCGCCAAGGACGGTCCGGTAACTTATGGAGAAGAAGAAGTAAGGCGCGCAGTCGAGATGAACGCTGTTGAAACGCTTCTCCTTTCCGAGGACCTGGAGGAAGTGAGAGTGGATCTTGAGTGCGACTCGTGCCATTACACGGAGTCGCGAACCGTGAACGGGATCGAGAAATTCCGCTATGACGTGAAGGCAATGAAGTGCCCGAAATGCACTTCCTCCACATTCAACATAAAGAGCGAGAAAGACATGATAGAAGAACTCGCTGAAAAAGCCAAGGAACTCGGGGCGACTGTGGAGTTCGTCTCGACCGAAACCAATGAAGGGCAGCAGTTGTTCCGCTTCGGCGGCATTGCCGCAATACTGCGGTACAAGATACAATAAGAGTTTTGCAATCGTGATTAAGGAATTCCGCGTGCAGAAGATGGTTAACCGGCGTGCTTCGTTATTGTTGACTGCAAAAGAAAGAGAAAAAATAGTGGCGGAAGCACCGCACTCTCCGGGAGTATACCTCATCAAGGACGCTTACGGAAAAATAATATACGTCGGGAAGGCGGCGGATCTTCGCAAGAGGATACGCAACTATTTCCCGAAAGTAGGAGGCATTAACGCATCCACCCTGCCTGACGTTAAGACGCGCATTCTCGTCTCCCGTGCTGCAAGAGTCGAATTCATAGAGACTCCGAACGAGTCAGAGGCAATGATCCTGGAAGCTAAACTCGTCAAACTGCATTCTCCCAGATACAACATACGATTGAAGGACGACAAGAAGTACCCATACATCAGGATAACGCTCGGTGATGAATTCCCGACTATTTCCATCGCAAGGCGTCCTGAGGCCGGAAGCGGCTCAGCGTACTTCGGTCCCTACGCCAATGCGGGCCTTGCGAGAAGCACGGTGCAATTGATAAAGCGATTGTTCGGGATACGCTCCTGCACCGGCAGGAGATTCCAGAAGCGCGCGTGCCTTAACTATCACATCGGCATGTGCTCAGCTCCCTGCATCTGGACAATAACGCGCGAGGAGTACCTCAAGAACGTTAATCTAGCCTGTGAGCTTCTTGAGGAGCCCGGAACGGAATCGAATAAGGCATTCAATATCCTGAAAACAGTGATGAAGAATTCTGCACTCAGTGAGGATTTCGAGAAGGCGGCAGCGATAAGGGACGCGTTGGACGAAATCAGGGAGCGCTCCAAAATCTCTGGATTCAAAACTGATTACGTAAGCGCCTCCTGCAGCCCGACTGAATGCGCCATAGGCGTCGTGTCGCTGGAATCCTCCGCCCGCTCACGCAATGAGAGCTTCATGATGCGGCTTCCTCAGGAGACGGGCGGGATTGGAGTATTGAATGAAAACCGTGCGCTAGCCGAATTCATAAAACAGAGATACATCTCATCGTCCGGACTCGGAGGCCGCACCCTCATAGTACGGGAGGACGTGCCAGAAACCGAAACACTACGGGCTGCGCTCATGAAGGGAGGAGTAAGGCTCAAGATTGCAACAACTCCTAAAGAAAAGCGCTTTCTCGAACTCGCTTCACAAACTGCAAGGATGCTTCAGGCAGAAATCGGAAATAAAGGCAGCCTAGATTTGGCACATTCGGATTTCCGGGCATTGGGGCTTCCTGAAAAGCCTGCAATAATTGACGGCATAGACGTTTCAGGATTCGGGGGACGGCAAGTAGTCGGAAGCGTCGTAGTATTCAGGAATGGGGAGCCGGAAAAGAACGCTTACAGGCGTTATTCCATAAGAGGAAAAGGAACAATTTCCGGAGGAGGATCGATTGACGTCGCGTGCCTTGCCGAAATCGCGAGAAGAAGATACTCCAAGATACGGACTGAAGACATTCCTGACCTGGTGCTGGTGGATGGAGGAAGAGCACAGCTTAATGCAGTAAGCAGGGAGCTGGAAAACGCGAGCCTGCCCACTGGCGTGAATGTTGTCTCGCTCGCGAAACGCCTTGAGGAAGTGTTCGTCCCGGGAATGCGAAAACCGGTAAGGCTTGATCCATCCTCTCCGCAATTGAAGCTTCTTCAAAGAGTGCGTGACGAGGCGCACAGGTTCGCGGTATCATACCACCGCAGGCTGGAACGGAAGGAAGCATTAAAGTAGGTATTGGATTCATTTCCAGACATCGGTCCTGCAAGCAAGATGGCGCTTCTCAAGAACTTCGAAAGCATCGAAGCGATGAAAAGAGTTGGAGTTAAAGAAATCATAAGTACTGCCGGACTACGGAAAAGGAATGCTGAAAGATTTATAGACTAGTTGGGACGGTAGAGAAAATATCTCCTTATGTGTTTTGAAACACGCCTTAACCACCGCCTTTCCGCTTGCTCGATCGACCGCCACCGCCACGCATGTAAAAGACGACTATCCATCCCGCCAGTAGTGTCAGGAGAGTCGCTGCGATTAAGAAACCTGCATTGCCGAAAACCGCTCCAGCAGTAACCGGGATTACAACTCCGCACGAGCCGCAATCCGAAGGACAAGAGACACAACTCTCGTTAGTATTGCAAACGAGGTCACCGCACCGCCACTTCACTCCTGAAGGAGGACACGCTCCGCAATCCGAAGGACAACTGCTGCAGGATTCGTTTATTGAGCACTTCTTGTCACCGCAGAAACCTGCAATTTGTGGAGTCACGTTTGGAGAAGAAACTACGGGAGGATTGACGCTGGCGCTAGCGTTCAATTTCATTGCAGTTATCGCGAAAACCGAGAAACCAGGAGTCTGCGACTCGAAATAATAATAAGTGTCATCCTCCCCGACCAGGCCGGTTTCAAGTTCGCTCCAAGCCCCACTTGCGTGCCTGTAAAGTCGCAGAGAAGAAACATCAAGCCCTTCTGTTTCAAACCAGGAGCGATCTACCCTGAAGCGTACAGAGGCGTTCACCACCTCGTCATCCGTGAATCCTTCGATGGTGAACTTGATGTAGGAGTAAACGCTTTCCCCGGATTTGACGGCGAACGTTGAATCAGAATCCGTGCTGGCGTTCTCGAAGCGCACAACCACTCCAGATGCGTTGTCTGACAGGATGATGGAAATGCCGGTCACGCCGTGTAATTCGGGATCTTGCGCAGTTAAGTTCAGGGTAACTCCTGCCGAAACGTTCCCTATCACGAATCCCTCGCGCGTATCGGATGCAGTTCCCTCGGGCTGAACTAACTTGCGTCCGCAATCAACAGGACAAGTTAAACGGTCCTCGCCGTACGTTTCGTTGCACACAAGATCGCCGCAGTACGAAACATTCATGAAGAAATAGACCGGGCCTGATGCATTGCAATTATTGAAATACACGTCCTTCGCAAAGAGCGCAATGCTGTGCTGGCCGTTGGAATGAACATTCAACGTGGTGTTGACTGTGAGTGTAACGTTGGAACCATTGTCTAGGGAATAACCAATCCATCCCGGCGTCTCGTTAATAAAGTACTCGATGGGTATAACCCACGAATCGTAAGCGACGTAGGTGAGATTTTTTGGAGACAAAAGCGCCACGAAAGGAGGTGTATCATCAGTATAGAATGTTGTGGTCGTGCTGTTGATGTTCCCTACTGAATCGTTTGCGAATAGGGTAAGTGTTGAATACTGACTGTCTAACGCAAGGAAAGTCGTGTTTCCGGACAATGAAACGTTCACGCTGTTATATAAGTACCAGACACTCCGGATTCCGATGAAATTGTCTGAAATGAAGTATTCTAGAGTCAGGTTGTTAGTGCTGTAGTTCGAGCCGTCGGGTGGACTGATTATTGTAACGAATGGTTCAACGATGTCATTCGTGAAAGTGACTGAATCATGATTCGGATTCCCGACAGAATCATTAGACCACAAGATGAGAGTCGAAACAGTGTTAGGAACAGCCACAAAAGACGTATTACCTGAAAGAGACGTGTTCATCCCGTTATACTCAAACCAGGTCGCGTTGATACCAACAAAATTGTCAGAAACAAAATACTCCAAAAAAATGTTAGTCTCATCATACGAGACGTTGCGCGGGCTCAATATCGAAATGGTGGGCGGCGAAACATCGACACCTAAATACTGAGTCGTGCTGTTTCGATTGCCAACGCGATCCTTGCACCAGACCGTGACATTATGCCGTCCCTCGCTCAAGCCGGAAGTGAAATTGTTGAAAACCCCGCTTGAAGTAGTCATGCTCGCATTCGTTCCACCATCAAAGCTCCTGTTGCAGTTTCCATCCTCATCAATGGTGACGTTCACCCAGATGCTTGCAGTATTGTAAGTCTGATTGAGCGGGGACTGGACTGTGATTGTCGGCGGAGTCAAGTCTACCGAGAAATAACTCACAGTCGAATTCATATTCCCTGTGGTGTCATTGCAGAAGAAAGTGACGTTGTGCAATCCGTTGCTTGCCACGCCCATCAGATGATTGTGGTTTCCCGTGGAATTATCCATGCTGACGTTTATGCTTTCGTCAAGTGAGTACTTGCATCTTCCGCTCTCGTTAATAGTCACGTTGGCCCAAACGTTTCCGTCGTAAGTCTGGTTGAGAGGGGACTGGACTGTTATGACTGGAGGAGTCGTGTCAGCCATGACAAAGAAGACGTACATATGGCCCGCATTTGTCTTCTTCACTCCGCCGACGTAAGGATCTGCATAATCAGCACCAATAATTAAGTCACTATAGCCGTCGCCGTTAACGTCTCCGGAGGAAACTGACCAACCTAAATCATCGCCAGCAGTTGTACCGTTGATTGTGACGTTAGCGGAAGTCGAATTCCGGCTCTTGCCGTCGAGACTCGCTGTCATGTTTCCGAAGAAAACGTAAGCCTGGCCTGCGCCAGGTTGGCCGTTCGGACTTGCACCGGAAGCACCGGTAATCAAGTCACTATAGCCGTCGCCGTTAACGTCACCTGATGCAACCGAGTCACCGAGATAATCGCCAGCAGTTGTACCGTTGATTGTGACGTTAGCCGAAGACGAAGTCCAGCTCTTGCCGTCGAGACTCGCTGTCGGACCTCCGAAGAAAACGTAAGCCTGACCTACGCGGGATTGGTTGTTCAGACTGGCACCGTCAGCACCGATAATCAAGTCACTATAGCCGTCGCCGTTAACGTCACCTGATGCAACCGAGTCACCGAGATAATCGCCAGCAGTTGTACCGTTGATTGTGACGTTAGCCGAAGACGAAGTCCAGCTCTTGCCGTCGAGACTCGCTGTCGGACCTCCGAAGAAAACGTAAACCTTGCCTGCACTGGATTGGCTGTTAGGACTGGCATTGTAAGCGCCGATAATCGCGTCCTTGTAGCCGTCTCCGTTAACGTCTCCGGAGGAAACCGACTGGCCCAGATAATCGTCAGCGTTCGTGCCGTTGATTGTGACGTTAGCGGAAGTCGAATTCCGGCTCTTGCCGTCGAGACTCGCTGTCGGACCTCCGAAGAAAACGTAAGCCTGGCCTACACGGGATTGGTTGTTCAGACTGGCACCGTCAGCACCGATAATCAAGTCACTATAGCCGTCGCCGTTAACGTCACCTGATGCAACCGAGTCACCGAGATAATCGCCAGCAGTTGTACCGTTGATTGTGACGTTAGCCGAAGCCGAAGTCCAGCTCTTGCCGTCGAGACTCGCTGTCGGACCTCCGAAGAAAACGTAAACCTTGCCTGCACTGGATACTGCACCGCTAGCACCGATAATCAAGTCACTGTAACCGTCGCCGTTAACGTCACCTGATGCAACCGAGTCACCGAGATAATTGTTCGCGGCCGTGCCGTTCACCGTTAAGTTCGTTGATGATGCGGCAGAAAATGACATCGGGAAATGAGAGCTATCGTTGAAATACACAATCGTGCGGTTCAGGTTCCCCGCAATGTCGGTGCAGAAGAACTGAAGCGAGTGGGAGCCGTAAGGATTCACAATGCTCATGAAGGAGTTGAAGTTTCCCGAGGAATTGCTCAAGGTAAAGTTCGCACCGTCGTCAATGCTCGCGTTGCAGGAACCGGACTCGTTGAGAGTAACGTTTGTCCAAACGCTTGCAGTAGTGTAAGTTTGGTTGAGCGGGGACTGGATTGTGATTGTAGGGGGCGCGAGGTCCACTGAGAAGTAACTCACAGTTGAGTTCATATTCCCAATAGCGTCATTGCAGAAGAAAGTGACGTTATGCAATCCGTCGCCTGCCACATCCATCAGTGAGTTGTGGTTTCCTGTGGAATTGCTCATGCTGACATTCGCACTTCCGTCGAGGGAGTAATTGCACCTTCCGCGCTTGTCAAGAGTGACGTTTGCCCAAACGTCAATGAAACTAAGAGTTATATTTCCAGGCGATAGCACCGCAATGACGGGCGGAGTCAAATCATCATCGGTATAAATGTTTGGATTAGTGCCGGTAGCAAGCTCAAGCCCGTCAGGAACCCCACCGCCATCAGTATCGTTCGAGAACGGATTGGTGTAATGCACGAACAACTCGTCAAAGTCATTGATGCCGTCCCCGTCCGAATCCAAACCCTGCAAGGTCTCATTGCTCGGGAGATTGAAAATAACGAAAGCCTGCTGATGCCTGTTGAACATCTGATTAATCCACTGGCCATCAAAATTCAGAAGCATGTTGTAAATATTGTCGTTTCCCGTGTCAAACACGAAACCGTCCTTGAAACCAACGAAAAGAGACTGGTTGAAAGGCGAGTCGAAAACGCTGCCGTTTACTTGCGAGGCGTTTGGAGCTGAAATCCTGCTGGACATTGCCGTGCCGCTAACGCACCCCGGAGCGCCGTAATCACCCCAACGGCCCGTGACATCATCATACGTCCTGATGCAGAACATGTCGAAACCCGTATTCTGGATGTAGCCGTAATAGTCCGAGAACCACTGGTTCTGGCCCCAATGCCTGTAGTAATAGCTCGTGATGTTGTTGCTCGGCGAGAAATTGGCCTCCCAGTAATAATCCGTGAATGAGAAACAGAACCTGCCGGTATTGTTCGCGATGCCAGAGCCGACACCGTAATCGTTGGACGTGAAATCGTACTGTACCGGGCCATCGCTAATCAGATGCCCCGTGTCACGGTTCTTTCCGTTTATCGATCCTCCGGCAAACAATTGCCCCCGGTCATAAGGAGAACCTCCCATTTGTTCATTGACTGCCGCCTGGCTATCTCCGAAAGTTTCGACACTCATGCAACTGAAGATATCTCCTCCATTGGCAAGACAATAATCATAAGAGCCTACATCGTAAGGAACGTAATCAAGATAGAGCAAAGTGTAATTCACTGCCTCCTTAGGCTTGTTGAAGTAGACGTACTTCGATTCCTCAGTCCTTAAGCCGTGCAGGGGACGGTTAAGGGATGGCTTGGTCCAGTTGAGGATGACGCTTCCAGTATCATTGGAAATGTACAGTGTCTGCCATGCTGCTGGGAGATTCTCGAGCATCAGATAACTCATGTTGGAATCGCTTGCACGCGTCATTGGGTAAGCGGACCAGGAATTGCCATCCCACCAGTTTACGGTCAAGGAACCTGAATTGTTTATTCCTGATTCAATCCAAACCCAGTCCGTGTCCTGATAGCTTCCCTCACGCACTCCAGTCTGCTCGTAGCAGGGGATGGTGCCTACGCCATTGGGGCAGTACTGACGGTGAAGATTATCCGAATCCCCCCTCAGGTAATCACCCACGAAGAAATCCTGTACCGCCATGACATCATGGAAGTAGGCGTCACTGAAAATCGTATCCGTTGCGCCAACAGCCTTGACCCTATAACCGTAAGTGTGGCCGTAATCGACGCTTATGTTATGACACACGACTCCCAAATCGGCAAGGACTGTGCTTTCAGTCTCGTTGAAAACGGTTGACTCATTCACGTCCCAATACTGTATTGAGACATTAACCGAATCATCCACGCCGAGGTCTGTGAGTTCACCGCATACCGAAACGATTCTGTCATGCCTGTATTCCGAGTAATTAAGAATCCTGGATGCGGGAGTGGTGCGAGGCGTTCCGAGAGTGAAGCTGCCATGTCCTGTCGCATTGCCTCCCAATCCCTCCGAGATAATCTCGTAATAGTAAGTCGTGTCCGTTGCGAGATCCTCGAGTTTTATTTCAGGATATACAGTCTGCATGTCCCACGTCTTGTTGGTCTCGTAAGTGATCGTCCACTCGAAGAAACTGTTGTTCCAGACGTTATGGAATACTATGGAAACCGGATTGGACGACGTATTGATTGAGTAATCCAAGCTGTAATCCGGATTGGAGCAGCTGACGTTAACGACATTCATGAAATCATCGTGATGGGACACCAGGTATTCGACTGATTCAACATTGCCGTTGATGTCAAAAAACGATTCCGTGACGTTGATATGCCTTGCCGGAATCCATGACTCGATAAGCCATGGATTCGTAGCTAGCCTTACGCGATTGTCCGTGCGCTGGTCGACAATCCATGTGATTGTGGTGGATGTCGGTGTGCGCTCCACACCATCATTCAAATCGGATATGGTTGGAGTCGACACCGAATAGGTTTCCCGAGAATTGAGAGTTCCTGAATTGATTGCTGAACCGTAAGAAACGGTTGTCTTGTTGCTTTCGGCAGCGGGATTTCCGTAATACATCCATAATTTCACGTTGTAATTGCCGTCAACTCCGGGAGCATTCTTTTGCGTCGCGTCATCGAAGTGCTTGACGCGCACGAGGAGCTCTGCATTCGAGTCGAAAACCCATGTTATCAGTGATTCATAAAAGTACGAAGAGACATTCCCGTTATCATAGACTAAAATCCAGCTTCCGTTTCCGGCGGACTGATTCCTGCAATAAGTTATGGCGGAAGGAGTTATGTAGTCCTGCATTGTCTCGAACTCCAGGTTCGATCCTGCTCCGCCTGCGAAACAATCCGCAGGAATTGCCCTGTCCCAGAACCACGTTCCCACATAAAGGCGCAAAAGAGATGACGTCTTGGCGCCGAGCGGTATCGTATAATTATACCATTGCGTTCCCTTCAAACCAAGATGTAGGGGTATGCACCTTGAATTCCAGTCGCCGTCATGGCAGTACGTGGTGTTGTCGTAGCTTCCCTCGTACTCCGTACCATTTGGGATAGTCTGCTGCACCGCGCCCCCGTTTCCTAAAATGTTCCATTGTGTTACGTCATAATCCAGGAATTCGGTTGAGTAATAGTCTGTGAATCGGATGTCATTCCCGTTCGTGTAATTGAGGCTCGCAAAATCGACGTAGTGCGAACACCACCAGTCCGGGCAGAGAGAGTAAGTGAATGTCTCATCCGTCAGTGTGAGGTTAAGTACTGTGTCCGCATCATCATTTTGTATCTTGCTCGAGTTTATCGTTATGAGCCGTCTTTGCGTCCAGTCCGTAAGAATCGGCATCCATCCCGCAGTCCTGAAATACATGGTTGAGAAATTACCCTCAAAACCGTACACTCCCTGCTGCCACCTCATGAGGTATTTGGTGTTCGGCTGGAGTTTACTGAATGTTGCGGAATCGCCAGTGACTAACTGCACAGTCAAGAGCTTGGATTCCACGGCCTGCTCGTCCAGATTGTAGATGTACATTGAAGTCCACTGGCCTGCACGGGAGTTGTCCCAGTTCGCCTTGATTTCCGTACTGTTTATCGGATCCAGCCTAAAATTCCTTATGTAAGGCAAGTCAACTGTTATTGAGCGGTTTGTTGCCGCGGTTGTCGCCGAGCGTCCAGTCCAGTCGAACACCGTATAGAACCACTCGTACACCCCGTTATCCAGCGTCACCATCGTTCCGAGATTTCCTTGCGTGACTGCCTCCTGAGCGAATTCCGTGGTGCCCTCAAAGTAGAGAGTCCCGTTCTGGTCGTAAACGTATACTGTAGCGTTCTTCAAACTTCCCGCATCCGACACGTTTGCAGTCAGGTTCTGGTTTGGGTTTCCACTCAAAGTGTCGTTTGAAGGCGAGACCAGCGTTACGTCAGGCGGAGTCGTATCTATCGTGAGATTTCGTGCAGTGCTTGTATCCGCATTCCCCACGAGGTCCGCGCAGGAAACACTGTATGAGTACATATCGTCCTGGATGCATTCAATCGTGTAGTTTGCCGTCGTGCCCGCATCCATGTTGAGGACGTTCATGCTGTAGCTGTTGGTGACGTTGGCGTAAACGCCATGCCACGTCAGGTTGCATGATGTGACGTTCTCGCTTACAGAAACATTGATTACTGCGATGACTGTATCGGTTATGAGATTGTTCGCTGGCGTTGGTGGTGTGAAGCTCATGACTGGAGGTATCGTGTCCGCCATGATGAAAAAGACATAAGCCTGTCCTGCATAGTGTTGGCCGTTCGGACTGGCGATTGCACCAATAATCAAATCGTCATAGCCGTCGCCATCCACGTCTCCTGATGCAACCGAAATACCTAGCTGATCGAACTCATTCGTGCCGCTTACCGTGACGTTAGCAGAAGACGCATCCCAACTCTTGCCGTCAAGATACTCAGTCGGACCGCCGAAGAATACGTAAGCCTGTCCTGCATAGTCGGCTGCACCGAAAGCTCCGACAATCAAGTCGTCATAGTTATCGCCGTTCACGTCGCCTGAATAAACCGAGTAACCGAGATAATCGTTCGCGTTCGCGCCGTCTATCGTGACGTTAGCGTCAACTGCGCTCCAGCTCTTGCTGTCGAGATACTCAGTCGGACTTCCGAAGAATACGTAAACCTGGCCTGCAAAGGAGCCTGCACCGTAAGCGCCGATAATCAAATCACTGTAGCCGTCGCTGTTCACGTCTCCGGAGGAAACCGAGTAACCGAGCCTATCGCCCGCAGCAGTGCCGCTTACCGTGACGTTAGCGGAAGCCGCGTCCCAACTCTTGCCGTCGAGATACTCAGTCGGACCGCCGAAGAATACGTAAGCCTGGCCTGCATCGGATTGACCGTTCGGATCGGCGTACAGAGCGCCGGTAATCAAGTCGTCATAGTTGTCGCCGTTCACGTCGCCTGAAGAAACCGAGCTACCGAGATAATCGTACGCGTTCGTGCCGTTTATCGTTACATTCGCACTGGCTGCATCCCAGTTCTTTCCGTCTAGATTCGGACCCCCGAAGAAAACGTAAACCTGACCTGCAGCCGTTACACCGTTAGGATCTGGAGCCCAACCACCCATACTCAAGTCGTCATAGTTGTCGCCGTTAAAGTCTCCGGATCCTACATACGCACCGAGCAAATCTCCCGCGTTCGTGCCGTTTATCGTTATGTTAGCGCTGGAAGCTGCGTCCCAGTTCTTTCCGTCTAGATTCGGACCCCCGAAGAAAACGTAAATCTGGCCTGCATTGGTCTGGCCGTTAGGACTGGCACCGTATGCAGCTATAATCAAGTCATCATAGCTGTCATCGTTAACGTCTCCGGACGTGACCGATATACCGAGACTGTCTCCCGCGTTCGTGCCGTTTATCGTTACATTCGCGTAAGAAGCGTCCCAGTTCTTTCCATTGAGATTCGCTGTCGGACCTCCGAAGAAAACATAAGCCCGGCCTGCACCGGAGCTTGCACCGTAAGCTCCGATAATCAAGTCGTCATAACCGTCGCCGTTAACTTCTCCGTGGGCAACCGAGACGCCGAAGACATCGTTTACCATCGTTCCGTTCACCATGACGTTCGCTGAGGATGAGGCGTCATACGACATCGGGAAGTGGATGTTCTCGTTGAAGTACACAGTCGTGCTGTTCAGGTTCCCAACGCCGTCCACGCAGAAGAATTGAAGCGAGTGGAGCCCATATGGATTCACAATGCTCATCAGTGAGTTGAAGTTTCCCGACGAATTGCTCAATGAAAAGAACTCTCCCTCGTCGAGGCTTGCGGAGCATGCGCCGTCCTCGCTCAGGGTGACGTTGGCCCAGACGCTTGCAGTGTCGTAAGTCGTGTTCAACGGGGATTGAATCGTGAGTGTCGGAGGAATTGCGTCAACCGAAAAGTATTGCGTAGTGCTGCTGTTGAGGTTGCCGTTCGTGTCGTTGCAGAAGAAAGTGACGTTATACGGACCGTCAGGGAGTGAGGTGAGATAATAATTGAAATTCCCGGAAGTGTTGCTCATTGAAACGTTATTGGTGTCATTGACGCTTAAATCGCAGCTTCCCGCCTCATTGAGAGTGACGTTCGCCCAGACGCTTCCGCTGTAATTCGGGTTGAGAGGGGACTGTATCGTGATTACTGGAGGTATTCCGATGGTAAAGTACTGTATCGTGCTATTCTGGTGTCCTGCCGTGTCATTGCAATAGAATGTTACGTTATGAGGCCCGTCGTTCTCTAATGGGTTGTTTGTGGGATAAACTTCAAGGTCATCATAATACCATGTTCCTATCTCGTCAATCTCTGAATATATCCTTCTTATTGCGTCCGGATTTCCGACGAAAGCCGCATCTTGTGCGACAAGTTCGTCATCAACATAAGCATCAAGTGTTTTGGTGTCCCATTTGAAGACTAATTTCAGGTGATGCCATGTATTTAGTGATACTGGAGAAATAATGTTACCATAGTTTTCTAGAAAAAGCGTGTATGTACCGTGTTTTCTGCCAGTTAATATAAAATCAAGACTTGTTGCATAATTCGGGCTGTATCCTCCGCTCGTGTAATCATCAAACAGGATGAATCCCACTGACTTGGATGTAGAAAACCAGTCGAATTCGACAACAAAATCTTCGGAAAGCGAAAGCGCGTTCGGGAAATTCCTTGCATCAATTCTTAATTCAGATGCGCAATCCTGTTTCATGCTGTTGGGGTAACTTACATACTGGGAACTCGAAACTTTGTTGCTTCCTGTGCCAGATGGAACATTATACCAGCCAGTCGGGGCGCCGCCTGATGCTTGTTCATCAAAGTCTTGCTGTAAATATTGTACGTGACCCAACAACACATTGAAATTGCCGGACGTATTACTGAGGCTTATGTTACTTCCACTGTCAAGGCTCTTGTCACAACTTCCAGGTTCATCAAGAGTTACATTGGCCCAGAGATCTGATATGTCATACGTTTGATTAAGTGGCGACTGAATCGTGATTGTGGGGGGAGTGAAGTCCACTGAGAAATAACTCACGATTGAGCTCGCATTCCCGAAAGTGTCATTGCAGAAGAAGGTGACGTTGTGCAATCCCTCTTCAGAAACAGTCATGAGGTCGTAGAAGTTCCTTGAGGTGTTGCTCATGCTTACGTTTTCCCCGCCATCGAGGCTTCGATTACAGTATCCGTCATTGTTCAGTATGATGTCCGCCCAGATGCGGTCGGTATTATATCTCTGGTTGAGAGGTGACCGCACGACTATTGGGAACGTAAGCCATGAAATTATGTCATTCATAACCTCATCACGGTCCGCCTCGTTGTCGATGGACTCGAACGGGAAGGAAAGATAGACGAGACGGTATGTTCCGCTGTATCTTATTGCGGAAACCCAGCTCGTATCTGTGTGCGTGGCGATTGCGACTGCATCGTTTACGGGCTCAATGATGTCGGGCCCATTATTGTTACCCGCCCCATCACCCCCCGTCAAGACAAGATCCCAACCATCCGCGACAGGGTCCCCAGCGTATCCCAAGATATCGTAATTGGCATACTCTTCTGTAATGTAACTTGCCCTAAGATAGTTGGCATAGAATTCCGGACCGCTACCCGCCTGAGTCAACGCCCAACCAAGGTACTGTCCGGAAATGAATAGCGAGCCGCCTCCATCAAGATAGCTTGCCAATGCGGCCTGTTCATCGCTTGAGATCGTTGTTGGTTCGTACTGGTCCCATTCATCTCCCGTTTCCCATATCACGTTGTCGTAATTTGAAAGCAAAGACGAAGAGGGAGGACCCGATTCCGCATCATTCCAATAATCATAGCTTCTGCCAAGGGCGTCCAGTGCAGTCGTGTAATAGGTTTCGTAAGAAGAACCGGCATCATCGTCAACCAACAGAATTTTCGGTCCACTAGTAAAATAGACTGTCAGGTAATTCAAGTTGCCTACGCCATCCTCGCACCAGAAGGTGACATTGTGCAATCTCTCTTCAGAAACAGTCATCAGGTAATTGTGGTATCTTCCAGTGGAATTGCTCAACGTGAAGTTCGCTCCTTCGTCAAGGCTCGCATTGCAGGAGCCTTCCTCGTAAGAAGTCACGCTAGCCCAGATGTTGTCGGTATTATACGTCTGGTTGAGCGGTGACTGCACGGTTATTGGGGGTGGGATAAGCCATGAAATTATGTCATTCATAACCTCATCACGGTCCGCCTCGTTGTCGATGGACTCGAACGGGAAGGAAAGATAGACGAGACGGTATGTTCCGCTGTATCTTATTGCGGAAACCCAGCTCGTATCTATGTGCGTGGCGATTGCGACTGCATCGTTTACGGGCTCAATGATGTCTGGCCCATTATTGTTACCCGCCCCATCACCCCCCGTCAAGACAAGATCCCAACCATCCGCGACAGGGTCCCCAGCGTATCCCAAGATATCGTAATTGGCATACTCTTCTGTAATGTAACTTGCCCGGAGATAGTTGGCATAGAATTCCGGATTACCGCCCACCTCCTGAGTCGACGCCCAACCAAGCCACTGTCCGGAAATGAATAGCGAGCCGCCTCCATCAAGATAGCTTGCCAATGCGGCCAGTTCATCGCTTGAGATCGTTGTTTCTCCGTCCCAGTCGTCTCCTGTTTCCCATATCACTATGCTGTAATCTGAAAGCAAAGACGAAGAAGGAGGACCCGATTCCGCATCATTCCAATAATCATAGCTTCTGCCAAGGGCGTCCAGTGCAGTCGTGTAATAGGTTTCGTAAGAAGAACCGGCATCATCGTCAACCAGAAGTATATTGCCTGCAGGATCCGTGCCCCTGAAAGCGACGTTATGCCATAATCCCGCGGTTTCAACGTCCATAAAACCGTTGTGGTTTCCTGTGAAATTGCTCATGCTGACGTTCGCGCTCTCGTCAAGTGAGTGATTGCGTCTTCCTCTCTTGTCAAGAGTCACGTTAGCCAAGACGCTTCCGCTGTGATGAAGAGCTTCATTTCCTGGAACCGATGCGCTATTCCCTGCTTGCGAGTGTAGTTGAAGCGTGATGTTCGCGGCGGCCGCCGCTTCGCCTGGAGTTAACGTTATTGTTGTTGAGGACCGTTCTTCAGGGCCGTTTGGAAAAAGAGTTTGAGAGTAACCCGCGCCAGTCACGAAAAACAGGGAAATCGCTATTATTAGGAATAAGAATACGAAAAGAGCGCATTTTATGACAGACTTAAGCGTAACACCCACAATCGTTCTTACCCTGAATCTATGAGTCTTCTTAAAACAACCATGTTAACTTTTTAAAAATTAGGTTATTATGTAAAAAAAGGCATTTTAAGTGGTTTTCCGTCATTTTTGCCCTTTCACGAGGACATATGTGACTACAGCTTCAGTCCCTATAGGAAAGACTCTTTTAAATGATAAAGCTGCAAGGCAGACAAGTCAAGCTCTGCCGGCCGTCCTGGCCGGAAGAAGTAAAAGTTTTTTTATACCCTAAGCGCGAATTATGAGTTACCTATTAAAACGTGAAGACGTGATTTTCGTTCGATCATGGCGGTTTCAGAGGAGTCATTAAGCATAATCAAGAAGAAAGTCAAGGGACTAGTGCTCTCGGAAGAGGAATACTCAGTCATCCTTGATGACATATCCCATGACAAGCTCAGTCCGGTGGAGATAAGCGCATTCTTTACTGCCATAGCAGTAAACGGTCTTGACTTGAGCGAAACGACAAGCGTAACACGCGCACTCGTCAACAACGGGACGCAGGTCGAGTTCGGCAAGAAACCTGTAGTGGACAAGCACTCAATAGGAGGCGTTCCCGGAAACGAGGTTTCCATAATAATCGTCCCCATAATCGCGGCCGCAGGGCTTACTATTCCCAAGACCGCGACTCACGCCATAACGAGTCCCTGCGGCACTCTTGATGTCATGGAATTATTCTGCGACGTCGAACTGAACGCCGAAGAAATGAAGCGTGTAGTCAATGAAACAAATGGCTGCATCGTTTGCGGCAGTAGTGTTGGGCTCGCTCCAGCAATGGACAAGATTATAGGAGCTGTTGGAGGACTGCGCATGGACCCGCACCAGTTGATGGTCGCAAGCATACTCGCGAAGAAGAAGGCATTAGGAGTTGACTACCTCCTGATGGACCTGCCTACTGGAAAGGAAGCCAAGGCAAAGGACACGAAGGAAGCAGAACACCTCGCCATTGACTTCACGAGAATTGGCCACAATCTGGGAATACAGGTAGAATGCGCGATAACTCCGGGGGACAAGCCAGTTGGAAGAAAGATAGGGCCGGCACTCGAGGCCATAAGCCTACTCAAGACAGTCAAGGGCGAAATAATAGGCGAGAAAGCTCACAAGGCGACCGCGCTTGCAGGAGTACTTCTGGAAGTCACAGGCAAGTGCAAGAAGGGAGAAGGAAGCCAGGCAGCGATGGATATGATCAAGAACGGCAAGGCTTACAAGAAGCTTGTTGAGATCGTGAGGGCTCAGGGCGGTGACGAGAAGAGGTTTGGGGAGATACAATTGGGCCAGTTCAAGGAGGACATCTTCGCTGACGAGGATGGTATAGTTTACGGATTCGACAACGGCGTCTTGACGAGCATCGCGAGGGCTGCAGGAACTCCCCAGCATAAGGGTGCTGGCATCGAATTGCAGGTGAGGCGCGGTATCTCTGTTAAGAAAGGTCAGAAGCTCATGACTATTTATTCCGAGAGCGAGTCCATGCTTGATGCCGCTTTAGAGGTCGCGAACTTCCGTGATTCAGTGCTTCTCGAGAAAGTGCTTCTCAAGATAGTGAAGCCGACTTTTGAATTGCAGAGCGGCGGCGATGCGGGAGCGATCGGTAAGGATTAAGTCCCTGATTTTTGCGTTTTGAAATCTGTTACGATGCACGATGCTCGAACCGATTGCATGACAAATCAGTGGAGTAATGTACGGAAATTTAATGGATGTTTGTCGTAATGACATATAATATAGGCACGAGTTTATGAGCGCTGGTTTGTTTCCAACTCATTTTCCGACAAACGTCTAGGTTGACTGCATCCTAACCGCTTACCTGCGAATGCGAACCCATGAGAAAATACGGTTTTTAGCCTGATCCAGGTACTGCGAGAAGTTATGTTGCTTGAACTCGTACCGCCTGAACCTGCGCTCCTCATACTGCGTGGACGGCTTCGCTATCGTCCTGCTGTCGAATGCCTCCAGCCTGCTCCCGCACTTGGGACAGTGGAATGAGAGAGCAGATGCCTTCTCGAAAGGCATGCGCATGCATCCGTTCACGCACTTGAAGTACTGACCCGGCCTCTGACCGCTTGACAGCGGCTTTTTCCTCCCGTCAACCGGCGGCTCTAACTGCTTTCTTCTCACTCTCATGAGCTTCCTTATCTTTCTCGGCTCAAGCTTCCAGACGTAAACGTACCATCCCTTCTCCATGTCCACTACTTTCTTGAATGAAACAACCCTATTCTCGTATAGCCTGTAAAGGATCCTACGAACCTCCTCCACGTTCATACCCAGTTGTTCGGCGAGCTCTGGCTCTCCCAATGCCGTTTTCTTCTTAAGGAGGGCGACAATGTCGCTGCTTTTGACACCGCCAATCTCGGTCCAGAACTTCTTGAGGTTGGCCTCGTTGTCCGGACGCTCCTTTATCGTTTTAATTACGGTTGGTTCTTCGCGCGTTTCCTGGGGCAGCTCTTGTGCTTGCCTTACGAGGGTGCCTAGTCTTTCCTCCAATTTTTTGTTTTCACTTATCTCGGCTTCTAACTTCTTCTTCTCTTTCCGATACAAGATGTAGGACCTGCCGAGAATAAAGGTGGTAATTATCATGATGAAGAATGCCGCCAACAGGTAAAGAAATAGCATTGAGAAGTTCGCCATTGCCGCCTTCACTTGCCCCGCTTCCGCCTTGGCGGCTTCCACGCTTATGACGAAGCTTCTGGGGATGTGCTTTCCATTATAATCCAAAATCAAGATGACGTTAGTTTCACCGCTTATGCGCGGGAGGACGCTGAACTCTATGCTCGCGTTCGTTCCGCCCTCGATATGCAACGTCAATTGTTGCTCGCTCACGTACGTTCCGTTTTGAAGCGGAACGTACATTCCGTCGGGAAGGAGAAGCGACACTATCGCGGTTATGTTGTCCTTTCCGGTATTTTCTATCAAGCCGGAGAGCAGTCCAACCTCGTTCTGGCGGAGTTTACCCCAAAGCGACGCCCTCAACGGCTCCGATTCTGGAGTTATTATACTCAAACTCACGTTTGAGACCACGTCCATGTCCTCATTGGCGATCGCCTTGATGGTCGTTATATATACGCCTCCTGAACCGACAGGCGTCTTGATTCTCAGGATGAAAGTCCATGATGCATTAACTCTCAGTTCGTCCAAATACGCCGGCGTTATCGCATACCAGCCAGGCGGGACTCCCTCAAGGACTATCGTCACGTTGTGCAACGGCTCGCCACCGGTGTTTTTGACGGTGAGGACGTAGAATTCCGTTTCGCCCGGATTTACGACAAACTCGGACGGCGCCGTTAGAGTTATTGCAGCATGGGATGGCGGCGTTACCGTTTGGTTTTTGACAGGCAGAGCGCCGCCACCGCCTCCTCCACCACCCCCTGACGGGCCCGGCGTGGGCGGGATTTGGACTTCTATAGCCGTAAAGAATTTCGTCGCCCCTGACTTGCGTGTCTCGCCGTCATAGTAGACAACTATTTTGAACCAATAATTGCCAGGGAGGGTGACCCTGTCCATCGTCAGGAGGGTGTCCCAGCTCTCGCTCGCATTCAGGTACTTAGCGCCAGCGCCGTAGTCCACGTTATTGTCCTCCCCGCACTGGTCATGCATCCTGGAAACAACGCAGTACTCAAACTGGTATTCGTGCGCATCGCTGCCTTCGTTCTGTATCGTGACGTTCGCTGTTATGCCCGGGACTATGTTGTCCACTATGCCGTTAATCCAGACTCGCGCGGGACTGCTGTTCAGCCACCAGGAATAGCTTGGCGTTTGCGTTATGTCGTACAACGAGACGTTCACAACAGTCGTCCACTCACCACCGACATCTGTGAGGGACGTCGTGAAATTGAATGTGTAGACTCCAGTATCGGAATATTGCATATGAACGTTACTGGCATTGATAGGAATGTAGAACATGGGGTTGTATATGGTGATTGTGGGTATGGAAGACGCATTCAAGGGGCGCCCCAAAAGGTCGGTCACGTATATCGTTGCGGTATAACTCTGTCCTGCAGTCACCGTCTCGTTATGGCTCATCCTGACGCTGAAATTCGTCTCGACGCGGAAATATCGTGGTGCCGTGCCGTTCCGGTTCCCGACAAGGTCCCAGCAGTAAAACGCTACAAAATGCGGGCCGAGAGTAAGGTTATCCATGTAGCCGGCGTGGTTGCCAGTGGAGTTATCCATGGTGACATTCGCTGCACCGTCAAGCGAGTAATTACACCTACCTTGCTCGTTCAATGTGGCATTGGCCCAAATGCTGGTCGTGCCGTAAGTCCAGTTGAGGGGGGACTGGACCGCGATTACAGGCGGAGTCAAATCAACAGAGAAGTACGCTATGGTTGAATTCCTGTTTCCTCCAGTGTTGGTGCAGAAGAAAATCACGTAATGCGGGCCGGCATCGGAAATCGCCATCAGGCTGTTGAAGTTTCCTGAAGTGTTCTCCATGCTAACATTCGCCTCGTCGTCAAGGGAGCGGTTGCAGCTGCCTCCTTCATCGTCCATAGTGATGTTAGCCCATACTATCCCTCCATAAGTCTGGTTGAGAGGCGACTGGACAGTTATGATTGGGAGAGTCGTGTCAACCGAGAAATACACCGTGGCCGAGTCAATGTTTCCCACAATGTCCATGCAGAAGAACCGGACCGAGTGATGACCCTTCAGGCCCGCAATGCTCATCAGTGCATTGAAGTTCCCTGAAGAATTGCTCAAGGTGAAATTCGCACCGTCGTCAAGGCTCGCGTTGCACGAGCCATTCTCGTTAAGGGTGACGTTCGCCCAGACGTTCCTCGTGTCGTAAGTCCAGTTGAGGGGGGACTGGACCGCGATTACAGGCGGAGTCAAATCAACAGAGAAATAACTCGAAATCGAATTCGCGTTCCCCGCGGTGTCTCTGCAGAAGAATGTAACATCATGCAATCCCTCAACCGCTATGGACGCGAGCCAGTTGTGTTTATTTCCGATTGAGTTGGTGAGCGTGATGTTAGCGCTTCCGTCAAGCGAGTAATTGCACCTTCCGCGCTCGTTCAGGGTCACGTTCATCCACACGCTTCCTCTGTAAGACTGGTTTAGGGGCGACTGGACAGTTATGATTGGAGGAGTCAGGTCCACCATGAGGAAAAAGACGTAAGCCTGACCTGCATTGGATTGACCGTTCGGATCGGCTTGACTATCGCCAATAATCAGGTCGCTATAGCCGTCATTGTTCAAGTCACCGGATGAAACCGAGAAACCCAGACCAGAATCACTCGCAGTCGTGCCGTTTATGGTGACGTTAGCGAAAGACGAATTCCAGCTCGCGCCATCAAGACTCGCCGTCGGACCGCCAAGGAAGACCTGAACCTGGCTTGGCGGGTATACGCCGTAAGCGCTGACAATCAAGTCATCATAGGCGTCGCCGTTCACGTCACCAGATGAAACCGAGAAACCGAGATAATCGCCCGCAATCGTACCGTTGATAGTGACGTTAGCGCAAGACGAATTCCAGCTTATGTCATTGAGACTTGCGCCGCCGAAAAAGACGTAAGACTGACCGGCACTAGATTGATTATTCGGATCGGCACCGTAAGCTCCGATAATCAAGTCGTCATAGGCATCGCCGTTCACGTCACCAGATGAAACCGAGAAACCGAGATAATCGCCCGCGACCGTGCCGCTGACAGTGACATTCGCCGAAACCGACTTCCAGCTCGTGCCATCCAGATCCGCTCCGCCGAAAAAGACGTAAGCCTGACCTGCATTGGATTGACCGTTCGGGTCGGCCTGATTATCGCCGACAATCAAATCACCATAACCGTCATTGTTCAAATCACCGGATGAAATAGAGGAACCGAAATAATCATTCGCGTTCGTGCCGTTAAGTGTAACGTTCGCGGAAGCCGCACTCCAGCTCTTTCCGTCCAAATCTGCCGTCGGACCGCCAAAGAAGACGTAAGCCTGACCCGCATTGGACTTCCTGACTCCGCCGATGTACGGACTGGCGCCATAAGCGCCGACAATCAAGTCGCTGTAGCCGTCTCCGTTCACGTCTCCGGATGCAAGCGAGGAACCGAGCCGGTTGTTCGGCTTAGTACCGCTTATTGTGACGTTCGCGGAAGCCGCACTCCAGCTCTTTCCGTCCAAATCTGCCGTCGGACCGCCAAAGAAGACGTAAGCCTGGCCCGCATTGGACTGGCCGTTCGGACTGGCACCATAAGAGCCGATAATCAAGTCGCTATAGCCGTCATTGTTCAAATCACCGGATGAAACCGAATAGCCGAGATAATCGTACGCGTTCGTGCCGTTGATGGTGATGTTAGCGAAAGACGAATTCCAGCTCTTGCCGTCAAGACTCGCTGTCTGGCCGCCAAAGAAGACGTAAACCTGGCCTGCGTATTCCTGGTCATTCAGGCCAGCATACTTGGCACCGATAATCAGATCCGTGTAGCCGTCGCCATTCACATCGCCGTATGCGACCGCGAAACCAAGATAATCGTTCGCGGCCGTGCCATTTATCGTGACGTTCGCCGATGCCACATCATATGACATCGGGAAATAGATGCTCTCGTTGAAGTATACTATTGTGCTATTTGGGTTTCCCGCATTGTCCATGCAGAAGAACTGAACCGAGTGAGAACCGTATAGATTCTTGATGCTCATCAAGTAGTTGAAGTTTCCTGTAGAATTGCTCAAAGTGAAATTCGCGCCATCGTCAAGGCTTGCATTGCACGAACCGGCCTCATCCAAAGTCACATTAGCCCAAACGAAATTAGAAGCATAAGAATCATTAAGCGGAGACAAGACAGTAATTACCGGAGGAGTCAAGTCAGGAACGGTAACGTTGACACTGAAATACACAACAGAACTGTTGGAATTACCAACAGAATCATTACAGAAGAACGAAACAACATGAAGACCGTTATCAGAAACAATCATCAAACTGTTGAAATCGCCGCTCGAATTAACCAAACTAACATTCGCGGAACCGTCCAAACTCAAATCACACGAACCGGCCTCATCCAAAGTCACATTAGCCCAAACGAAATTAGAAGCATAAGAATCATTAAGCGGGGACAAGACAGTAATTACCGGAGGAGTCAAGTCAGGAACGGTAACGTTGACACTGAAATACACAACAGAACTGTTGGAATTACCAACAGAATCATTACAGAAGAACGAAACAACATGAAGACCGTTAT